>Ga0114972_10003105_pt1 | contig 12473 bp, 10 predicted proteins | sample M_140807_EF_Meta_FD_87354 | JGI IMG/M metagenome (GOLD analysis project Ga0114972, IMG submission 87354) | Freshwater microbial communities from Lake Montjoie, Canada to study carbon cycling - M_140807_EF_MetaG | ecosystem: Environmental > Aquatic > Freshwater > Lake | place: Lake Montjoie... | reverse complement strand
GTTTGATTGTTCATTTTTCTTTCCTATTCTTTTCGTAGGAGCCGGCCAACGCTGATGGCCCCGCTTTGATTTCGAGGGCGTCGTTGAAGAGCGTCGCCCTCTTCATCAACCGGTTCGTATAAAGACCCATGTGGGCCCCAGCCAATCCGGCTTTACCCCCATATGGACCGGAGGATGCGAGAACTCCATCCTGAAAGACGCTTACTCGCCCGTTAATGACGTTGGTCTCGACCCGGACTTGAACCCATTTCCCAAGCGGGAATGCGGGCGCATCTTCACGAATAGGGAAGAAAGTACCTTCGCCTTTCTCGTTGATCGAGAAGGTTTGAATTCGGTATTTACCGGGTGAGCCCACTAGGTTAGACATGACCGAAGGTTTCCATTTAGATCCTCCCGATGGCACCGTCTCGTCGAAAATTGTCACGAGGTTAAGCCAGGGAGAGCTTCGGAAAGGGCCAAGCACCGAGGGCTCAAGGCCGGAGACTTTTACATCAAACTGGGCGTAATAGTTGCCTGGTCGAAAACGATCAAAGTAGATGTCTGGGTGCAGATGCACGCTCTCCGGGTCATCTACCTTGAAGTCGGGAGTGAGTCTTCCTGCGAAGACGAGCCCACGCTCTGGCTGATCCGGGTCCGATTCGTAGCCGTAGTGGCCGGGAATCAAAGGATGGTTGGAGTTGACGAATGAGGACTCTCGTGACCCGTCCCCCCTCCAAACGAAGGTCTCGCTCTCGGGACCGGACTTGGCTTTCTTCGAAAGAGCTTCCTTGACGTACTTGCCCCAGTAGGAGGTCGGCTTGTAGTCCCATCCGGTGATGAGGCATGGATTAGCGCTCGGGTGAAGGCTCCAAGCCGTCCAACTCAGTTGGTGCTTGTTGATGTACGCGATCACTTCCGGAGCCCAAGACTCCGTGTAGACGTTTTCGTGCGGGGGTTCGCCTTCCTTCCAAGGTTTGGTCCCAACCTCTCCCACAAAGACCGGATACTTCTTAGCCACCGGGGTGACATGGGTGTCCCAATCTTTCTTCCAAGGATAGATGTGGGTGGCATAGACAATGCCGTTGCCTTTCGTGTCCTTCAGGGCATAGCCGTTCAACACGCCACGCAGGTCATAGGCCCAGTCCAGTCCCCCGGCCAGAACGATGTTCTTGGCTCCGGTGGCCCGAACGGTGTCGACCAACTTCTGCATCCCTGGGGTTCGATACTTGAGGTACTTGCCGCGACTCGGATCGCTGTTGCGCTCCTCAACGATTCCACCGTTGCGCCAAATTTCCCACGAGACGTCGTGCGGCTCGTTGTAAAGGTCGAAGAGTACAGCGGGATTGTTCTTGTATCGGGCCGCAAAGTCCTTCCAAAAGGTCACGCTAAGCTCGTCTGGCATGCAGTGCTGACCAACATACTGATTCCACTTGCCTCCGTTCGACCAGTGCAGGTCGAGGAGCACATAAGCATTCTTGTCGGAAACCATTTTCACCACGCGATCCACAAGTTTCCGGTACGCGAGCCCGCCATCTTTGGCCCGTGTGCCCTTGTAGTATCCAAACCAAAGATCCTGCGTAAGCGGGATGCGGATCACATTTGCGTTCCAACTATTTAACGCGACCCCAACGGACTGAAGCACATTCTCACCCGCTGAATTCCAATCCAGGCTCGGCACGTTCACGCCCTGTAGCCGAACAACTCTTCCTTGCGGATCAACGATTTTGTTTCCCTTGACTCGCAACATTGGAGGAGCACAAAGAGCGGCCCCTGCCAGACAAACCGCGCTGATCACGGCCCAAAGCTTCACTTGTTCACCTCTTTCAGTGAGCATCCCGCGAACCAATACGATTGCCCAACCTCTGTACCAAGATTGGTCATTGTGACGCGCGCATTGTCATCAGTCCAAGGTCCCGTAAATGGAAAACTAACCTTCTTCCAAGTCGGACCTGCTTCGATCTCGGTCGCGGCCCCGTGGTGTTCCCACGGCGCGTGGTTCTGCATGCAGTTCACCGTGATCTTCGTGGTCCGAGCGGCCTTGACCCAGAATTCGAAGCGGTAGGATTTGCCCTTCGTAATCTTGAGTGGGGACTGATGGAGCTGAAGTCTCCACGATTGATCTCCCACTTCCAGCACGTTGAGCCGAAGGGCGGCCTTGTTAGATGGTCCATCGTTGGCCACAACCACCTTCCCCTTTGCCCCTGCCTCTTCCAGCTTCCAATGCTTCATCCCAGCTTTGAAATCACCGTTTTGAAGCATCTCCTTACCAGCTTGACTTTGACCCGACTTACTTTGTGGCAAAGCCGAGGCACCCGCCTGACTCGCTACAGCTAACCCGAACGCGGTTCCAAGGGCAGCCACGTACATCCTCTTTGATATCTGTTTTCCTTTCATGTTCTTTCTCCGACAAGCAATTCTGAGTGGGATCGAGGTGGAGCCGTGGAAGCCCTCTCGATCATTTTCGGCGAGATCACCGTGACCCGGGCGGACGGCAGATTCTCTTTTCTGACGCGTCTCAACAGGGCATCAACAAACTGGAAGGTCAGGGGATCGATGTGATCGCCGACTGTCGTAAGGGGAGGCGAAAGCACTGAGGCCAGGTAGAGATCGTCGAAGCCAACGACGCTCATTTGGCCGGGAATGGATATTCCCATCAATGCCAACGTGCGATAAACCTCGATCGCCATCGAGTCTTGGTACGCAAAGATTGTGGTTGGAGCCGACGGCAGGGATACCAGTCTTTCGACCGCATCTCTGATCTCATCGGCCGATTGGGCCGTCTCAATCATTTCTGCGCCCAGCGCGATCCCGTGCGCGTCCAAACCCTTCATAAATCCGTGCAGGCGGTCATAGATTCCGCGATGGGGTTGCTTGCCGACAATCGCGATTCGCTTGTGTCCCAATGCCACTAGATGCTCGGCTAGGGCATAGCCACCGGTGGCGTCGTCACCGGTGACAATATCTACTTCGGGCGGATTCTCGACCCAACCCATAAGAACTACAGGCACTTTTGCTCGCTGGAGTAGTTCGACGCCTTCGCGAGCGACTAGTCCTTGCTCGCCCGTGACCAAGAGGACACCATCGACCCGATTGCTCAGGAGCGAAGCCAGCGAGGCCGCCTCATCTTGTTGCATAACCCCGCTCAGCTGAAGGTGGAGCGCATACCCCTCACTCCTCAGATGGTCGGCAATATTTTGGATTAAGCGCGGGAAAAATGGGTTGGATACCTCGGGCACGATGAGCCCGACGGTCATGGTGGATTGAGATTTCAAGTTTCGGGCGATTTGATTTACCTGGTAGCCCGCCGCCTCGGCTTCGATGCGAATGCGCTCAGCCGTTTCTCGATTTACAAGCGGACTTCCGGCCAGAGCTCTCGAAACAGTTGAGTGCGAAACCCCCACTCTCACCGCGATATCTTCCAGCGTCACCAACTATAAACCTCCCTTACACACGTGTGCAAAAGGTTTTACCAGGATATGTTGCACACGTGTGCAAAAGGTCCTATTCTGCGACTCGATTCCAACCGGAGCTCACTACTCATTGGTGGCCAGCCTAGATAGGATGGCCTCGCTTGCGAGGGTTATGCCCAAACCATCACAGAACGTTGCCGAGTATGGTTTACGGGTGAGCGAACCCGTCGGAAACATGCCGTCCTTAACCGCCGTCGATTGGTCAAGCCTTCCTGCTCCTCTGGACGACGGAGCCGCGAACCATCTGACTGGACTTCAACTTCCAACGGTTTCGCTACCGACAACCGACGGAACCATGATTGACCTCGCCTCGCTCTCGGGTCTCACGGTCGTATACGTCTACCCAATGACGGGCCGCCCCGGTACGCCTCTGCCGGAAGATTGGGATATGATCCCGGGCGCCCGCGGTTGCACTCCTCAATCCTGCGCATTCCGCGATCATTTCACCGAGTTGTCCGCTCTGGGCGTCAATAACCTTTACGGTCTTTCCGCTCAGACCACCGAGTACCAAACAGAAGCGGCCACCCGACTCCACCTGCCATTTCCGCTGCTTTCCGATGCGGATTACAACCTTACCGATCACCTACAATTGCCTACTTTCGATTCGTCTGGGGTTCGAATACTAAAGCGGCTTACGTTTGTGGTGCGTGATAGACAAATCGTAAAAGTCTTCTACCCCGTGTTTCCTCCCGACCAAAACGCCCAAATGGTGATCACCTGGTTGATTACCGATGCAGATTAGCACCACGTCCGGCCGATGAACGCGGCATAAAAGGGGTAGCCCCTACAACCGAGGATCGACCGGTTCGCTTTCCAGGGCCAGCACGCTAAACACGCATTCGTGAACCCGGCGTAGCGATTCACGGTTTACAAATCAAGTCAGGCCCTCAACCCCCAGCGCAAACTCCCGCCCCGCCAGCGATTGCTTCCGATTGAGGCCGCGCTTTCGTAACCGCTCCAAATTTTCCGGCCGCAGATATTCCGGCCCGTAGATGATCCGCAAATACTCCGAGCCGCGACACTTAACCGCCGGTTGAATCGGACGATTTCGGTCGTACGCAATGAAGGAAAGCGGTTTCACCACCATCCCTTCCCCGCCCGCCTGCGTCAGCGTCTCCCACCAATCAATTGCCGCGGCGCAAGCCGCCTCATCAGCCAGACTTACGACCCGGTAAGGAGTCCGCCGCAAGATCACCGGATCTTCATCGCAAATGCGACCCAACGTTTCCATGTGCCAAACGTGATCCTTATCCGTATGCACCGCTCCCTCCGAAGCCAGCAGATGGAATGGCGCCAGCTTGTAGTCATCAATCGTCCGCACGGTCCAGCAGTAGTGCCGATACGCCGCCTGAAACCTCTCGGCCGATTCCAACTTTCTGGTGGCGGTCTCGAGCAGCGCATCCGCCCCGTCGGCTCCCCTCGCCTTTAGCTGATCGGCCACCCCGACCAGGGCCCGCGCGGCTCCCGCCGCTGCCGCCCCCACCGGCGCATACTGCGCCTGCAAGAGCCCCACCGCCTTGGCCGACCATGGCATCAATTCCAGGTCAATCAAGACCCAATCCGAGTTCAACTCCTCAAAAATCCCGGCTCTCTCCGCTGCCGTCGCGAGTCGCCCCAAGAGCTGTGCCTCCGTGTCGCCCTCGGTAAAGAACTGCCGACCGGTACGCGTCGTGATGATGCCCGTCTCGCCCGTATCCACGCCAAACCGATTTTTCGCCGTCTCCGCGTTTCGGCACACCACCGCCACCGCCCGTGACCCCATGTGCTTCTCCTCGCAGACCACTTGCGCCACATTGGCATCGCGGAAATACTGCAATGCCTCCGCCGGATGCTCCAAATATCCATCCTGCCGAGAGGTCGCGCAGGGCGACATCGTCGGGGGTAAGTAGATCAGCCAGCGTGGATCGGCGGCAAACCGCGACATCACTTCCAGCGCGGCGATCGCATTCTCTTCGCGAATCGTAATCCGGCCCGCCAGGGCCGTTTCCACGTTTCGACGCCCCAGCACGTCGGTAATGTCCAGCACGCCATCGTCAACGTCACTTCCGCGCGATACGCGACCAAACTCAATCGGACGCGCTGGCTCGGCATACACTCGCGCCGCCGGAACGCTGACAATCTCCCGCTCGGGATATCGCAGCGCGGTCAACTTTCCGCCGAAGCAGCAACCGGTATCAATGTCGATCGTGTTGTTAAAGAACTCGGCTTCCGGCACGGGCGTGTGACCAAACACCACCATCGTCTTACCGCGGTAGTCCTTGGCCCACTCGTACCGAACCGGCAGTCCAAATTCGTCAATCTCGCCCGTCGTTTCCCCGTAAAGGCAGAACTCGCGCACCGCCGTCGATCCGCGCCCTTGCATCTCCGCCCGCAGGCCGGCGTGAGCCACGCACAGCTTTCCGTCGTCCACCACTTGGTGACTCACCAAGCCAAAGAGGAACTCCCGCACCTGGTCGCGAAACTCCGGCGTCTCGGCCTCTAGCTGCGCCATGGTCTCCGCCAGCCCGTGGCTCCGCGTGACGTCCTGCCCCTTCAGCGCCTTTACCAGCTTGATGTCGTGATTGCCCGGCACGCAAAGCGCCACCCCGCTCGCCACCGCGTCCATCACAAACCTCAAAACGCCCACCGAATCTGGTCCCCGATCCACCAGATCGCCGACAAAGAACAGTTTTCGGCCCGCCGGATGATGCAACATGGGCTCGGTCTTCCATCCCAATTCCGCCACCAGCGCCTTCAATTCATCCAGGCACCCGTGAACGTCGCCGATGATGTCAAACGGACCGTGCTCATCCGGATTTCGGCTCCAGCTTCGCTCGCGGACAATTTCGACATTGTCAATATCTTCCGGCTTAAGCGTGTAATCCTTATGCCACCGCTCACTCCGGATGGCCCCGAAGAACCGGCGCATCTCATTCCGCTGCTTTCGGATCACGTGCGGCCCAAATTGCCGGTCCGGTCGCGTTTCGTTACGCTCAATACACACCTGCTCGGGAATGTCAAGGACAATCGCGACCTTGTGCGCGTGCCACTTGGAGGCAATTTTAAGCAGTGGAGCGCGCGATTCCTTCTGGACATTGGTGGCGTCCACCACCGTCAGCCGTCCCAGTTCCAGCCGCTTTTCCAAGATAAAGTGGAGTGTCTCAAACGCTTCGGAGGAAATGTCCTGACGGTTCTCGTCGTCGCTGATCATTCCCCGGAACGCGTCGCTGCTCAACACCTCGGTCGGCAAAAAATGCCGCCGACAGAACGTCGATTTGCCGGACCCGCTGGTGCCAATCACGGCCACCATCGCCAACTCCGGAATCTGGATTCTCATCGTGAAAACACCGCCATTTGGCTTGGCGACCCATGGTGAGGGGCCGCCTCTCCGATGCCCTCAAACCGGACCCCGTAGCCGTGCCGATTGGCCACCCCGGATGCCCATTCTTCAAACTCCGCCCGTGTCCACTCAAATCGGTGGTCATCGTGCCGCAGTTCAATCTCGTTGTATAGCGCGTTGTACTCCCGGTTTGGCGTGGTTACAATCACCGTCTTTGGCTGCGCGTATCGGAACAGCACTTGCTCAAACGCATGCAGCCGCCCGGCATCCATATGCTCGATCACTTCCACCACCGTCGCCACATCAAACCCCTCAATTCGCTTGTCTCGGTACACCAGACTGCCGTGGATGAACTCCAAACGGTTCCCGTACCGCGCGCCGCCATCCTCCAGGTTGAACTTCCGGATGGCCGATTCCAGCGTATGGTAAGAAACCTCCAGCCCCAGAATCCGCTCAATTCCTTGTATCGGTATCAATTGGCGGATCAGCTTGCCTTCGCCGCAACCCAAATCGACGACTGACCTTGGTCGAATCTCTCGCACCAGTTCCGCCACCCGTTGGTGCCGCTGAGCGTGAAGCGAAAGCTTCTTTACCGGCTCCGCTTCCGACTCTTCGGCGACAGCCGGAGGCGCTGTCCCCACCGCCACCTCCGCGTTCGAAAGCTGCTCCAGCGCGTCCGCGATCAGCGACGGCTTACGGCCCAGCGAAGTCCGCAGAATATGAAGCTTCTCTGGATGATCCACCAGCCAGCCCTCACCTTTGGACAGGATCTTCTCCACCTCCGCCGCATCCATGTAGTAATGCTTCTTGGAGTCCAAAACCGGTAGCAGAATGTACAGGTGGCGAAGGGCATCCTGAATGCGCACTGTCCCCCGCAAAGTCACGTCAAAGTAAGGGCTAGGTCCCCATTCCGGAAAGTTCTCGTCTAGCGGCGCCAACGCCGTTTCCACCTCGTAACCCAACGGGGCAAAGAGCCGCCGTAGCATTTCCTCCCCGCTTGTTACGCGCAACACCGGAATTCGTATATCCAGCGGGATCGGCATATCGGCCACCGATTGCCGCTCCTTGCTGCGACCGCCCATGGCCGTGCCGAACGCCTCCGCCAGTGCCACCGAAACGAAGCTATTGGCCGTGTATGGCCGGTCATTCACATACTGCTCGGCCGAACCCTGCGCCTCTCCTTTCCGCCGCACAAGCGCCACCGGGTCGATGTCCACCAGTAAAGCCGCCGTCGTTCGCTCATCGTTCGCCTCCGGAAACACCACTTGAACCGTTCCGAAGGTCAAGTTCCGCGCAAAGCTACCGCTCGGATTCTTGTGAAGCAAGTAACCCAAATCGGTAGCCGGTTGGTGAGAAGTCGAGATGAGCAGCACGGTAATTTTGTCCTCAAGGCTACCAGGGTCTTCCCCAGTAGCCTTGCGCCATCATCTCACAACAATAGCGACGTCACTTCCCGGACTTCATCACCGTTTCGATCCACTTCTTCATCACGCCCGCAAAGTCGTTGTTGAACTTGCCACGTTGAAAGTTCTTCATGCTTTCTGGCTCGGTAGCGAAGTTGTGGAACAGGTGGTCCGAGTTCGGAAGCACCAAAAACTGCCCCTGGCCCGGACGCGCCCGGTTCACGATGTCGGCGATCAACTTATGGTCCACATCGTACGTCACAAAGTCCGAGGCACCCCGCACCGCCAGCACGTGGGCATTGCTCTTCACCCAATACTCGGGAAAGTTGATCTCATTCAGCTGGCGCCAAAAGTCTAGCGTCTTCCCGTTGAACATTCCATTGGGGAAGTAAGCATCCACCAGGGCCGATAGCTCGGGATGCATCACCTTAATCTCGGCCGCACTCTTCTTCTCAATCATCGCCAACGCCATGATCTGCGCACCCTTCCGCGCCTCTTCGTCGGCCTCCACATAAGACTGTCCGCCGACCAATCCCTGATAGCGAATCGTATCCAGCAGATACTCAAACCAGGTTCGCCCCGCGCAACCATAAACGATCAATCCCTTGACCGGAATCTCACCCGCCACCATCGGTCCGAATGAGCCACCCATGCTGTGCCCAAAAATGAACACGTTATCAAGGTCAACCCCCGGGGTGTCCCGTAGTTGCTTCAGGGCCTGAACGTAAATGTCAGATTCTGTTCGGAAATCCATTGTTTCGAATGGACCACCCTCACTGTCGCCAACGCCCGGCTTTTCCACTCGCATCGTCACGTAGTTGGAGTTCGCCATGTCAAACAAAATCGGCCCATCAATGCTCGCCACATCTCCCGTCGCCGTCTCCAGGGTGTAGTCATAAGAAACCGGTGAAAAACCCTGAATAAAGAACAGACCCGGGTGCTTTCCAGGCTTGGTGGGGCGAGTGATGATCGTCCGCATGCGCTGACCGTGGCTGGTGATGTAGCGATATTCGACCTTGAAATTCGCGTTACCTGGGTCCCGTGGCTTCTCGGCTAACGGTGCCGTCAGATCGACAGGCCTGCCTTCCCGAAACACCTTAAATTCCACCGGCTTACCTATCTCCAGCGTGCGAACCCAAGCCCCCAGACCTACTGGCATCGCCGCGCGGTCGTTAATGCGAACAATCACATCGCCCGCCTTAATTCCGGCTTTCGCCGCCGTAAGGTTAGCGGTCGGCGCTCCCGCCACCAGCCCTTCTCCCTTTGGCAGCTTCAGCGTGGCCGCTACCTCGGCCGAAACGGGTGTCAGCGGAACGCCGAGTGCTCCCCGGCGAGGCAATTCAGATTGCGCAAAAATGGTGGCAAGGATGGCGGTAGCGATGATAGCCATGATGGGTATTACATATTGTAATATGCTAGGAGTTCCGATGACGAGGAGTTTTTGCTAAAAAGAAAGTTTTCTTCGGTGGAAATGACCGTGCTTGGCATGACCTGGCTCCGCGGACCGTGCACTATCTACGCCGTTATGAAGGAGCTTTCCGCCTCCGAATCCACGTTCTACCGCAGCCGGGCCGGTACCGCCTATTCGGTCGCAAATCGTTTGCTGGAACTTGGGCTCCTGGAAAAGCAGGAGGGTGATTTGGTTCAAATCACCACCGAGGGCCTCGAACAACTGCGCCAGTGGGTAGGCCCCGAAGTTCCCATGCTCGACGTGGCCCATTCGGCCGATCTATTGCGGTTACGATTCTTCTTCCTCGAAACGCTTGATCCCGCCCAGCGAATCGAGTTCATAGACAACGCCCTCACGAAACTGCAAGAATTCGAAACTCGCTGCCTTGCCCTCATCCCCGAAAACGAAAAACTCGGTGACTATTACGGCGCGCTCGCGACGGTCAACACCATCCTAGAAACCCGCGCTCGAATCCAGTGGCTGCAATTGGCAAGAGAAATGGTGGAGAAACCTCTTGCTACAAATTCCGACTGGACCGCTACAATTCTGGAAAGACTGAATGGTTAACCAGATCTAGCCATCCAATTCCGCACGGGCACGTTCGGTTTCGTCGGTCCGACTAGAGATACTCGCCAAGCGGTCCCGAAGGTTGGAAAAGTCAAACGCAATAGCTCTCTCTGCGATCACCGAGTCTCCTAGTTGTCCCAGCAACTGAGTAAGCAGCATGGTTTCCGCATCAATTCGCTCCGCCAATTCCCGAGATGTCGCCGCCTTCGCAATCCGCTGGTCAATGATACTGAGCGAATGCGTCAGTGTCTCCACCGTCACCGGGTCCTTCACCTCCGCTAACTGCCGATGCACACTTTGCGCATTGTCCCGTAACTTGGCAAGCGCGTCCGAGTTCCTCGGCAAACTTCGCTTCATCGCTTGCAGCCGTTGATACTCGTCCATCAGTCGGTTCAAATCCTGAATCGCTTCGGTCCGATCCGCCTCCGCTACGACCGAAGATTCGGAAACTGCAATCAGCGTGTTGACGTAGGCCGTCTCCGCCTCGTCCAATCGTGCCTCCCTTGAGACCACCCGCAAGGAAGAGGCTGAATAGCTGAGAGTCTTCGATCCCAACCTGTCCTTCATCGAGAACATGACAAAAATTGCCCAACAAACGCTCACGATCACCATGATTCCCGGTAGGTCGGCCGGACCAAACGCGCTAAAACCCAACAAGAATAGGACCACCACCAAAGTGCCGGTTCCCGTCGATCGCACCAACTCCGGACCAAATACCCGACTCCACATCGCGGGCGACGCCGCCCGTAACGCCTTCTGCTCCCCAATGCGGACGCCCTGATCGAACGCGCCATCCATATCGTAGATCCGCTTCCAGATCGAAGGGTGCACCGTTTCGGCACCGAACCGCCTCATACCGCGGCATCCAATTCTGCCACTGCGCGCTCGACCTCTTGCGTGTGCCGCTGAATAACTCCCAGACGATCGCGAAGGTCCGGCATCGCGGGAGCCGACGCCGGTAGATGCAAGGATTCCGTGAGTTGAAGCAGACTCTGGTTCAGCAGCGCGGCCTGCGCATCCAACCGACCCGCAGCCACCTGCTTCGATCGAGATCGAGCTAGTCTTGATTCCAAAATGGACAATGCTCCGGCGTAGTTCTGACGAGTTTCGGGATCCTCGGCTCGTTCAATTTTCTCTTCCAGTCCCCGTTTTTCTTCCTCCAGCGCGCCCATGCCCTTCGCCGTCATTAGGTTCGCGCGGGCCTTCTCGATCCGTTCATGCTCATCCATCACCTGGCACAGCCGCTTCAAAATCTCCGACTTCTCGGATCGCGACAAGTGGTTCGCCTGACCTACTGCCGCCACCGCCCGCACGTAACTCTCAGCAATCCCCGTGAGCTTCAGGACTGGAAGTATGCCCTCCAATTCCTCGCTAGAAACTTGGCGTGAATTCCGGTGGAACATCAAAATGATTTGTCCCACCATGGCCAATACGCCAGCGGCAACAAATGGAACCGCAAGCGGACTATTGTTGGCGATTTTGAGGACAAACCCCGCCGCTATGATAACAAAAGGAATCACCAGCGAAAGCGCAAACTCGCGCCCATACTGCTTGAACCAGTTACGTTGATGGGCCGGCATGACCGCCATATCGGCCTCCGACAATTGCCCCATCATCCACCGCGAATTGAGGTCGTCAGTCGCCTTCCACAACACGGGATGAATTTCGTCACGTTCGAACCGCATCAGTTTCACTGCATACGGTACCGAATCATCGGGGATGACGAATAGCTATTGACCCAGTAGCAGCTTGAGGAACTCCATATCCCGAAAACCCGAGTTTCGGTCCGAGTCGTCGCCGGCGCCCATCCTGATCGGTGCCTGGCGAACCACCGTGATGCCTCGGCTGGGAATCACGAAAAGCCGCTGGCCACCAGCCCCGGCAGCCATGTAGATCTCCGGCGCAGTTGAGCCAAGCGTCTGGGTTGGCAGCCACCAGGTGAGGCCGTAGTTGCGCCCCGCTCCCTGCGGGCGAAGACATTCCTGCAGAAACTTTGGCTCGGTGACTCCCTTGCCCCCCTGGCGAACCATTTCCCCAAATTTGATCCACTCACGCGCGGTCAGGAATGCGCCGCTAGGCAAGTGAGGATTCCCATCCTTGTCGCGGCGCCAAAACCCGTAGCTAAGTCCAATCGGCTGAAACACGCGTCGTTCCAAGTAGTTCAACACCACCGATGACCCGGCCCGTCCGCTGGCGACCTTGCCCGCCGTTGTCAATTTTCTGCGCATATACTCGCCAAAACACTGATAAGGGGTAGGGCCGTATTGAAATTTTTTCCCGGGCTC
>Ga0114972_10003103_pt1 | contig 12480 bp, 9 predicted proteins | sample M_140807_EF_Meta_FD_87354 | JGI IMG/M metagenome (GOLD analysis project Ga0114972, IMG submission 87354) | Freshwater microbial communities from Lake Montjoie, Canada to study carbon cycling - M_140807_EF_MetaG | ecosystem: Environmental > Aquatic > Freshwater > Lake | place: Lake Montjoie... | reverse complement strand
CGCATCGATAGCACTCCCCTGCCGCTGACCGAGATCAAAGAAACGCAAGTGGACTATGCACAGTGTACGGCTGGCGCACTTACGTTTCCGGCAACCCCGGTCGGCACGGTCAAGGTTCCTGCCCCGGCCACTAATACGATTGTGACTGGGCTGGGCTACGGTACTTGGTGCTTTCGTGCCCGCACGGTCGATACGGGCGGGCTTATGTCCGACAACTCCGGCCAGATCAGCAAGACCGTTCTGGCACCCCCGAAGCCGCCTGTGTTCACAGCGGTCAGCACTAGCGTATACGACATTCGTAACGGTGAGTTGGGCCGAGTGGTCGGTGTAGTCAAGTTTGGCACTGTGTGCGGTGAGCCGGTCATTGCATCCGGTTTGATTACATGGAATCGTATGGATCGCAAGGACGTACGCATGATTCGGTCTGCGAAGGGCGACGTGCTGGTGGCGTTGTGCGCTGCGGCGTGAACCATGACCAAGAAATTTGTTGAATGGGATGACTGCCCCGACAACAAGTGGTTTGAAACTGATTTGCCGCTTCACATTGCGTGTTGCGGCTGTGGGCTGACTCATACGTTTGAGGTGCGGAAAGGGCAGAAACGTGGCGTATACGAATTCCGTATCACGCGAGACAACCGGACGACTGCCGCCTTGCGGCGGCATAGGTACCATCCCGAGGCTGCGGAAGTAGCCAGAAAAGATCGGGAGAAAAAGCAATGAGAGGAGAGAGCAATGTCATTCATCACACTGGATTTCGAGACGTACTACGACAACGATTATTCGTTGTCTAAACTAACCACCGAAGAGTACATCAACGATTCACGCTTTGAGATAATCGGCGTAGGTGTCAAGGTCGATGATGCCCCGGCTGAGTGGTTTAGCGGCAGCAAGGAAGAGGTCAAAAACTGGTTAGGCAAATTTAACTGGGCTGAGTCGGCCCTGCTTTGTCACAACTCAATGTTTGACGGGGCAATACTTGCGTGGGTATTTGGCATAGTCCCGGCGTACTACTACGATACGTTGTGCATGGCCCGTGCGTTGCATGGTGTCGATGTAAGCGGGTCACTTAAATCTTTGGTTGAACGCTATGGGCTGGGTGCCAAAGGTACCGAGGTAATTGATGCCAAAGGTGTCCGCCGCGAAGATTTTAACGTGCATAAACTGAGTGCTTACGGCGAGTACTGTAAGAACGATGTAGAACTGACCTATAAGCTGTTTGCCGCGCTGCACCCATTCCCTACAAACGAACACGCATTGATTGACATGACGCTGCGAATGTATACGCAGCCTGTGTTTGGGTTGGATGACGGGTTGCTGGTGGATCGACTGGAGAAACTGCGTGCGGATAAGCGCACACTACTGTCTGGATTGATGGTACATCTTGACTGCCCCGACGAAGAATCGGTTAGGAAAAAGTTAGCCAGCAATCCGCAGTTCGCCAAAATTTTGACGGACTTGGGTATCGACCCGCCTATGAAAACCAGTCCTGCGACTGGGAAACAAACTTTTGCGTTTGCGAAGAACGACATTGGGTTTATTGAGTTGGCCGAGCATGAGAATCCTTTGGTGCAGCAACTGTGTGCTGTACGCCTTGGCACCAAGTCAACCATCGAAGAGAGCCGCGTTGAACGGTTCATTGAGATCGGCGCACGCAACAAAGGCAAGCTACCCATCCCGCTTAAATATTATGGGGCGCACACTGGACGGTGGTCGGGCATTGATGGACTGAACCTCCAAAACTTGCCGAGCCGGAATAAGGATAAGAAATCGCTGAAGAAATCCATCGTTGCTCCGCCCGGACATGTAGTAATCAACTGCGACTCTTCACAGATTGAAGCCCGCGTGCTGGCGTGGCTAGCAGGGCAAACTGATTTGGTTGCGCAGTTTGCAAATGGCGAGGATGTCTATTCACAGTTTGCGTCGAAGATCTACGGCCAGTCTATCAGCAAAGAAAATCCTGTCGAGCGGTTTGTTGGTAAGACTTGTATTGCCGAGGGATCTCTCGTACTATGTGAATCTGGATGGAAGCGGATTGAAACCGTAACCACAAAAGATCATGTATGGGATGGGGAGGAGTGGGTATGCCACAGCGGCGTAGTGTTGAACGGCACGAAAGAAACATTGCAGATCTCCGGGCTTTGGTTGACACCGGATCACCAAGTGTGGTCAGGGACATGGCATCGAGCGGACTACCTACTACAAGACGGCGATACCCTCTCCCGAGCATTGGACATCGCAGCGGCAAACTATCCGTTACCGGCTATCTGGTTGGCTCCCGAGGAGTCAGGGCGCTTATTGTCCGTTGCGACTGTAACGCTGCCGAGTACACAGTCGATCACCACAATTTCAAAAATTTTAGATCGACTCGTTGCAATTTATGCGCGGAGCAAGCAGCAAATCAAAAACGCTATTGGGTCTACTCTGCGGCAATGCCAGACGATTCCCACAGAACACGGCTACTCAACCGTCTCTCCGCAGCCATTACACGCTGCCACTCTCCAACTAATAGACATTACAAACATTATGGTGAGCGTGGGATTGTTGTCTGCAAAAGCTGGAGAGAGGATCGCGGCGAGTTCCTACGGTACGCACAAACTCTACATGGATGGGACAACCCTGCGTACGAGATGGACAGAATTGATGTCGATGGGCCATACGCTCCGGGCAACATCAGGTTCGTATCAAGATCAGACAACATGCGAAACAGACGAAAAATCGCAGACCTTGAAGCCCGTATACGACATCTTGAATTGCGGCTCACGGAATCGGTTCACAGTACTGACTGATCGCGGACCCATCATTGTTCATAACTGCGTACTTGGGTTGGGGTATGGTACCGGCGCGGTGAAGCTGCAACACACTCTCAAGACGCAGCCGCCCGGAGCAGATTTGTCAGAGGAAGAATGCAAACGCATCGTGACGTTGTATCGCAGTAGTAACCACAAGATTCCTGAGTTTTGGAAGGATTGTGAGTATGCTTTGAATTTGCTGCTCGCTCGGATGAATAATCCGGAAGTAATTCGTTATCCATCAGATAACGGTTCCATTTTAACGCTAAGCAGTTCAGGTATTGGGCTGCCCAACGGACTATTTATCCGGTATCCCGGTTTGAAGTTGGAGGATAAATCCTACGTCTACGAGTCTCGTAAAGGCCCAGTAAAACTCTGGGGCGGATTGGTGACCGAGAACATCGTACAGGCTTTGGCGCGGATTGTCGTTGCAGAACAGATGCTTGCGATATCTTCCCGATACCGAGTCGTGTTGACTGTCCATGACGCCGCTGTTATCGTCGTGCCCGAGTCCGAACAGGACGATGCGCGGAGGTACATGGAACAGTGCATGACTACCCCTCCGCAATGGGCACCGACGCTCCCCGTTGCCTGTGAATTCAAAATAGGGGGGACGTATGGGGATTGCTGATGAAATTAACGTGGTCGTTCTCGTCACTTAAACAGTACACGACCTGCCCCCGGCAGTACCACGAAATTCGTATCCTCAAAAACTACGAGACTTCAATCACTGAACAAATGCAGTACGGGACGGAAGTCCATAAGGCATTGGAAGAGTACGTCAGAGATGGTAAACCCCTTCCCGAGTTCTATCAGCGATTTAAGCCTTGCGTCGATACACTGCTTCAGATTCCCGGCAAGAAACTGACTGAGTACGAAATGGCTTTAGATCAAGAAATGAACCCTATAGATTTTTCTAACGAAAATCGTTGGGTCCGAGGAATTGCAGACTTGGTCATCCTTGATGAGCCTACAGCGTTTGTTGTGGATTACAAAACAGGTAGTTCACGATACCCCGACACAAAGCAGTTGAAATTGATGGCGCTTATGATCTTCGCGCATTTTCCCGAAGTGCAGATCGTTAAAGGCGGACTGCTATTTGTATTGCATAATGCTTTTGTTACCGATGATTATCATCGAAAAGACATAAACAAACATTGGGAGAGCTTTGATCTTGACCTGCGGCGGTTGAAGCATTCGATGGACACGGATACGTGGCACCCGATCCCGAATAATTTCTGCCGCAGTTACTGCGCCGTGAAGACTTGTGAACACAATGGCAAGAGCAGCGGCGGTTACCGGAGATTCTGATGCCTTATACTAAATCGCCCCGTCCGTACAAACACGAATGGAAGAAAGAGAAAGAACGAAATGAAAAGCCGGAACGTGCAGCCCGTGCCCGTGCCCGATATGAGTACGACAAAAAAGGTATTGACAGGAAAGGTAAAGTTATTGATCATGTGGTTCCCCTGAGCAAAGGGGGCACGAACAGTTCATCGAATCTGCGTCTGGCGTCTCGCGAAAAGAACGCAAGCTTTAGTCGCAACTCCGATGGAAGTGTGAAGAGGAACAAACCGAAAAAGTAAATTGGTTTAGTTAATTTAGTTAATCTAGTTAGTTCAGTTAATACAATAGAGGTCAGTCATGGAAATTGTACAGAACGCAGCGTTGCGAATGACGCTGCCAAGTGACATTGCCCAACATGTCATTAGTAAAATTAACCGCGCCGAGGTTGTGCGAGACCAAGGCAACCGTAAAGAATTACTTGTCTGTTGGGATGATATGGAAGCCAGAGTATTGGCCTCCATCATTGATGAATTACCCCCCGATCCAAATCGCGCACCAATTCCCGCACCGATCATGCGAGATTATGCATGGCCGGGTATTCACCGCTCTTTTGCATACCAGAAAGGCACGGCTGCATTGCTGAGCATCCGTCCACGCGCACATTGTTTCTCTGAACCCGGAACCGGGAAGACTTCTGCTGCAATCTGGGCAGCGGATTACCTGATGCAGATCGGTACAATTAAACGTGTTTTGGTCATTTGCCCGCTGTCTATCATGGATTCTGCATGGAAGGCAGATATTTTTAAGACGGCTATGCACCGCAGTGCGGCTGTTGCGCACGGGTCAGCAGCCACTAGAGCCAAGATCATTCAATCTAACTATGATTTTGTCATCATAAATTTTGATGGCGTCGAAGTTGTTAAAAACGAAATCGCTGCGGGCGGGTTTGATTTGATCATAGTTGATGAAGCAAATGCATATAAAAGTCCCACTACAAAACGATGGAAAACTTTAGCGCGGCTGATTACTCCACACACATGGTTGTGGATGATGACGGGTACCCCGGCGGCTCAGTCACCTGTTGATGCATATGGGCTTGCCCGTTTGGTCGCACCGCATCGTGTGACAAAAACTATGACGGCATGGAAAGATCGGGTGATGACGCAGATAACTCGGTTTAAGTGGGTGCCTAAGCCACAATCAAACGCTGAAGTGTATAACGCACTACAACCAGCAATTCGTTACACTAAAGCTGAATGTCTTGATCTACCACCTCTGACATATCAGACGCGAGACATACCGTTAACAGCACAAGCTGCGAAATACTACAAACAGCTTAAAACGCAGATGCTGATCGAAGCAGCGGGGCAATCTGTCAGTGCGGTTAATGCAGCTACCATGTTGTCGAAGCTGATGCAAGTATCATGTGGTGCGGTCTATACCGATAAGGGGCGTGTGCTTGAATTTGATGTTGGGCCACGACTCAAAGTACTGGAAGAAGTACTTGACGAAACGCCACACAAGGTAGTAGTGTTCGTTCCATTCCTTCATGCGATTGATATTGTCGTCGAGCATCTTAAAAAGCACGGACATGCTGTATCGGTAATTCGTGGCGATGTGAGTGCAAAAGATCGCGCCGACATTATCAAGAAGTTTCAGACAGAGGAAAATCCGAGAGTTCTAGTTATTCAGCCCCAATCCGCTTCGCACGGCGTCACGTTAACTGCTGCCGATACGATTGTGTTTTGGGGACCAGTCATGTCAGTCGAGACGTTTTTGCAGTGTGTCGGTCGAATTGATCGTGTTGGACAAGTCAATAAAACAACTATAGTTATGCTGGAAGGTAGTGATGTCGAGCGTAAAGTGTACAAGGCTTTGCGCGGTAAGGTGGACAACCACCTCGACGTAGTTGGTCTGTATAAATCAGTCTTTGAAGAGGAGTAAGTTATGAACGAAGTATTGAATACTGAAGAGATTGTCAGTGCGTATCTTGCTATTCGTGCAGAGCGAGAACGCATTTTGAGAGAATATGAAGTAGCGGATACCGCATTGAAGTCAGACATGAGCCGTCTTGAAGCTGTGTTGCTTGAGGCGTGCAATGCTGTCAATGCCGATAGTATCAAGACGACATATGGAACTGTCATGCGTAAGCTCAATGAGCGAGCGTACTGCACCGATTGGGATTCATTTCGTAAGTTTGAGTTGGAACACCCTGACTATGATTTTCGAGAGAAGCGCATCCATCAGGGTAACTTCAAGACCTTCATTGAAGATCATGCGGATTCGGGGCTTCCTCCCGGCGTTTCTGTAATGCGTGAGTTTGGCGTCTCTGTTCGCAAGGCGTCATCCCGTTAATATTAGGAGTTTATATTATGAGTAATGACGTTATTTTGTCTTTGAAAAATCAGTTGGCGAGTCTCCAGTATGGGGTTGACGAGGAGACCCGTGCAGTTGCTGGTAGTAATTTTTCTAAGCGCATCTCCATCAAGGGCGGCGTGTTCCGTCTGATGTCGGGCGGTAAGGAAGTTGCTGCGATTGAAGACCGGGCGATGAACATCATCTTTGCGAAGATGGCACTGAATCCGAGCCGGACGTATTTCGCTCAGACTTACAAGGAAGGTGAGCGCATCTCGCCTGTGTGTTGGTCGAACGACAGCAAGACCCCGGATAGCGAGGTCAAGAATCCACAGGCTTCTTCCTGCGACAAGTGTCCTATGTCGGTCAAAGGGTCGGGTCAAGGTGGTGGTGCGGCATGTCGTCTTTCTTGGCGCACGGCAGTTGTTCTTCCGAACAACCCAACTGGCGAGGTCATGCAGCTTGTACTTCCGGCGACTTCAGTGTTTGGTAAGGAAGTCAATGGTAAGCATCCCTTCCGTGCCTACATCCAGATGCTGGCGAGCAACAACATCTCGGCTGGTCGTGTCGTGACTAAGATGAGTTTCGATACATCGTCTCCGGTTCCGAAGCTGTTGTTCTCTCCTGTTGGCGTAGTTCCGCCGGAAGATATGGATACGGTTCAGGCGCAGGGCAAGAGCGATGCTGCTCAACGGGCTATTACTTTGACGGTCTTCCAGACCGATGAGGGTGAGGCTTCGGAAGAACCTGCATCCCCGGCATCATTGGAGCCAACTGTACGGGCGGCTGAAGGCGGCGAGTCCAAACCCGCCGCAGCGTCTGGTGATGGTGATCTTAAAGCATTGCTCGGTAAGTGGGGCAAAAAGGATAAGTGACATGGGACGTCCATACAGCACAGAACTGATAGACAAGCTGACTTTGACTCGCCATAAGTCGCTGGGCATGGAGTTGGGGGCCGTTTGCGTTAAAGCCGAAATACCGGCTAGCTATATCGCTAAAGTTTTTGGCGTAACGCGCATGACCATTCACTCATGGTTTCGCGGCGGGGCAATCTACCGCCATAGGACTATTCGCATCAGTGACGCAATTCAGATCATCAGAGAAGATCTGGAGGCTGGTAAGTTGCCCCTCAGTAAAGCCGAAGGCGAGAGTCAATGGCTTGGTCAAATTCGCGCTTATACTGAGCAGCTACAAAAGAAAGTAATGCCTGAATAATATGGCATCAAGCGGGCTGGACAATTCCAGCCCGCTAGAGAGGGCTAGATGCGAACTCAATTTTATGGACTGGTACTGCCCCAGACAGGCACGTACTGCGCAACAGGATTCCAAGATGGAAAAGCCCCAAAGAATGTTTTCTCAGAATCAATAGATGAACTTTTACGCAATGTAGATGCGCTTAACGCATCTGGGCTAAATGCATGTGTGGCGCTTAATACTTTCGATGGGTATAGCCGCAAAGGTGACAACGCCCTTTTCTGTAAATCGCTCTTCATTGACCTTGACGTTGGGGCCGGAGATAAGTATGCCTCTAAGGTCGATGCGTTGACGGCGCTTGGAGAATTCATTGACTCTACCGAGATTGCAGTACCCATCGTCGTTGATTCAGGTGGCGGCATCCATGCGTACTGGGCATTAGACAGAGAAATACCTTCAGCCCAATGGCTTTCGCTTGCCGAGAAGTTCAAGAAGTTTTGCCAGAATCGCAACCTTAAAATTGATCCAGTCGTCACTACTGACCGAGCGCGGGTATTGCGTGCGCCAGATACAAAAAATTACAAATATGATGGTCACCCTTTGGCGCAAATCCTCAGTGACGAGGAGCATTTTGTCGTTCATAGCGTTGAATATTTTTATTCATTGCTTGGCATGGGCGACGTCGAAGAACCCATGTCGCTGGAAGAACTGCGGCAGCAAGTGGGCGGAGAGTTGGATGAGGATACCCGCGCATTCAAGGACGATCACGATTATTATTTCGTAGACATTTTACAGCGCACGATTGAGGGTAAAGGATGCGCTCAACTGGACTACGCGATGTCAATTCGTGGGGCGAATGGTTCTCCTCGCACGCTGGAATATCCATTCTGGCGGGCGATGTTATCGATCACTTCTAATTGCGTAGATGGCGAGGAAGCTACTTATGAGCTATCGAAAGATTCAGCCAAGTACAGCCCAGAAGACACAGCCGCCGAGACTAACAAACTCGTTGCTGCATCTTATACTTGTTCAGCAGTCAGAGACAAAAGCTCTCGACCGACGCTCTGCGATGCATGTCCGCACTTCCGTCCTAAGTCTAGCCGACCCATTGACCTTGGTCGCCGCCTCAAAGATGCACCGCCAATTCCTGTCACAGCAACACAAGACAGTCAAGGTCAGGGTCAAATCACGTTTTATCAAACACTGCCCGCAAGTTTCTATCCGTTCAGTCGCGGCCCCCGTGGGGGGGTCTGGTATCAGCCCAAAGCCAAACGCGACGATGAAGGAGAAGCTATAGAGCAGGAGAAGATTCAAATTTGTACATTGGACTTTCAGGCTATTCAACGTAAGTATGGCGCGGAAGGCGAGGCAGTTGTCATGCGACTGTTATTGCCTAATGACGGTATACGCGATGTTACGATCACTGCTTCACAGGCGGGCAACACAGAAGAGTTTAAGAAGATTGTGCGTGGCGTAGGGATTTTGCCCAGAGCAGAACATACGAAATTGCTTCAAGAATATGTTGATAAGTGGATAGAGCATTGGATTGTGAAGGAGGCGGCGTTGATCGAACGCAGACAGTTAGGGTGGCACGACAATAACAATACGTTTGTAGTTGGGCGAGAAGAACTACATAGGAACGGTACTACCACTGTTACGGCTGCTGCGATGCTGGTCGATACTCTATCTCCGTTCATGCGCCCGGAAGGCAGCTACGATATTTGGAAGTCTTGCGCTAATGCATTGAACCGACCGGGATATGAAATCCATGCATTTACATTACTGTGCGGGTTTGGTTCTGCACTGATGCGCTTCACCCGTGTAGCCGGGGCTACGATTGGGTTATTTGGCAAATCTGGCGAAGGCAAGACGATGGCTTTGTACGCTGCCGCCTCAGTATGGGGTAATCCATCAAGCATTACATTGTCAAACGCAAATGCTGGGTCTACGGCGAACGCAGCAATGATTTGGGCACTGGGGTTGCGTAGCATCGTGTTCGGATTAGATGAGGCATCAAACTTTGCCGACCATGAAATATCTTCGATGCTGCACTCAGTATCGTCGGGTAAAGGTAAGTTACGCATGGCTTCCAGTTCAAACACCGTGCGAACGGTTGAGCAGGAGTGCAGCAATATCGCTGTACTTACAACCAACCACTCTATGATCTCTAAGGTTCTTAACTTTAAGGGGGATGCAACAGGCGAGTTGGCGCGGTATCTAGAGTTCAAAGTTCCTCGCCCACCGGGGTTTAATCTTAAAGAAGGTGAGCGAATTGCTGAACCGTATCGCACTAACTACGGGCACGCTGGCCCAGATTTCATTAAGCACGTGTTCGCGCTTGGGGAGAACCGAGTTCGTCAAATCGTGATTGAATGGCAGATGAGGTATAGAGCGGCAGTAGGGGATGCTAGCGAAGATCGATTTTTTGAAAGCGTGATTAGTGCTGCACTTGGTGCAGGACAGATAGCCAAGGAAGCTGGAATAATAGATATAGACTTAGTACGAGTCTTTGATACAGTTGTGGGTACGGTTAATAACACTAAGGCCAATCCGGTCCACGTTGTAGATTATATCGACCTACTTAATCAACTTATGGTGTCCTGTTCTCATAAGACCGTGCAGGTTAAAGATGGTAACGTCATTGACGAACCAAGACATCACGCAATTGTTGCGCGGGTTGAGACCCGTACAAGTGAGAAGACTGCTGACTTTTATATAACTCCTACGGCATTACGTGAGTTTTTGGCAGACGGGCAGAAGGGCGACGTAAGTCAAATGATTGACGAGCTTATTGCGGCTAAGAAGATGACTCGCTCGAAACCAATCAGTAAGAAAATTTATAAGGGTACGTCGAAGGACGCAAACAACGCCGTAGTTAAGATGTATCTATTTCATCTACTGGATGTCGATCTGCCGTCAGTATTCCGTGAGGAAGGCAAGGATGCCCCCAAATAATAAGCCACGCTCTGTTCCAAACGAGCCAGAGTTTCTTTTACCATTTGCATATATGCGGGTGGGGCAAAGTTTTTTTGTCCCCACCACAAACCCTGAAGTCATGTTGGCTGTAATTCAGGATTGTATCCGCACACACTATACAGGCAACTTCCGCCCTGCCATTTATCGTTATAACGGATTAAATGGCGTCCGAGTTTGGCGTGTTGCTTGATTTATTCTCGGTATTCTTGACTTAATCCTGCTTGCATTTTTGGATTTATGTTTACGCCGTTCACTGATTCATGTTGCTTTTTCAAGCGCATACGAATTGATTGCTCTAACGTATTGTATGTAATAGCTATTTCTTTGTAAGCCGGAGGTAGCTTTTTATTAAATCTTGTTATCTTTTCCAAGATTTCTCGTCGGTCAGAGTCATCACCTTCGGTATACGCCATGAAAGCTTGAGAATATAGAGCGTCTTTTTTATCTCTGTATTTAAGTTCCATCTGCTTCATAGCAGTATTTTGCTGCTGAATTTGTGTCAGGTCATACGGAGCAAAACCGACTGCTTGCATCGCTGCGTTGTACGCACTGATGTCTTCCATAATTGGTACGCCGTCCTTGGTTCGTGCGCCTTCAACCGCATACCGAGCAGCCTTCATTGAATTTTTGATTGCCGACGGAAGTACAGCTTCAACGCCCCGCTCAACATTACCATCCGCCAAATACTTAGCGCCCCGCTGAACATTGCTTGCTACGCCGAAAGCCGGTCCAAGTGCCCGCTCCATCGTGTAACTCAAGAACCCAACATCTTTCGTCCGGTTAGGATCATCGCTCCAGAACATATCTTTATATCCGGTACGTGATCCAATTTCGAGATTCAAAGCGCGTCCTACCGGCCCGCCATAGGCAGCGTCTCCCACAAGATCTCGCACTGCTTCTTCTACATCTACTGGATCGTCATCATCACCATCAAATGCGTCACAAAGCAGTTGCGCCAAGAACGTACCGATACCAACAAGCGGCATACCTGACACGCCCGCAATCGCGCCTGAAGCTGCATAGACTCCAACAAGCTGTCGTCTGGCGATATTACGAACTTCTTTTGATTCATCCTTAAACGCATCTTTAAACAACTTACTAACCATGAATACACGATTCAACGCGAAGCGTTTAAACAAGAACAGAATTTTCTGAATTGGGCCTTGCATGTATAGCGGACCCACATCAGGCAAAGACGATCCGTAGATGTTGTTTACGGTTTCAATTGCCTCACGAATTGCTACGTCTTGATTGGGGGCTTTTTTCCTTGCAAGTTCATAAGTAGCCATCAATGTGGCGCGTCGTTGAATTGCGTCAGATTTCTGGAACATCTTATTTAGCTGTCCCTTAGCCCGAGACCACGTACCCATGTATCCTTCAACAGGCTGATTCTTTCCTTCAATCAACTCAATACCAATTTCATACCCTGTTGCCCCCAAACGATTCGCTTCGTTAAAGAGCTTGTGGTATTTAGCTGGAAGTTTGTCTACCCAATCTAAATTTTCTTTCTCTTTAAGAACGCTCATGGTTGCCAGCTTACTTGCTTCAATCATGGCTTCAAATGTTTGTGATGTACCAAACTTACCGCTTAAAATCGGAACAACCGTCATCGGTATGTCAACAAGATTTACCAACGCGGAAGAAATATTGCCAAGCATGAAATAGTTGTAGCTGGCATTACGTATAGCGTTTGCGTTAGTAGAGAATTTTGGATTTCGGATCGACTCTATTTGCCGCGTAATTGTGTTGACTACTCCTGTCTGTAGTACTTGTTCAGATGTTGGCAAGTTGCCTTCACGAATGCGCCCCTTTGCTGCGCTCTTAAATTCACTGAAGGCTATTTCAATATTTTCTGCCCCGCGTGCGGTAGCGAGGCTCT
>Ga0114972_10003100_pt1 | contig 12485 bp, 15 predicted proteins | sample M_140807_EF_Meta_FD_87354 | JGI IMG/M metagenome (GOLD analysis project Ga0114972, IMG submission 87354) | Freshwater microbial communities from Lake Montjoie, Canada to study carbon cycling - M_140807_EF_MetaG | ecosystem: Environmental > Aquatic > Freshwater > Lake | place: Lake Montjoie... | reverse complement strand
CATCCCGAGCAAGACGATCGTGGAGCCTGTATCAGGCCAGCTCAAGGGTGCCGATAGCCAGGATCGCTTCATGTTGAGAGGGTTGGCGCAACGCCACTGTTGCGATTGGAGATTTCAGAATCTTGGGTTTCATCAGAATCCCTAGGTTTCAACCGCTGCCGCCGGGCCTCGGCGCAACGTGCGACACGCTCCTAGCGCCATACGAAAGAGCTTTGCTGGAGCTCCCAAACCTTTGCAGAACTGAGCTGGATAGCCATCTTCAAATTCATCCCATGGGATCAGCTCGGCTAGGTTGATCCAGCGGTTGTTACCAGAGAGTTTCCCGCCAAACGGCAGGAATAAAGTCTTCAAACGAGAGCTGGTTGCGATGCTCACTCCGGTACATATGGAAAACGCCGGGCGATTTGCAGATGTGATCACGATCTTCGATGATCACACCATCACTGTCGAGAAGCAAAGCCGGAGTGGGCCGGGATTAGCGCTGAGCAAGCAAGCAGCTTCATTTGATTGGGGGCGGCACCGTATTAGCGTTCACGACTCCCAATAGCGGCGGTTGTCGGCGCGGCCGGCCTCCCGACGGCTGAATTCACTCACGCTTGGGTTGGAGTGAAGTGGATCCACATGAGCCACCCGCTGCCAGAGATCCCGAGGCGCCCAGCGCACGGTGTGCTCGACGCGATCATGACGGATCACATGACACCAGCGCGAGGATCCGCACTTTGGGCAGAATAGTTCTTCCAGCCATTCATCACTCAGGGTCAGTACCGGGTAGGCGGCAATCACCAGACGGGCCCTGCCAGCAGGCATCCCTCGCTGACTGAGCTCTTCGGCGCTGAGCAAATGCATAAAGTAACGCCGCCCGCCACCGGCGAGCTCCTGTTCCGGATGGGCTGGACAGTGCAGTAAACGACGGGCGGGGCGCCGGGAGCGACGAGACTGAATAGTCACACGAAGGGTGCAAATCAGCAGCCGGAGCGCGAGCGAACTCAAGCGCCACCAGAAGACTCAATAATCATTGCACGGGAAGACGCGGAAGAGCCACCGCACCAAGGCTTCGCCAGAAGCCTGCCTGGCCATACGGATCCACTGCTGTGCGGGAGCGGTCTTCAGGCTGCGCCGCTGCAGGCGCCCATCACCGGGCGGGCGTGGCCGCAAGGCTCAACAGATCTGCCTGGCAGGTTGAGCAGGCTGGCCTCTTGGGGGGCCTTTGCATCGATCTGGTCGATCCAGGTGCCCGGCCAGTGGCGCAGCGCTTCCTCCGCCAGCTCGCGCACGCTGTGGTTGCCCTCCAGCTGCGAGCCGAAATTGAAGGCATCGGCCAGGCTCGCGCCGGCGCTGAGGCGCTCCGCCAGGCTCAGGTAGCCGCTGAGCGGCTCCAGCACGTGCTGCCAGGGCCGGGTGGCGGCCGGGTTGCGAACGCCGATCGGCTCTGCGCGCCCAAGAGCCCGCATCGCATCGGGCACGATCCGGTCGGCCGTCCAGTCGCCGCAACCGATCACGTTGCCAGCGCGGGCAACGCGAAGGTGGGGGGTCTGGTGCGGCTGGCTGCCGCCCCCTTGCTGCTGCTGCTGTAGGGGTCATGGCCGCCGAGGGGATCGTTTCTCGGTTGCCGTAGAGCCACTCTTTGTTGCGGTATCCATTGTCGGTGGTGATCAGCACCGCCCTGCAGGGCGCTTCCAGGCGGCGTAGGGCTTCCAGCAGGTGGATTGTGCCCATCACATGGATGGCCCAGGTGGCGGTGGGCTCGGCATAACTGCGGCGCACCAGGGGCTGGGCAGCCAGGTGCAGCACCAGCTCAGGGGGTATCGGCCACCAGCTCACTGAGCAGGGCGGCATCGCGAATGTCGCCGAGGCGATGCTCAAGGCGCCGCTCCAGCTCAAGCTGGTCAAACAGACTGAGATCGGTGTCCGGCGCTAGGGCAAGCCCGGTGACCTCTGCCCAGAGCTCGAGAAGCCACAGGGCCAGCCAGCTGCCCTTGAAGCCGGTGTGGCCCGTGGGCAGCACCCGGCCGGCCGCGCCACAAGGAAGGATCAGGGTTTCCAGCGTTTTCAGGGGGCCTTGCCGCTTACCCACAGCACCTCGAGATGCACCCGAACCCGCAGGGTGTCCATCGGCTGCCAGTAGCCGTGGTGTCTGTAGACCTGCAATTGCCCCTCAGCCGCCAGGCGCTGCAGGGGCTCGGCCTCCTATGTGGTGGCATCGGAGCTGATGGTGTCGAAATCGCCAGGCTCCAGCACAAAGCAACCGCCCTTGATCCAGCCACCATCGCCCTGGGGTTTTTCCTGTAAACCAGCCACGCCATCCCCCTCAACCTGATGCAACGAGCCAAAGGGTCCCGGTGGTTGAACCGCGGTGAGGGTGGTCAATTTCCAGCGGCACGATGGGTGGCGATGGCGGTGCTGATGTCGACATCGGAACCGCCATCGCCGTAGGCGAAGCAGAAGGTTTCATCATCCACGTAGCGCTACACCCGCTTCAAACGGCCGCCCCTAAGCGTGGCTTCCCCGGGATCCACCAGGGTGACCTCACAGGGCTCGGCATTTTTTTGATGCACCACCATCGGATTGGTGCGCATGTGGAAGGTCCCATCACTCATGTGCAGAAATTAATTGGCAAAATATTCTTTGGTCACATAGCCCTTGTAGCCGCATCAGATCACGAATTCGTTGATGCCAAAGCTGCTGTAGGTGATCAAGGTGTGCCACAAAATCGGCCGACCACCAATTTCCACCGTTTGCTTGGGCATGAGGCGGGTTTCCACGCTGATGCGAGTACCCAGGCCGCCGGCCAGGATCAAGGCTTTCATAAGCGGGGCTACCGGCGTGGCTTTTCAGGGGGCAAGGGCTTCGGCCAAGCCTGTAGCCAGTTGGTCTTAAGACCAACGCCCCGCCCAACGGCTGGCTGGGTGCGGCTGTTGGGCCGGCAGTGGCGCCTCAAGGCTGGCAGAAACACGGTGTATAAATGGTCTAGGTGATTGAAATTCCAGCCCCTCCCTCGTTTCTGCTTGGCCCATCCGATCCGCCTATTCCGCCGCCTGGTTCGCCATGGCCTGGCGCCGCTCCGTGATCCACGGCCCGCCTCGCGGCTAATCCGCCAGACCGCTCGCCAGGAATGGAAGGTGCTGAGCTTCAGCATGCTCTGCAACCTGCTACAGGCTGCCGCCGAAGGGGCCACCCTCGGGGTGGTGTTTCTAGCGGTAGACCTGCTCTCCAAGCCGGCAGGCCAGACGATCGACTGGACCAGCAAGGGGTTTCTCGGTTCGCTGCCCCAGCTCACGGCCGCGCTCAACGCCCTTCCCCGCAACGAGCTTTTCCTGTTGCTGCTGGGGGTGGCCGTGCTGCTCAAGCTGCTGCAGAGCTTGGCTATGTACTTGGGCTTGCTGGCAATGGGCTACTACGGCGCCCGCACCTCCTCGCGGCTCCAGGCGATGATCCACTCGCTGATCCTCAGCCTCAGCTTCCCCTGCTCCAGCCGCTATCGGGTGGGCGATCTGCTTTATGTGGGCGGTAGCGGCCCCGGGGCGGTGATGACCGAGATCAACGTGATCAGTGGTCTGGTGATGACGGTGCTGATGGGCGTCACCTATTTGGTGGTTTTGCTCACCCTCTCCCCCTGGCTGCTGGTGGCAGCCATCGTCATGGGGGGAATTCTTGCCCTGGTGCAGCAACAGATCCTGCCCCGTCTGCGCAGCTATTCCTTCCTTGGTACCGAGTTGGGCCGGGAGCTGTCAAGCCGCATCACCGAAAACATCCAGGGGCTGCGCCTGCTCCATACCAGCGGTCAACTGGACGAAGCCGATCGGGATGTACGCAACCGCTCGATCGCGATCGAAGCCAACTCACGCGCCTCCAGCCGGGTTGGTTCGATCACAGGGCCGGTCACCACCTTTCTGCCGATTTTGATGATCGCGGGCATTGCCGGCCTCAGCTTGGTGCTGTTCGGTAATCGCAATTCCGGCGTGCTGCCCAGTCTGGTGACCTTCGTGCTGGCTCTGCAGCGGCTCAATGGAACCTTCGGGGGGGTCGCCTCCGCCCTAGGAACTCTCAATGCCAACGCGGCACCACTGGAATTACTGAACAAACTCCTGGAACCTTCCAATAAAGAGTTTCGCAGCCGCGGTGGCATTCCCTTTCAAAAATTGCACCAAGGGATTGCGCTGCGCAACGTGAACCTTCAGTACTCTCCAGAGCTCCCTCCCGCCCTCAGCGGCATCAATCTGGATTTGCCTTGCGGCAGCACGGTGGCACTGGTGGGCAGCAGTGGGGCGGGGAAGAGCTCGATTGCCGATCTGCTCTGTGGCCTCTACAACCCCACCCGGGGAGAGATCCTGATTGACGATACCCCACTGGAGCAGCTCGATCTCATTTCCTGGCAGCAGCGCCTCGGCGTGGTGAGCCAGGACACCTTCATGTTCAATGCCAGCATCGCTGACAACATCAGCTTCGGGTGTGCCAACGCCACCAGGGCCCAGATCCTCGCCGCTGCGGAAAAAGCCCAAGCCGCTGGCTTCATCTCCGATCTACCAGATGGCTTCGACACCCTGATCGGGGAACGGGGCTACCGCCTCAGCGGTGGCCAGCGACAACGGCTCTCCCTCGCCCGCGCCATCCTCCGCGATCCAGAACTACTGATCCTGGATGAAGCCACCAGCGCCCTCGACACCCAGAGCGAAAGGCTGGTGCAGCAGGCGATCGATCAATTCGAACGGCAGCACACCGTGCTGGTGATTGCGCACCGACTCAGCACGATCGTGAAGGCTGATCTGATTTGCGTGCTGGATAAGGGGCGTATAGTGGAGCAGGGCAATCACCAACAATTGCTGGAAAGGCATGGCATCTACGCCGGACTTTGGAAGCAGCAAATCCTTGAGAAACAAGCCAGCGCTGAAGTTCCTGCCATCCCTTGATAGGACTTGGATGAATATTCCTACACAGCTGGAGGCGCAGCCAGATCTGATATTTTTAACTTTTAGCACGCCCATGCTGCCTCTCGATCGAGTAGAACAGAACCTACTAGTCATTTCACCCTGAACCATGAAACCGCCCAAGGCTATCGCCTTTTATCTACCCCAATATCATCCAATTCCCGAAAATGATCTATGGTGGGGGAAAGGATTTACCGAATGGCGGAATGTTGTCAATGCGGGAAAGCGTTTTACAGGCCATTACCAGCCCCATCTGCCATCGGATTTGGGATTTTATGATTTGCGTCTTCCCGAAGCAAGAGAAGCTCAAGCCAAGCTAGCCAGCCATTTCGGAATCCACGGCTTCTGTTACTATCATTACTGGTTTAATGGGCGCCGCATCCTTGAAAGACCTTTCCAAGAAGTTTTCGAATCAGGGGAACCACGGTTTCCATTCTGTCTTTGCTGGGCCAATGAAAATTGGACTCGCCGCTGGGATGGATCAGAAGAAGAAATACTGCTCCACCAAGATTACAACGAAGAAGACGACATCGCACATATTCACACCCTAATGCCTTACTTCCGTGATTCACGCTATATCAAAATCGACAACAAGCCCGTATTCCTTGTCTACAAAACAAGCGAACTGCCTGAACCCAGCCGCACCGCCGCTCGGTGGCGTTCAATCGCCAAAAACAATGGCATTGATGATCTTTATCTTGTCTTGGTTGAGTCGCGCGAAAATAACATTATTGACCCTAGTACTATTGGCTTTGATGCTTCTCTAGAATTTCAACCCTGCTGGCCTCTGCTCGACACATTGGCGAGAAAAAACCCTTCTCCAAGAGAAATCCTTAAGGGCAAATGGCGAAATGAATCACCTGGCAAGAAAATCCACAATGTTTATGACTATGGCTCTGTTTGCCAAGCAGCTCTCGCGAGACCACTGCCTCCGTATCTGCGATTCCCATGTGTAACACCTTCATGGGACAATACAGCACGACGCAAGTGGGGCGGCGTAGTTTTGGAAGATTCAACACCCGAACTCTATGGCGACTGGCTCAGGAAAACAATTGCACGCATGGAAAGCATGCAACTGCCAGAGCCTCTGATATTCATCAATGCTTGGAATGAGTGGGCTGAAGGCAACCATTTGGAGCCTGATCAACGCTGGGGCACCCAGTACCTAGATCAAACACTGTGTGCGCTTGGAGGCAATGACAAAAAATAGCGTGACAAAAAGTAGTGAATTAGAAGCAGTTCAACAAATTCCATTAGTGAGTATAATTGTACCAAATTACAACCACGCGCACTTCTTGCCCGAGCGCCTATCCTCAATCCGTAATCAGACGTTCAGTAATTATGAGCTAATCATTCTTGATGATGCCTCCAGTGATCAATCACTAAGCGTAATCCGCGCCGAACTCGCCGATTTTCCCCATCAGCTCATTATCAATAAGCAAAACTCTGGCTCGCCCTGCAGCCAATGGTTGAAGGGGATCAAACAAGCCCGAGGCCGCTATGTCTGGATCGCGGAATCAGACGATTCCTGCTCTCCAGATTTTTTGGCCTGCATGATTGATTTGATCAATCAGGGCTCAAACCTGGCTTACTGCAAAAGCCTGGCTATTGATAAGAACAGCAACCCCTTACACGAGATACCCTACTGGCCCTCCAAGCACTTTCCGGGCCAATGGCAGCAAGCATTTCGGCTTCCTGTTAAGGTTTTTCGCCAAAGCTACATGCTATCTGTCAACTGCATCCCCAATGCCAGCGCTGTTGTATTTGAGCGCATGCCTGCGCTTGCCTGCCTAGATATTGCCGATATATTGGCGAAAAAACTCTATACTGGAGACTGGATATTCTGGATTCATCTTCTCGGGCTCTTGAATGGCACAGTCTCCTACAGCTCGGAAGAGCTATCTTTTTTCAGGCACCACCCCGCAAGCACTCGCGCCGTCTCCGATGTCAAAAGTACTGATCGGAGGCGAATTCGGGAATACTGCCAAAGTGTTGATTGGATCTTGGCACAAAAGATTTCCCCTGGCAGGATACCCTGGATTAGGCATACCCTTGGCCGGGACTGGGAGTGGATAATTGTAGAATACTTGTTACGCATTAATCCCTCGTATTTTGAGCGCTTCACCTTCAGCGGGCTTTCAGGATCATTAGCTTGGAGTCTGCCGATCCGCCTATGCACTAGATCATTTTTACGCCGTCTTTACCTGATGGCTGATTTTACCTGAGCCTGTATCCATGCGCATCGCCTTCGCCCACTACAGCACCGAAGATGACATTGGCGGTGCCAGCTCTTGGCTGATCCGTTTGGCCTCCGATCTCCGCCAGCAGGGCTGGCCGGTAGCGGTGCTTCTCCCCCATAGCGGCAATCATCCTGAGCAGAGCACCATCGCTTCCGCCCTGCGCGCAGCAGACGTGGAGGTTGTTCTTCAACCCCAGCTGAGTTCCGCCAATGACGCAGTGCTCCAGACTTTGGGCTTTCTCAACGAGTGGCAGCCCACCGTATTTCTACCACAATGCCTGCCAGCTCACTACATTGCCGCAGTGATCGCTGGGCGACAAGGTCTCCCTTGGGCCCTGACCGTGCATTCCGATGATCCCCAGTATTGGTCCATTCTACGGGTAATTCGGCCGAGGCAAACCGGTGGTTCCACAGTCTGTGTATCGCATTATTTAGCGGGCGAGGTGAAGCGCAGGGGCTTTGATTCTGATCCACTGATCCTTCCCTATGGCGTTAAACTGCCAAGCGAACAGGTGCACCGCGATCCAGATCATTTTCATGTGGTGTACAGCGGCCGGGTTGTGGAAGTGCAAAAATGCATCTCCCTAGTGATTACTAGCCTTATCCTTGCTTGCCAGGCTTCCCCGCGCATCCGTGCAACGATTATCGGGGCTGGTGAAGCGCTAAACAATTGCCAGCAGCAGGTGTATGAGGCAGGCCTTGCAGAAGCAATCCACTTCACGGGCAGACTCCCAGCGGCCAAGGTGCAACAGCTCCTAGGTGATGCCCAGGCGATCCTGCTGATGTCGGATTTTGAAGGCCTGCCGGTAGCGCTGCTGGAGGCGATGGCCGCTGGCGTGGTGCCGGTGACACGATCCATTGCCAGTGGCATTCCCGAACTGGTGCATCATGAGCAAACAGGTTTGCTGGTATCCGACGATCCCACTCAGGCAGCTGCGGCAATCCTGCGCTTGGAACAGGATCCCCAGCTCTGGCGGCACTGCAGCAGCGCGAGTCGTGACCTGGTGCGCCGGGCCTATGGCCAGCCCCAAACCCTCCAGCAGTGGATCAATCTTATCAAGGATCTTCAGGCAACCTCAACACCTCAATACCCCATTCAGAAACCACTGCTGCCTATCACCACCAAGCTCAAGGCAACCTCCATCGATTTTGAATGGAAGTTGCTCGAGCAAAGGAAACGGCTTGTTCAAGAGTACCGCCTTCGAATTGCGCAGTTCAAACATCGCCTTAAGCAAGTCATCGGCTGACCATCCATGCGCATTGCCTTCGCCCACTACAGCTCCGCCGACGACATCAGCGGGGTAACCTCCTGGCTGATCCAACTGGCCCTCTATCTCAAGGGCGAGGGCTGCAGCGTGGCCATTGTTCTGCTGGATCTCTGCGAGCCTGGCGACAGCAGCCCCTTAGAGTTTGCCCTACGGCAAGGCGGAATTGAGATCTTCAAATCTCCGCCCACAGGCAGCCTTCGCCAGGATGTGAACGCAACCCTGGCCTTCCTCAATATCTGGCGGCCGGATGTCTTCCTGCCCCAGTGCAAGCCCCACCACTACATTGCCGCCGCGATCGCGGGCCGCTGCGGCCTGCCTTGGGGACTGACCCTGCACAGCGATGACCCTGATTACTGGGCCACTGCTTCAAGTCTTCCACCCCTGCGCAATGGTGGAAAAACAATTTGTGTCTCCCAGCATATTCAGGCCGAACTTGCTCAACAGGGTGGTGAATCGCAAGCCGTGGTAATTCCCTATGGCGTTTCAATCCCAGCCACGACAACGCACTACAACCCCCATCCCTTCCGCGTGGTCTACAGCGGTCGGCTCTGGGAACACCAGAAACGGGCCAGCCTTGTGGTGGAGTCTCTGATCCTGGCCTGCCAACGATCCGAAACCATCACCGCCACCTTGATCGGCGATGGCTACAGCCGCCCAGCCTGTGAGCAGCAGGTGCAAGCCGCCGGCCTTACCGATCGCATCAGCTTTAGCGGCCGCCTGCCCTTCGCCGGGGTGCAGGAGATCCTGCTGCAGAGCCAGGCGATCCTGTTGATGTCTGATTTTGAAGGCCTGCCGGTGGCGCTGTTGGAGGCGATGGCTGCTGGCGTGGTGCCAGTGGTGCGCTCGATTCCCAGCGGTATTCCCGAGGTGGTGCGGCAGGGAGACACCGGACTCTTGGTGAGCGACGACCCCGAGCAGGCCGCCGCAGCCCTAACGGCCTTGGCAGAAGATCCCGCCCTTTGGCAACGCTGCTCAACCGCTTCCCGCCAGCTTGTGGAGGCGCGCTTCAGTAGTGACCACTGCCATCGGCAATGGCTGGCCCTGGTCCGTGAGCTGCAGGCCACCGCCAAACCCACCTATCCGATCGCGGGCCTGCACGGGGTGCGATTGTCCAAGCTCTCACCACTGCTGAAGGCTGGTTATAGGCGCCGTCGGCCCTGGGAATCCCTGCGGTTGCGCCAGCGCCTTTCAACCCGCCTGGCCAAACTAAAGGGCCTAATGAAAGAGCAACTCAAACCCCGGGCTAAAACAAAGCCGTAGTTGGATCAATAGCCCTTAACATTGGACGATCAGAGCGGATCGCTGATTCCTAATAAGCATCCTGCATCTCATAAAAATCAGGCTGCACATAATCCTTGCGCAGCGGCCAGCCCTTCCAATCTTCGGGCATCAGCAGGCGCTTGGGATGGGGGTGGCCTTCGTAGTTGATGCCGAACATGTCGAAGGTTTCACGCTCCTGCCAATCGGCGCCGCGGTAAAGGCCATACAGGCTGGGGATCGAGAGGGCACCATCGCGGGGCAGGAACACTTTGAGGCGCACCTCCTCGGGCCGAAGATCAGCAGGGATCGGATGGTTGGTGCCGGCCTTGGCGCTGGCGGGGGCGATGCGATCGGCCAGGCTGGCCAGCTTGATCAGGTGATAGTAGCTCACCAGATTGCCACCTGGGCCTTCGTCGTAGCCGCCCTGGCACTGCAGATAATCAAAGCCGCTGGCCTTGAGGGCCGTGGCGATCAGGGGCAGGAACGCCGGCTCGATGCCCAGCACCTCCACCCCCAGGTGATCGGCGGGCAGCACCGCATGCTCAAACCCCTGCTGGCTGAGCCAGGTGCTCACCGGGCCCGGCGCCGGGGCAGTGACGGTGACGGCAGCGGCTTCTTCGGGCATGGCTCAGGGAGTGTTGGGGGCTGTTGAGGCGGCTGTTGTTTCCAGCCTTTCCTTTTCGGTTGGTTGGGGAGCGGCGACGGGCAGACCCGCCGCCGCGGCAAAGGCTGCCTGCTGGGTCTCGGCCCGCAGGTAGCGGCCGTCCACGATCGGTGCCACGGCCTTGAGCTGGTGGGGAATCGTGGTGTAGCGGTGGGTGGGCAGCAGCTTGCCACGCTCGGCTAAGGCCTCATTGCCCACCTTCTTGCGCAGTTTGATCACAGCATCGAAGATGGCCTCCGGGCGCGGCGGGCAGCCGGGGAGATAGAGATCCACCGGGATCAGTTTGTCCACGCCCCGCACAGCGGTGGTGGAATCGGCCGAGAACATACCGCCGGTGATCGTGCAGGCACCCATGGCGATCACATACTTCGGCTCCGGCATTTGCTCATAGAGCCGCACCAAGGCCGGACCCATCTTCATGGTCACCGTGCCGGCCACGATCAGCAGGTCTGCCTGGCGCGGGCTGGAACGGGGCACCAGGCCAAAGCGGTCGAAGTCGAAGCGGGAGCCGATCAGGGCGGCGAATTCGATGAAGCAGCAGGCGGTGCCATAGAGCAGTGGCCAGAGGCTGCTGAGCCGGGCCCAGTTGTGCAGGTCATCAAGGCTGGTGAGGATCACGTTCTCGGAGAGATCCGAGGTGACCGTGGGGGCGCCCACTGGGGCGCAACTGGCGGCCCGAAGGTCGCGCACGCCAGCTACCGAGAGGCTTTCGGCGCTGGTGCCCGGAGTCAGGGCGGTGTCGGAGGAGGGGGTGAGAGTCATGGCTCGGGGCGGGTCAGTTCCACTCGAGGGCGCCTTTGCGCCAGGCGTAGGCGAGGGCAATAACAAGAATGGAAATGAAGATCAGGGCCTCGATGAAGGCCAGCAGGCCGAGGCGGTGGAAGGCCACGGCCCATGGATAGAGGAACACGGTCTCCACGTCGAAGATCACGAAGACCAGGGCGAACATGTAGTACCGGATATTGAATTGAATCCAGGCGCCGCCGATCGGCTCCATCCCCGATTCATAAGTGAGCTCCCGCTCACCATCGCGGCTTTTTGGGGAAAGCAGCTTGTTGGTGACGAGCGCCAGCACGGGCACCGCCGCTGAGATCAGCAAGAAACCCAGGAAGGCGTCGTAGCCGGGGAGCACGAACATTCGGGCAGATCGAGCGTGAGGTTCAGTCTGGCACCTTCCATCGGAGCCTGGCGAAGGGTCGCCACCACATCACCGGCGAACGGGGAGGCGGAGTGGGACCCAGAACAACCGGCTGGAGCGGACGATCGCGGCAAGGCCTGCACGGCAGCCATCGCCGCGAGCCGCGGCGTTGGGTCGGGCTCTGCGGCGGGACGGACGACCGGCTGTAGGCCAGACCGGGGCCGGGGAGCCTCGATAGAGTCGGAACACCACGGCGGCCACCGGATGAGCAGCGAAACCCCGGCAGGGAGCCCACCCGAAGCCTCCCTACCGCTCGAGTCACAGGTCGAGACCACGCCGATAGCCACTGTGGGCCAGGCGGAGGTTTCGGACCCCAGCGAAGCGCGGACTTCCGATGCTGCTCCCAGCGAGTCGGACGGCGCCTCCAGCCCCGCTGACACTGAACCCGCACTTCCCGCTGCCGAGGCCGCCCCCTCTGGCGAAGCGGCCATAGCTGAGGCAAGCGATCCCGCCACCCACCGTTTCGAGTGCCGCAGTTGCGGTTTCGTTTACGACCCGGATGAAGGGGTGAGGAAACTCGCCATCGAAGCCGGCACTCCGTTCCAGGATCTCGATCCGGGCAGCTTCCGCTGCCCGGTGTGCCGCAGCCGGGTGGGGGCCTTCAAGGACATCGGTCCCCGCAACAAGCCGAGCGGCTTCGAGGAGAACCTCAACTTCGGCCTTGGCGTGAACCGCCTCACCCCCGGGCAGAAGAATGTGCTGATCTTCGGCGCCTTCGCCCTGGCGATCGCCTTCTTCCTTTCCCTTTATTCCCTGCGCTGATCCTGTGACCCGCCCATTCCTGCGACGACTCCTCACCCCCCTGGTCAGCCTGGTGCTCCTGGTGGCCATGGGCCTGGGCCTCGCCGGCTGCGTGACCACCGGCCTCCCCCTGGCCGCTAGCAGCCCCTGGCAGCCCGTGGCCCTGGCCACCCGCTCCAATCCCCTGGAT
>Ga0114972_10003099_pt1 | contig 12487 bp, 9 predicted proteins | sample M_140807_EF_Meta_FD_87354 | JGI IMG/M metagenome (GOLD analysis project Ga0114972, IMG submission 87354) | Freshwater microbial communities from Lake Montjoie, Canada to study carbon cycling - M_140807_EF_MetaG | ecosystem: Environmental > Aquatic > Freshwater > Lake | place: Lake Montjoie... | reverse complement strand
GGCCGCGCGCCCACGGTTCCGGACGCGGTGTTCGCGCACGGGGGCGAGGCGCAAGCGCCCCGCGATCTCTTCCTCGCGCTGAGTTCCGAGGACCAGGTGAACATTCAGCTCCATCTCCTCTCTCTCTCCCGCGTGCCGCGGCTTCGGGTGCCCCAATGACGCGGCGCAGCCTCGCTCTTGCCGCCGTGGTTGCGGCGCTTGCCGCCTGTGCTTCCGAGAAGGTTGCGCCGTTGGTTACGAGCCGTACGAGCACCGCGCGGACGCTCGGAATCGTCGCTCTCGAGCACCCCGAGGAGCCTCGCTCCCAGGCCCTACTCGCCCTCGAACTCGACGCTCGCAGGCGCGCTGCGCGGTTCCGCGAAATCAACGAGCCTGGTTTTTTGTTCGCGACGACCCGAGTCCCTCAAGCGGAGATCGACGCGGGCTTGTGGTCGGCGCGCGAACTCTACGAGCTTGGGGCTCAGCTCTTCACGCAACGGTTCCGCAAGGCGGAGGGTTATGGTGGCGCCGACACTCCGCCTTTTGGCCGGTTTCAGCGCGGCGAACGTGGTGGTCCGGACGGTGAGCAATGTTCGGATTGTCATCGTCGCGGCGGCCTCGCCGGGGCTGGCGACGCGTCGGACAACGCTTACCCCTACGGCGACGGTGAAGCTCCCGATCGCGGCCTCGAACGAAACCCGATCGCGCTTTCGGGTGGCGGATTGCTGGAAATCTTGGCGCGCGAGATGTCGAACGAGCTCGCATCGCAGCGCGAGGCGCTCTTCCAGACGGCGAAACAAACGGGTGCGCCAGCGAAGGGGAAGCTCACCTCGAAGGGGCTCTCTTTCGGGGCGTTGACGGCCCGTCCGAACGGCACCGTGGACGCGACCGAAGTCGAAGGGGTCGCGCCGGACCTCGTCGTGCGACCCTTTGGTTGGAAGGGCCACACCGCGACGCTCCGGGAGATGGTGGAGTCGGAGCTCGCCACGCACCACGGCATGCAGTCCGAGTGGTTCGTCGCTCACGCGAACGTTGCCGCGAAGGGGTCCGGCCCGGAGCTCGACCCGGATGGAGACGGCGTCACCGGGGAGATCTCCGAGGGGCAGGTGACCGCGCTCGTCGCGTTCCTCGCCATGCAGGAAGTGCCGATCGCGGAGCCCCCCGTCATGCTGAAGGAGCTAGGCTCTCCGAACATCGAGCTCATGCCCCGTTGGCTCGATGGTGCCGCCCGGTTCCGGTCGATCGGCTGCGACACGTGCCATGTCCCCGAACTCCCGCTCGGTTCGGCGACGTTCACCTTGATGCATCGCGGCGGTGGCGCCCCGTTCACCATCGATCTTGCCAGGGACGGCGCCACTCCGCGCATTGCGATAGATGACAACGGTCAACTTCCAGTGCGCGCGTTCACCGATCTCAAGCGCCACGACATGGGTGCGGCGCTTGCCGACGCGTTCGATGAGCGGGGTGTCGCTCCGTCGGTGTTTCTGACGCCTCCCTTGTGGGGGGTCGCGCGAAGCCGGCCCTACCTTCACGACGGGCGCGCGCCCACCCTCGAGGCCGCGATCCTCATGCACGGCGGTGAAGCTCAGGCGTCTCGCGATGCGTACGAGAAGCTCGACGAGCACGACCGGGGTGGGATTCGCGTGTTCCTTACGTCGCTCAACAGGCAGCGACGTTTCGCGACGCCATGAGCTGCCTCAGAGGCCCAACCGCTCGCGGCGGTAGACTCCGTTCGTGATGCGGGCGCACCATTCGGGATTCGCGAGATACCACTCGATCGTCTTTTTCATCCCGGCGACAAAGGGCGTCGTGGCGCGCCAGCCGAGTTCCCGCTCGAGCTTCGTCGCGTCGATGGCGTAACGGCGATCGTGGCCAGGGCGGTCTTTGACGAACGCAATCTGCTCGCGGTAACTGCCGGTCGCGCGCGGGCGCAGGCGGTCGAGTTCATCGCAGATCGCATGGACCATCTCAAGGGTCGTTCGCTCGTTGTTCGAGCCCACGTTGTAGGTCTCTCCAAGCACGCCCCGCTCTGCCGCGACGAGCAGCGCATCGCAATGGTCGCCGACGTAGAGCCAGTCGCGGACGTTGCGCCCGTCTCCGTAGACGGGGAGGGTTTTGCCCTCGAGGGCGTTCAGGATCGTGAGGGGAATCAGCTTCTCGGGGAACTGAAATGGCCCGTAGTTGTTGGAGCAGTTCGTCGTCACGGTCGGGAGGCCGTAGGTGTGGTGGTAGGCGCGCACCAGGTGGTCCGACGCGGCCTTCGATGCCGCGTAGGGCGAGTTCGGCGCGTACGGCGTCGTCTCGGAGAAGAGCCCCTCGTCGCCGAGGGAACCGTAGACCTCGTCGGTCGATACGTGAACGAACCGGAAAGCCGCGCGCGCTTCGACGGGAAGGTTGGCCCAGTGTCCGCGCGACGCTTCGAGCATCTCGAAGGTGCCGACGACGTTCGTCTGCACGAACGCGCCTGGCCCGTCGATCGACCGGTCGACGTGCGATTCCGCGGCGAGGTTGTACACGATGCTCGGCTTTTCTGAAGCCAACGTCTCGAGCACGCGCGCGCGGTCACAAATGTCCCCTTCGACGAACACGCAGCGAGTGCCGTCGATGGCACCGCGCAGGTTGTCGAGGTTCCCCGCGTAGGTGAGGGCGTCGTAGACGACGACGCGTGCCGACGCTCGCGTGGCGAGGATGTGGTGGACCAAGTTGGAGCCAATGAAACCCGCCCCGCCGGTGACTAGGTAGACCGAACCCATGGGGGCCTTATAGCCCGCTCCGGTCTCCCTGCGAATCAATTGGCGTCGGATCACGGGCCCCGGAAGAGTTCCGCGTCGATCTGATATTTCATTGAGCGTCGGAGCGAATTGCTTCTCGCCGTGTACAATGACGGCAGCCGGTGAGTTGCGCCGGCACGCGAGGAGTCTGCGATGGGAATTGCCGTGCCGTTGATGGTTGCTGGGCTCGTTGGTCGCGAGGTTGCCGAAGTTGGTTTCGCCGACGAGCGGCTCTCGATGAGCGTGAGGGCGTTCTCGATTCACGAGGGCATCGATCGCACGTTCGAAGTTCTCGTGACCGTCGGCTCCATGGAGGCGGACCTGGACCTCGACCGCGTCGCAGGGCGAGCGTCGGCCTTCCGAATTCTTGGGCGCGACGGCTCGGCTCCGCTGCGCGTCTGGAGCGGGGTGTGCCGCGAGATCGAGCAACTCGGCGTCGAGGAGGATGGCCTTTCCATCTACCTCGTTCGAATCGTGCCGGAGTTCTGGCGCCTGACCCAGCGTACGACGCGCCGTATTTTTCAGCATGTGACGGCGATCGACATCGCCACGACGATCCTGAAAGAGTGGGGCCTCGAGGCCGAGCTCCGCCTGCAGGGGGTAGAGTTTCCGCGCCACGAATACCGCGTCCAGCTCGACGAATCGGATTTTGCTTTCGTCTGTCGTCAGCTCGAGGAGGCGGGAATCAGCTACTGGTTCGAGCCAGGCGAACCCAAAAAGGTTGGCGATGCGCTGCTCGAGCGGATGAAGCTCGTGTTCGGTGTCGAGCCGCAGCGAGCTGCGCCTCGGCGTTCCGAGGTGCCGTTGCGTTCGAACGCCGCGCACGTTCTTACCGGTCCCTACGTCCGCGACGTTCGCGTGAGCCGCAGCGTGAGACCAGGTCGCTACGCGCTCCGTGGGCACGAGTTCCGCGTGAGCCCCGAGCTACAGCTCCTCGCCGAAGCTCAAGCGCAACACGAGCTCGAGCGGCGTTACGAGAACTACCGTTACGCGCCCGCGGCGTTCCTTTCCGAATCTTCAGAAGGAGGCACCCGCGGTGCCGAACTCGACGAGCGGGCTGCCATGTCGCTTGCGCAAATCGGGCTCGAGCGTCAGCGCACCGGGCGTGTGCTCGTTCGGTTTGCCACCAACATCGTGGACCTCCTCCCGGGCACCGTGCTTTCGATGAGCGGACACCCGCGTGCGGAGCTGTGCGCGCCAGAGGCACTCCTGGTGGTCGGAGCGGAGTGGCAAGGCGCGGTCGACGGCGAGTGGCAAATCGCGATGGAAGCCGTGCCGGCTCGCGAGGCTTACCGAGCCCAGCTCGTGACGCCCAAACCTCGCGCGCTCGGTCTCGAGAGCGCAATCGTCGTTGGCGCAGCGACCGGGGACGACGAGGTTCATACGGACGAACACGGTCGCATCAAGGTTCACTTCCACTGGGACCGCGAAGGCAAGTTCGACGAAAGCGCGAGTTCGTGGCTGCGCGTGAGCCAGGGCTGGGCAGGCAATGGCTACGGCATGGTCCAGCTGCCGCGAGTCGGCACCGAGGTGCTCGTCGGATTTTTCGATGGCGACCCGGATCAGCCCCTCGTTGTGGGGCGCGCGTTCAACCGCGTTGCGAACCATCCGTATCCGCTGCCCCAAAACCGTACGAAGACCGTTTGGCGTTCGAGTTCGACGCCTGGGGGGGAGGGCTTCAACGAGCTGTCGTTCGAGGACAAGGCGGGCGAGGAAGTCGTGCATGTTCGCGCGCAGCGGGATCTCGAGACGATCGCGTTGAACGACGAGCGTTCCAGTGTCGGCGCGAACCGCCAAACCTCGGTGCGGCGAAACGACCGGTTCGTGGTTGGCGGCGACCGAAGCGAAGAGGTACGCGGCGCTCACTCCATCCGCGTCGGCGGGCGTCACACGGAAATTTTCGAGGGCGGCTCGGAGTCGCGTTCGGGCGCGCGCACCGGAATCACGATGGAGGACGGCAAGATTGTGATCTCGAACGGTCAAGCGTCCATCGTGCTCGACGGACCGATCGTACGTATCGATGCGGCGTCGAACATCTGGCTGCGTTCGGACAGGCTCGTGACCATCTCCAGCAAGAGCGTCACCATCGACAAGAACGTCAGTATCAACCAGCACGAGACCGTCCCGGCGGAAGTGGCGAAACTTGCGCCCCCACCGAGCTCGGAGTCGCAAGCCGCCCCGCCCGCCGCGAACAAACTCCCTCCGGCGGCGCCGCCGTTCGACTCTCACAAATTCTACGAGGACTTGCTCGCGCAGGCCGGTGTGAAGGTGAAGCTGCCCAAGCACCTTCCCGTGCCGGACTCCGTCAACGAGCAGCTCGAACACTTCGCACTCGTGGCGCACAAGGCTGGCGTCGTGAAGGCAGAGCTGGCTTCTCCAAAGCTCTATTCGGACATGAAGCAGCGGCTCTCCGATCGCCTCGACGCCGAGAAGGCTCGCTTGACGGCGATGGGTGACTCGATTCGCTCGACCTTTGACAAAGACCGCGATCACCTCGGCGAACTGCGCTCGAAGCTCGCCGCCCGCTACAGCGTCGAGCAAGAGAACCTGGCGAAGCTAAAGACGGACCTCGGGGATGTTTTCTCAGGAAAACACGGCGGTTTCATCGACTCAACGAAGGCGCTTTACGGCGTCCTCAAGGACCAGGCCGCTCACGTCATGGCGCTTCGGAAGGACGTGCTGGCGATGATCGAAGAGGAGAAGCGGTTCTTGAACGAGACGGTCGGCGAGTGGAAGGCGATCGCGGATGAGATCAACGGCTACCTCGAGGGCATGAAGATGCTCGTCGAAAATCCAAAGGATGCCCTCCTTGATCTCGCCCTCGGTCCGGACCGGCAGCTTGGCAAGGACCTCGCGTCCCTCGCGGAAGAGTTTGGTTTTGGCGACGAGGTCGCGAACTTCTTCGGGGTTGGTGCGGACGCCGCTCCTCCGGGGGCGCCGGCTGCTGTTCCGACGGCGGCAGGGTCGGTACACGCAAGCATGACGAGCGTGTCCGCCATGCACGCACCGAGTGCACCGTCCATCGGGTCGCTCATCGGTGGCAAGGGAAGCGGCGCCATGCCGTCGGTAGGTTCGAGTGGGTCGCTTGTCCATGCGGCGGATGCGAGTCCAAAGGCGCTGGCGTCGATGCATGCACCGGTTGGAGGTGCCGCGACGGCAAAGGGGGGGCTTGTCGTCTCTCGCAACGGTGGCCTCGCGTCGCATGACCTCGTGACGGCAGTCGGTCCTCAGCAAGTCGGTTTCCTTCAGAGTCCTTCCGAAGGGCAACTCATGGTGATCCCGTCCGAGAAGGCCGTCCCACTCGATCCTGCGCTGGTGAACGCGAAGCTCGTCGAAGCCCAGCTCGCGGGCCAGCCGCAGCAAGCTGCGATGAATGGCGTGCTCGAGGCGAATGGCTACGCGGTCTACGAGCGCGCGTGGGGTGATTGGTCCGGGCCGTTCGTGCAAGCGGCGTCCGAGGCGCAGGCGTAAGCATGGCACGTCATCAAGGTTCGAGCCTCTCGTTCGAGTATCCTCGCGACTGGCAGGACAAAAGCGAGGTCCGCTACGAGGCGCCGCCCCGCAGCGGCGCGACCGGTGAGCGGAGTCCTGGGCGAGCCGTGCTGCGGCGCGACCACCTTCGCTCGGAGGAGTCTCTGGTGGCCTTCGTCGAGCGAACGTTGCGTGCGCTGGCTTCGGCCGACGGGTTCGTTATCCGTGACGTCGCGGAGACACGCGTCGGTGACCATCCGGCATCGCTCGTTCGTTTCGCTTCGGTCGAGGCCTCCGTGCCTTACGAGCATCGGACGCTTTTTGTCGCGCTTACCGAACGCGGCGTTGCGATGTTGACGGTCTCTGCACCCCGCACCGAACTCGCGCAGCTCGACCCCCTGTTCGAACGAATGCTCGCAAGCGTTCGGGTTGGTCCAACCTGAAGTTTTCAGAACTCGTGCACGCGACCCAGCGTAAAGGCACGAAGCGCGTGCCGGCCCGGTTCGTACTGATCGATCCGTACGTGCGCCTCGGCGAGCACGCGCGCCCGGAAGGACGTCATCATCGGCAGCTTGTTCGCGAGCGCGTCGGGCAGGTAGCACGGGATCGGTTCGCGGGTTCCCGGCGTCGCAAGCAAGCTGCGGATCCACACCCCACCAAGCAGCGTGCGTCGCTGGTATTTGCGCTGCTCGAGCAGGCTTCGGGTGACGATGTCTTCGAGTTGTTCGAGGGTTACGCTACGGCGTGATTCTCGAAAGCTGCGACGGAGCGCGTCGAGAAGCTTCTGGACGGGTTCGGACGATGCCGCTGCGAGCGGGGAGGCGAGCAGTTCGTCCACGGGGGCGAGCGCCTCGGCCAGCTTGCGGTCGTCACCGACGAGCGGTGCCATCGCCGCAGCCGTTGCGCGAAGGTGCTCGACGAGGTCGAACGGGAACGAGAGTTCTCCTGTCGCAGCCACGACGGGCGGCGTGAAGCGTCCGGCGTCGCTCACCGATTCGCGGACGCGCTCTCGAAGTTCGCCGAGCACCACGGGAACGACCTCGGTCAGCAGACCGAAGTGAAGATGATGGCAGCGTGCTTCGGCGGGATCGTCCGATGGGTGGTCGTGCTCCGGATCGCGTGCGGCGAATTCGAGCGCATCCGCGAGTTTCGCGAAGCGACTGCGAAGCTTCGGCGTCGCATCGGCATCGAACCAGAGCAGCTCGATGACGTCGCGAGCCGCACGCTTTGGAGGGTCGATAGGCTTCGGCGCTTCGCGCGGGGCCTCGGGCAGCTCGAACTTCGTCGGTGCGGGCGCGGGGGCCTCGGCGTCATTTTTTCCGCGGCTCCACGGCGAGCTGGGTGTCGGCGCGGGTAGGGTGGCTCCAGGAAAAGGCACCTTCGGGCTTGCGTTGAGCGGAGCGTCCGTGATCGCAGGTACGGCTTGGGTCAAGCCTGGGTTGCTCTGGGTGAACGCGACGTTGGGGCGTGACGTCGGCGCGGGTGGGACCGATGGAGTGGGTGCGGGGCGCGTCGGCGTGACCGGTGGTACAGGAGGCGCCGAGGCCTCTCCCGAAGTGGGTGAGGTCCCCTCGCGCTTGAGCCATGGGGGCGCCGCGTCTGGGTACGCGGCGAAGTTCTCCCCGGTCGCTTCCTCTTCAATCGGACCAAACACGGACGTCGCCGTCACCTCACGTTTTCGCGCGGTTTTTCGTGTGTCCTCCGATTCGTCGACCGCGGGTTTTTGGGGTGCGATGGACGTCGCAGGAGGTGTCGGCGCCCCTCCACGAAGCTGGACGATGAGCTCGGACAGCGAGGCCTCCGTCACGCGCTTGTCGGGGCCGGCGACCGCGATGAACACTTTCCCCTGCTCGCCGAGCTGAGCGAGAGGAATTTGCGTTCGATATGTAACGCAGCAAAGGCCTCGCCGTCCGTCGAACCACAGGCCGTCGATGCGCATCGGGAGTTCTCGGCGAAGTTCGTCCCGCTCGAGAAATGCCTGAGGATTGACATTGGGAAGGCGCGTGTTGAGCGCCGGATGTTCGGGGTGAAGGCCCTCGAGGAGAAGTTCGGCGTCCGGGGCAAGATCACGAAGCCGCTGGTCACGAGGCGCGGCATTGAACGACGACCAGTCGAAGGCCTCCGGCAGCACCATTCCATCATGAGGCTCCGGCGCAAGGCCAGGGCGCTCGCTTGTGCCCGCGGCGTGCCCGGCCACTTCGTGAACGACGTTCCCGGCTGCGCGGGCACGCTTGTCGATGCCGCCGACCACGATGCGAACGTGCGAGGCGCTACCCGGCGCGGTATGAGTCGGGGCGAACGCCGTGACGTCTACCGCCTGCCGCATCGGCACGAGATCGCTCGGTGCGAGGATGCGATCGCGCGGAAATTCCGCGGTGCGCAAATCCACGGCATGGATGGGTTCCTGGCGTTTCGCGACGGCCGAGCGCTCTGGGCGAAGCACGAGGGTGAGCTTGCAGACCACCGAGAGCGTCCACGGGCCGTCCGCGATGCGCCAGTGAAGCGACGAAACCGGGACCGGCGCGAGCGAGACGACGTCCATGCGATACCCCACGATACCACGAAGTTCTACGGCAGCGCGGTTCGCGGGCGGTCCTCCCGAGGTGCCTTCATGTACGAACTTCACCTCGGACGTGGAGGAGCCTACGATGCGGCGATGACGGCACGGGTGGGTGGTTGGCTACGCCACGCGTTCGCAGGCTGGGGGGCGTTGCTCGCGTTCACGTTGCGTCGCCCGTGGGGTTTCCGATGACGCGTGAACTCGAGGAGGCGCGACGGGCGCTTTCGGCGTGGGCTCTCGAGGCGGCGGAGGTGTGCCCGCTCGGCACGGGGCTCATCAACCGCACCTTTCTGGTCGAGGAGGGTGGGTCGAGGAGCGTGTTGCAGCGCGTGAATCCCATCTTCGAGCCGCGCATTCACGAGAACATCCTTGCCGTCACCAACGCGCTGCGCGCCGCGAACATGACGACGCTCGAGCTCGTGCCTTCGAGGGACGGACGTTTGTGGGTGGAGGCGGACGGCGTTTACCGCCTCTATCGCCACCTCGATGGGGTCGCTTTCGATGTGGCGACGAGCGCAGCCCAACTCCAATCGGCGGGCAGACTCGTCGGTGCGTTTCATGCGGCGGTTGCGCGTCTCGATCACGAGTTCGTCGGCCAGCGGCTCGGTGTCCACGATACGGCGCGGCATCTCGACACGCTGCGTCGTGCGGTGTCCGAGCATTCAGCGCACCGGTTGTTCGCGCCCGTCCGTGCGCTCGCCGCGGAACTCCTCGCCGCGGCAGAGCGGCTCCCGAGCTTGCCTCCGCTGCCGAACCAAATCGGTCATGGTGATCTGAAGCTAAGCAACGTGCTCTTCTGCCGCACGGAGCCTGCCACGGCGCTATGCCTCGTGGATCTCGACACCCTTGGGCCAATCCATCTCGCCCACGAACTCGGCGACATGTGGCGCTCCTGGTGCAATCGAGCCACCGAAGACGACGTCGAGGCGGACCTCGATCTCGACGTGTTGCATCACAGCTGGGCAGGCTACGTGAGCGGCTTGGGGCGCGCGCCGTCTGATGCAGAGAGGGAAGCGGCGCTCGTCGGCCTCGATTGGATAAGCCTCGAACTCACGGCGCGCTTCGCGGCGGACGCGCTAAACGAGACGTATTTTGGCTGGAATCCCTCGAAGTTCCCGTCTCGAGGCGAGCACAACCTCCAACGCGCCGCGGGCCAGTGGTCGCTCCACCAAGCCGTCGTCCGAACGCGCGCCGCGCGCCGCGCGCTCCTCGGTATTTAGTCGGTAGTTAGCCGCCGTTTTGCTTCGCGAGGACTTCGAGGCCCGAGTAGTTCCCGGAGTAGCCCATCTGCGTGTACGTCACCTTCATCGTGCGAGGGTTGACGTAGTGGAGCATCGGCGTGCCGATGGAGTTCTGGTACGCGAGCGAGAACCCTGGGTCACTCATCACGCTGACGTCGAGCAGGTTGTATTTCACCTTCCACTGCTGCGTACCCAGCAGCGTAGGTGGCCCCTCGTTCGGTGCATCGATCAACAAAGTCACGGCATGGATGCCCATCGGCTTCCACTTCTGCATCAGGCTTGGAAGCGAACTCGCTTCCTGGACGCAAGAGCCTCACCCAAACTGCGACGTGTCGAAAAGGATCGCGTTGATCCCCTTCGTACCGTCGCAGTCAAACAACTCCTGGGTGCTGATGGTGCCTTCGTTCATGCCGCCGGCGGGGTAGCCGGTCCACTTCAAGGTCGGTGGCAGGACCTGGCCTTGCGCGACGCCGTACGGGCCCGCTGGGTACATGCAGGCCGAGCCGGTCGAGGAACTCGAGGCGACGGAACTCGTGCTTGCGCCGCTCGAGGCAACCGCGCTCGATGCGGCAGTGCCCGTGACGGTTGACGAGCCGACGGTATAGGTCGTCGCTACGCTGCCGGTGCTGGCATCGCTGCTGGTGGCATTGCCGCTGGCATTGCTGCTGCTGGAATTGCCGCCTACGCCGTCGACGAATTCGATGTCGCTCGCCCCGGTTACCGAGTTGCAGGCGAAGAGCGCCCCGAGGGCGACCCACCGCGCAACGAACCTCGTCGTTCCCATGGCTCGAACGTATCGCATCCTCCGCGCTCCTTGTAAAAAAAAGGAGCCGCTCAACCGAACGAGCAGCCGCAGTAGGTTTCGCTTCGCCGCCACAGCTCGTCGGCAAGCTTCTCATCCTGCGCAAGCCGGCTCGGACGCTTCTGGGCGCACTTGTCGTAGTAGAGGCCGGTCTCGTTCGCGAGGGAGGGCGCGAGCGCGCAGTGGAGCGTCGTCTTTGCGCCGTCTTCGTTGGAGATCATGGCGAGCTTCATCAGCGAACGGAGGGGCCACGGGACCTGTCGCCATACGTCGGATGCGACGACCCCGGGATGGAGCGAGTAGGTCGTGACGCCCGTGCCGCGAAGGCGCCGCCCAAGCTCCGCTGCAAAGAGGACGTTCGCGAGCTTGGAGACTCCGTACTCATGCACACCGGTGACGCTCGCGGTCGAACTCCGAACGGCGTCGAAGTCGAGACGCTTCGGGTCGTAGTGGGCGCGGCTCGCAACGAGGATCACCCGCGCGGGCTGCGAGGCGATGAGGCGTTCGCGCAAAAGGCAGGTAAGGAGAAAGTGTCCGAGGTGGTTGGTGCCGAAGTGCACTTCGAACCCGTCCGTCGTGAGCCCGCGGAAGCCGGCGAGGCCGGCGTTCGCGATGAGAAGGTGGAGCGGCAAGTTCTTCTCGAGGAAGGATTCTGCGCACGCCCGCACCGACGCGAAGGAGCCAAGGTCGAGAGGGATGAATTCGGCGCGACCTCCCGCCGCGCGTATCTCGTCGAGCACGGGCTGAGTACGCTCGAGCGAACGGCCCGCGAGCACGACGTGCGCGCCGGCTTTTGCGAGCTCGACCGCCGTCACGCGACCGATTCCGGTGTTCGCGCCGGTGATGAGGCAGACCTTGTCTTTGACGTCCCAGCTCATGGCGAGCGAGAGCCTTGCACGACTTCCGCTCAGCGGGGCAGGTGAAGACGTGCGCCTGCCCAGTCGAAGGAGACCGAGCGAAGGTTTGCGGTGGTCTTCGGAACGAGCAGGACGCCGCCTCCTACGTGGGAGTAGGGATAGAAGCGGCCGAAGAGGGTCCTCGGGCCGTCGTCGGTATCGACCTCGAGCGTCTTCTCCTCGCCGCTTGGATTGGCGCTGTTTTCCGTGGGAGCCAGCCACTTCGCGCGACCATCGGCGCTGATGGAAATTCGCTCGTAAGGAACGTGAAGGTCACCGACCCACGCGGCGTTGTTGACGAGCTTGATTCGCGTAAAAAGTTGCTTGAAGTTGAAGTCGCTGACCCACTCGGGGTGGCAGTAACTCATGAAGTCAGGCTTGTCGGGCGCGACCAGTACCTTCGAAATGAGGTCGTAGCCCCACACACCGATCGAGCCGTCCGCGTGGGGAAACATTGGGTCGACGCTCTGGCTCACGCCGCATGGCGCATGAGGGCGACCATGTTGGTGGCCGATTTCATGCGCGGCGGTTCCCGCGGAGTCTTCGCCGGTGAAACCGATCCCGATGCCAGCGCGCGCCATGGGATCGTTCGCGCCCGCCAGCAGCGACAGCCCGGCGACGCAGCCTGCGTTGCAGAAGGTCGCGAACGAGTTCGCCGCGTTGAAAACGCCGTAATAATACTCGTCGTCTGCGGCACCGCTTTGTTGGCGAAAATCTGCGATCGCGTTCAACAGGTCATCCCAGCCGTTGCCGCCGGGGTCGACGGC
>Ga0114972_10003098_pt1 | contig 12488 bp, 10 predicted proteins | sample M_140807_EF_Meta_FD_87354 | JGI IMG/M metagenome (GOLD analysis project Ga0114972, IMG submission 87354) | Freshwater microbial communities from Lake Montjoie, Canada to study carbon cycling - M_140807_EF_MetaG | ecosystem: Environmental > Aquatic > Freshwater > Lake | place: Lake Montjoie... | reverse complement strand
CCCCGAGGGCCTCAGTTAACAGCGGGCCTTGGCCAGCGGTTTCCAAATCAACAAAGAACACATACTCCCCGAGCTCCCGCTTAGAGGGCCGCGATTCAATGCGGCTCATGTTCAACTGACGGCTGGCAAACACCTGCAGGGCCTGCATTAAACCGCCGGGCACATTGCCCCTCAAGGAAAAGGCCAAACTCGTGCAATCGCCACAGCTGGAGTCGCCGCTGCCCACCAGCGCCGAGCCCCGGCGCAGCAAGAGGAACCGGGTGCAGTTGCCCGGTTGATCGTTAATCGGATAAGCCCGCACGGGCAGGCCATGCTCCCGCCCGGCCGGGACGGAGGCGATCGCCGCCCGGAAACGGGACCCCTTCACCAGGCGGGCCGCCTCCGCCGTGGAACTGGTGGGGAGCTGCAGGGCAGCGGGCAGGTGCTCCTGCAACCAGAGGCTGCACTGGCCGAGCGCCTGGGGGTGGGAGAGCACCTCGCTGATGGCTGGCAACTCGCCCTCCGATAGCAGGGCATGGCGAATCGGCAGCACCAGGGAGCGTTCGATCCAGAGCGGCTCCTGCTGGCCAATGCTGGATTCCCAGAGCACGTCGAGGCAGGTGGAAACACCGCCCTCCACGGAGTTCTCCACCGGCACCACCGCCGCTCCACAACCGCCCGCCAGCAGCGCTAGCACCACGTTGCGAATGCTGATCTGCGGCAAAAGCTCCGCCTCGGGGGCGGCCGCCAGGGCAGCAAGACGCCGGCTGGCCTGTTCGCCATAGGTGCCCACCGGCCCGAGATAGGCGATCGAGCTGGGCGGAAGTGGGGCTGTTTGGGTCATGACCGATAGGATCCTCCACGATCTCCCCTTCGGCAAATGGTTCTGGCCTTCCGGGCGGTCCAGAGCCTTGATCTGCCTGTTATTCAGGACCCCGATCGGCTGCAGCCCTACCTGGAAAACGAAAGCCGGGTGGTAGGGGCATTGCTAAGCCCCGAACAACTCACCGCCCTTGGACCAGGCCGCTATCGCTACACCGTGCGGCCCCTACAGCTTTTTCAACTGCACATCCATCCGGTGGTGGAACTGCAGGCCGAGCAAAAACCCGGACGGCTAGAACTGAATTCCATCTCCTGCAGCCTGGAGGGGGTTCCCGGCCTCAGCGAAGACTTTCAACTCAGCCTTGGCTCCTGGCTAGAGGCCACCCCCCAGGGGCTGAAGGGGGAGGCGGAACTCCGGGTGGAGGTATCGCAACCGCCGGTGCTGCGCCTAATCCCCAAACGGGTTTTGGAGGCCACCGGAGAATCCTTGCTCAACGGCATCCTGCTCAGCATCAAGGGGCGGGTGGGCCAACAGTTAATCCAAGACTTTCAGCGCTGGTGCCAACAGCACCCCTGAACTCTGGCGCCAAAAAGCTGTGGCGATGCAATCGGGTGGGCCCATGGGCCAGTAGGGCCTGGCGGTGCTGGCGGGTGCCATAGCCGCGGTGGCGATCAAAGCCATAGGCCGGCCAGCGCCTGGCCAGGCGCTCCAGGAGGGCATCACGGCCCTGCTTAGCCAGGATGCTGGCGCAGGCGATGCTGAGGTTGAGGCTGTCGCCCCGCACCAGGGTCTGCTGGGGCCCCGGCCAGGGCCGGAGGGGCAAGTTGCCATCCACTAGCACCAGGGCCGGGGGCTGGGGCAAGCGCTGCAGGGCCCTCAGCATCGCCAACTCGGTGGCTACACGAATGCCCAGCCGATCAATTTCCTCCGCCGACCCTTGACCAAAGCCATAGGCCTCGGCCATGACAAGGATCTCAGGCACCAAAGCAGCCCGGCGCCGGGGGCTAAGCAGCTTGCTGTCAGTAACCCCTAAACCCGTAAGACACTCGGAGGCCTGGGGCTGCAGCACCACGGCTGCCGCCCAGACGGGGCCAAACAAACAGCCCCTACCCACCTCATCCACCCCCGCCAGGGTCACTCAGCTGGCGGAGGAACGGCGACGGCGGCGGCGGCCCTCCCCAGCGGCATCAGCATCAGCGTCAACAACGGCCTCCGGCTCTGGCTCTGGCACAGGGGCGGTGGCGGTGGCGGTGACGGTGGCGGCGGCGGCAGCTGACTTCGCCTTGGCGGTGCCGCTGCGGCGGGGGGCAGGCACAGGGGTGGAGGTGGGTTCTGGGGTTACCAGGGTTTCGATCGGCACCAGTTCCGTGTCAAAGGGACTGATCTCCAAGGGGGTTATTTCCACCATGGCCGTTGGGGCATAGCCCCCATCGGAGCCGCCATCCAGTGGGCTGCCCTCATCGGGGCCACTCTCCCCACGGCTGTCGCCACTGCCGCGCTGGCGGCGGCGCCGGCGGGGGCCATGGGCAGCCAGCTCCTGGCGGGCTGCTTCCAATAGCTGCTCGGCGTCCTCGCCGGGACGTACCACCCGCACGATCACGTTGTCGAGGTCGCTGGGGGCCGGATCGGCCAACAGGGCTGGATTCAGGCCCAACCAGCCGTAAACCAGCTCCTGGCTGTCGTCCATGGCCACCGCCAACAGCTCCGGATCATTGCGGCGGGACTCAGCCGGGGCCGTGGCCATGGCCGCTGAGCTGGCATTGACCGTGGGGCTGCCATTGCTGAGCGGCAGGGCCTCCAGCTCGGAGCCATAGCCCTCGCTGCCATCGCCATTGCCGCGGCCACCCCGGCGCCGCCGGCGGCCGCCGGCATCGCCGGCACTGGGGCTGGAAACCTCTGCCCGGGCCGAAGCTACGGAACGCACCAAGCCGGGCAGGGCCGCCAGGGGCTGGAGGGTGTCCTTGCCGGGCAGGGTGACCACATGGCCGAGGCCCCCACAGCTGGGGCAGGCCCGACCAAACAATTCATAGATGTTTTGCCCCTGGCGCTTGCGGGTGAGTTCCACCAGCCCCAGTTCGGTGATCTGGGCAATCTGGGGGCGCGCCTGGTCGTCGCGCATGGCCTGGGTGAAATGCTCCAGGAGCATCAATTGATCCCTTCGAGACTCCATGTCGATGAAGTCGATAATCACCACACCGCCGATGTTGCGCAGCTTGAGTTGACGGGCAATTTCTGTGGCGGCTTCACAGTTGGTCCAGAGCACCGTTTCGCGGGCATTGGCCGAGCGGGTGAAGGAGCCGGAGTTCACATCCACCACGGTGAGGGCCTCCGTGGGTTCAATGATTACGTAGCCGCCCGAGGGCAGATCCACCCGGGGCTTAAGGGCATCACGGATGGCCGCATGCACCTTGTAATGCTCAAGAATTTCGCTGGCATCGTCGTGGTATTCGACCTGGAGATTGGCTTGATCAGGCCCCAGGAAAGAATTAACCCGGGCAACCGCTTCCTGGGAATCAACCACCACCCGTTGCACCTCCGGGCTGTAGAGGTCGCGCAACACCCGATGGATGAAGTCTTCGTCGCGGTTAAGCAACACCGGGGGCTGGGCTGTTTCCGCCGCCTGCTGGATGGCCTCCCATTGGCGCAGCAGTGATTCAAGATCATCAATGATCTGTTCTTCGCTGACCCCCTCCGCCTCAGTGCGAACCAGCAGGCCGGTGCCGGGGGGCTTAATCAATACCGCCAGGGCCCGCAAACGATTGCGCTCAGATTCACCACCAATGCGACGGGAGATATTCACCCCCTGGCCATGGGGTTGCAACACCAGAAAACGACCGGGCAGGGAAAGATTGCCGGTGAGGCGAGGACCCTTGGTGCCCGTGGGTTCCTTCATCACCTGCACCAGCACCTTTTGGCGCGGTTCCAGCAGTTCTGTGATCCCAGAACCACCTTTCTTCAGCCTTAGGGGGCCGAGATCTGTGATGTGGATAAAGCCATTCTTTTCGCTTTCGCCAATATTTACGAAAGCGGCATCAATGCCGGGAAGAACATTTTCAACGGTGCCAAAATAAACGTCACCAATCTGGTGACGGCCCTGGGCAACAATTAATTCATCAACCCGTTCGTCGTTGAGTACGGCGGCGATCCGCAACTGCTCAGCGATGACGATCTGCTGTGGCATGGGCTGAGGAGACCCCTTGCGGAGTCACCGAAAGGAAAAGGAAGGTGGACAGGAATGCTCTGCGGCGTTCAGCAGTTGGTGGCTGAGGCGGCGTTTCAAGAAAAAGAGTCTGGACTTATCTCAACGATGCAGTTAGCCGTGAGGCAAACCACCCCCATAAAAACCTTGCTAAACAGCTCTAAAGATCTGCTGCAGGTGCAGGGTAAAACGGAATTGTGAAAAGCCCTTGGACGCAACCACGTGCCGTGGGGTGCCGTGGGCGGTTCCTCCGCCTTGGTGAAAGGTTAGCACGCGAGATTCAAGGCCTCTCGACATTGCTTCTCCAGCCGCAAGGGCACCCCTAGGCGTTCCTCCAGCAGTTGGCGGCAGTGGTCTGGCTTGAGGCTGCGGCCCGTGGGCTCCACCCGGCTATCGAGGCCAATCTCCACACCGCTGGGTTGCCACTGGTACCAGTGCAAATCCAGCAGATAGGGGCGCAGATCCCGCCGGCGGGGGCGCCCCTGCTTATCGAGCTCCGCCAGGGGTAAACGCTCTGCTCCCAGCAGGCTGCCCAGGGCCTCCTGCCACTGCAATTCGCTGGGCTGGGGCTGCGCCGGCTCCGGGCTGAAAAGTAAACGCCAGCGGGCGGAGCGCAGGTAATGGCTCAGGGCCGGCCCCCCCGGAGCCATCGGCTCAGCACTAAGCAAGCGCAGCCCCGTGGGCAACTGCGGCTGGAGCTGGCTCAGGAAAAAGCTGGGATCAATGGCTTCGCTAAAGCTGAGGTCAAACCAATCGGCCTGGGCCTCGGCCCCCAGGGGCAGGGCCAAGGCCACCTGTAAGCGGGGAAGGGGATGGAAGCCCCCGGTGAAACTGACCGGCAAGCGCGCCCGCCGCAGGGCCCGTTCCAGCAGCCGCATCAGATCTAAATGGCTAAAAAGAGCCATTTCGCCGGTTTTGGCGAAACAAACCCGCAGGCGGGCGAACTTGTTGCTGGGGGGTTTGCGGGGCTTTTGAATCGGCGGCAGTGGCGGCGCCGGCACCACCACGTTGTGGCCCAGGGACTCTCCACAAACGCCGCAGTGGCTGCAGCCATCAAATGAACAATCGGGCAGCACCGCCGCCGCCAGGGCCCGCTCTAAATCCTCCTGGAGCCATTGTTTGCTCACACCGGAATCAATGTGATCCCAGGGGAGTGGTTCGGCACAACGTTGGCGCCGCTGCTCCGGACTTAACGCCTGAAGTTCCGCCCAACTGCCCAGCTCCAGCTCCCGATAACGGCCCCCCAGGCCAGCGGCCTGAATGGCAGCAGTCCAGGCGCCATAGGTGCGCTCGAGGTTGTCGAACCAGGCATCCATGCCGGCCCCTGCCCTCCAGGCAGCTTCAATCACCGGGGCCAAGCGCTGGTCGCCGCGGCCGATGAAATCTTCCATCGCCGAGAGGCGCACATCGGTGTAATTCACCTTCAGCCCAGCCATGCCCGTAAAGCGTTGGCGTAATAAACCCTGGCGCCGTAGGAATTCCGCCGAGGCAACGCTGTGCCACTGAAAGGGCGTATGCGGTTTAGGTGTGAAATTACTGATCGTGAGATTTAGTTCGAGGCGACCGATATCCCGCATCTCGAAGCGCAATCGCTCCACCGTGTCGGCAATGCCCAGCACATCGGCGTCGGTTTCCCCCGGCAGGCCGATCATGAAATAGAGCTTTACCTTGCGCCAGCCATTGCGCATGGCCGTACGGATGCCATCGATTAGCTCCTGGTCGGTGAGCCCCTTGTTAACGATGTCTCGCAGGCGCTGGCTGCCGGCCTCCGGGGCAAAGGTGAGGCTGCCCTGTTTGGTGCCCCCAAGGATGTGGGCAATCGTGTTGTCAAAGCGGTCGATGCGTTGGCTGGGCAGGGCCAGGCTGACGTTGTGTTCCTGCAGGCGATTGCGCAATTCCACCCCCACCGCCGGCAGGGCCAAGTAATCGCTACAACTGAGGGACAGCAAAGAAAAATCGCTGTATCCCGTGCGGGTCATGCCCGTTTCCACCGCCTCCACCACCTCTTCGGGGTCCACGTCCCGGGCGGGGCGGGTGAGCATGCCGGGCTGGCAAAAGCGACAGCCGCGGGTGCAACCGCGGCGGATCTCCACCGTGAGCCGGTCATGGACGGTTTCACCAATGGGCACCAAACCCATGGCGTAGTGGGGCATGGGCGTGGCCACCCGCCGCTGCACCCGGCGGCGCCCCAAGGACGGCACATAAACGCCGGGGATTTCCGCCAGGTCTGCCAGCACAGTTGACCGGGAAAGGCCAGCCCCCTTGCCCTCCTCCAGCACCAGACCGATCTCTGGCAGCAGCTCCTCCCCATCGCCCAGGGCGATGAAATCAAAGAAGGGGGCGTAGGGCTCCGGGTTGCTGGTGGCGGTTTGGCCGCCGGCAAAAATTAAGGGTGGGCTGCCAGGGCTACCCAGGGGGGCATCCCCCCGTTGGGCCGCGTAGAGGGGCAGCCCGATCAAATCCAACATCTCGAGGATGTTGGTGGCCCCTAGCTCATAGCTGAGGCTGAATCCAAGGATGTCGAAGCTCCGCAGCGGCCGCCTACTTTCCACCGCAAACAGCGGGGTAGCCGTGGTCCGCAGCCGCGCCGCCAGGTCTGGGGCCGGCAGGTAGGCGCGGTCGCAGAGCTGCCGCGGCTGGGCATTGAGAATCGAATAGAGAATGATGTGGCCCAGGTTGCTGGCCCCCACCTCGTACACCTCGGGATAGGTGAGGGCCCAACGGATCGCCGCCGCCTGCCAATCCCGAGCTTCCACCCCCAATTCATTGCCCAGGTATCGGCCCGGCCGGGAAATACCGGCATTCACCAAGTCCGCAAAGGCCGTCACGGCGGGGCGCCAACACGACCTTGAGTATGGGTCCCTACGCCATAGGAGGATGCGCCCCAGCTATTGCGGCACGGCACCCGTGGTTCAGGTCAACAGCAATTACCTCAAGCTCAAGGCTGGTTATCTCTTCCCGGAAATCTCCAGGCGGGTGAAGCTTTTTAGTGAAGCCCACCCCGATGCGGCGTTGATTCGCCTGGGCATCGGCGATGTAACCGAACCGCTGCCGGAAGCCTGCCGCAATGCCATGAAGGCGGCCGTTGACGAGCTGGGCAGCCGTGAGGGCTTCCATGGCTACGGCCCGGAGCAGGGCTACCTATGGCTGCGGGAGGCGATCGCCAAGCACGACTTCCAAGCCCGCGGCTGTGACATCAGTGCCGAGGAGATCTTCATCTCCGATGGCTCCAAATGCGACAGCAGCAACATCCTCGACATCCTCGGCAACGACAACCGCATTGCCGTAACCGATCCGGTTTATCCGGTTTATGTGGATAGCAACGTGATGGCGGGCCACACCGGCGACGCCGATGGGGCAGGCCAATACGGCGGCCTTACCTACCTGCCGATCAGCGCCGCCAACAACTTCACGGCACCGCTGCCCACCAGCCCGGTGGACCTGATCTACCTCTGCTTCCCCAATAACCCCACCGGCGCCGTGGCCAGCCGGGCCCAGCTGAAGCAATGGGTGGACTACGCCAGGGCCCACAACGCCCTGATCCTGTTTGACGCCGCCTACGAGGCCTTCATCCAGGACCCGGAACTGCCCCATTCGATCTATGAAATCGAAGGGGCCCGCGAGTGCGCCATTGAGTTCCGCTCGTTTTCCAAAAATGCCGGCTTCACCGGCACCCGCTGCGCCCTCACCGTGGTGCCTAGGGGTCTAATGGGCAGTGCCGCCCATGGCGAACCCGTGGAGCTATGGGGCCTTTGGAACCGGCGCCAGTGCACCAAATTCAATGGGGTTAGCTACATCGTGCAGCGGGGGGCCGAGGCGGTTTATTCGCCAGAGGGCCAGGGCCAGGTGAAGGGGCTGATCAATTTTTATATGGAAAATGCAGCGATCATCCGCCGGGAACTGAGCGCCGCGGGCCTGGCGGTATACGGCGGCCAACAGGCCCCCTACGTGTGGCTACAAACGCCCAGCGGCATGGATTCCTGGGGCTTCTTTGATCACCTACTTACCAATGCCCATGTGGTGGGCACCCCCGGCAGTGGCTTCGGAGCCGCCGGCGAGGGTTATTTCCGGCTCTCGGCCTTCAACAGCCGCGCCAATGTGGAAGCAGCCATGGAGCGGATCCGCAATCTCTAAAATCAAATCCCGTTTGGCTACGGCCATGCTGATCCTGTCTGTGGAAACTCCGAGCCGCTCCCCAGGGGGGGCGGCAGTAATTGATAAGGAGGAGCAAAGGGTCCGCAAACCCTCGCCCCGGTACCGGGTGCTGCTCCACAACGACCCGGTGAACACGATGGAATACGTGATCACCACCCTGCGCCAGGTGGTGCCTTCCCTGAGCGAACAGGACGCCATTGCCGTAATGCTGGAAGCCCACAACACTGGCCTGGGCCTAGTGATCGTTTGCGATCTGGAGCCGGCGGAGTTCTACTGCGAAACCCTCAAGGCCAAGGGCCTAAGCAGCAGCCTCGAGCCAGAGGAGTGAACGGCCTAAAAGCCGGCCAAATTCACTGGTGGGGCACGTTGCTTTACGTGCCCCTGCTCTATGGAGCCGGCTGGCTAAGTTCGCGGCCCCTCGGCTTGTTTTTCCAGGGCTGGCGGCCCGACCAGCTGGACCTGGCCGGGGTGGCCATCGCTTTGCTGCTTTTAGTGGTGACGCTGCCTTGGCGACTGCGGCAGGCCTGGGGCTGCCCCAGCCCCTGGCGGACCCTGGGGGTGGTGGTAAAGCCAGCCCCGGGCCTCCAAGCCTTTTTGCGCGGTTTACTCAAGGCCTTAGCGCTGCTGGGGGGGGTACTGATAGTGCTCCTGGTGAGCGGCCAGGCCCGCTGGCTGGGGGGCCTCGGCCTGAGCCAATTACTAAATGCCCTGGCCCTGGTGCTGGGGGTGGGGTTTGCCGAGGAATTGTTGTTTCGGGGCTGGCTCTGGGGTGAGCTGGAGCTGCTGGCGGGCAAGCGGCGGGCCATCGGCCTCCAAGCAGCCATATTTGCCCTGCTCCATCCCTGGTACCGGCTGCCCGGGCTGGAGGCGGTGGCCCTCTTGATCGGCTTGGTGTTGCTGGGGCTGGCCCTGGCGCTGCAACGGCGCGCCGATGGGGGGCAGCTGTGGGGGGCGGTGGGCCTGCACGGGGGCCTGGTGGGCGGCTGGTTCGCCCTGCAGCACGGCCTACTGCAAATTTCAGCCACCACCCCGGCCTGGCTGATTGGTGCCGGCGGATCTAGCCCTAATCCCATAGGCGGCCTACTGGGCTGGCTTGGGCTCGCGGCATTGCTCTGGGGGCGCCGGCGCTGGTGGGGCGCTGCCGTTAGCCCACAGCCGTAGCCATTGCCTTTTTCCCCTCCAAGGGGGCGACCAGGGCCTCCTCCAGGGGGGCGAGGCCGTAATCGCGCTCCAGCAGATTCAGCACCGTGCGGCCAAAGTCCCGGGGGTTGAGTTCAAAGGCCTCCAAACAAACACGACCAAAGGTGCTGCCCATGGGTTCGGGATTCCAGAGCAGCTGCCGGGCGGTCCAAGGCATCATGCTCATCGGGTTGTAGCCCGGCTTAATCAAACCCTGGTCAAAGCCGTACTGCTCCAGGTGGGTGTGGGGCTGCAGGCCGATGAAGAAAATCGCCGGCTCCACCTTGTCGGCCCCGAAGATGCGCTCCAGCTCCCGGTGATAGGCCAGGGTTTGACGGATTGTCTCCGGCCGTTCGTCGATCACATTGAAGGAGTAATTCACCGACACGTGTTCACGGAAACCAGCCCGCACCAATAGGCGACAGTTCTCAAGCACCGTGCGCAGGTTGTACCCCATGCGCATCTTGCGCACGAGCTCCTGGGAGCCGGAGGTGATGCCAATCTCGAAGTAATCCATGCCCGTGGCCACCATCAGTTCTGCCAGCTCGGCATCGAGGTTGTCGGCACGGATATAGGCCGCCCAGCGAATGCCCGTGAGCCCCTCCGCCTGGATCGCCGCCAGCAAAGCTTTGGCATCATCGATGTAACGCCTGGCCGGAATGAACTGGGCATCGGTAAACCAGAAACCCCGCACCCCCCTGTCGTAAAGCTGGCGCATTTCCGCCACCACCTCAGCCACGGGATTAACCCGCACCTGCTTGCCCTCCACCACCGTGTAAACGCAGTAGCAACAGTTGTGGGGACAGCCGCGCTTGGTTTGTACCCCCACATAGAAATCCCCCCCCTCCAGATACCAACCCAGCTGGGGCCAAATCGATTCGATGTAGGAGTAATCACAGGCCGTTTTTTGCATGCCAACGGGCTGCTCATGGATTAAGCCCGGCCGCGGCGCTTCCCCCACCACAAAGCAGCGCTCCGCAGCGATCGACTCCCCTTGCAACAGCTTTTCCAGCAGGGGCTCCCCCTCCCCCACGGAAACCACGGTTCCCTTAGGCAATTGGCCGCTTAATTGCTCATAGAAAACACTCACGGCCCCACCACCCAGCACCACCCGGGCGCTGGGCTGGAAGCGGCGGGCCTGGCGCAGGCCGCGGCGAATCAGGCGCAGATTGCGCCACAGCTCCCCATAGAAAGAGGCCATCAGCCGTAGGCCCCCTAGGGCGCCGCGCAGGCGCCGCAGGGGCTGCGCGGCATAAAACACCTCAAAGGAATGCTGAAGGGGATTACCGCCGCGGCCGTCCACCGGGGCATAAATCTGGATATCCCGCCAGGAGAACACCAGCAGGGTGGGGCGAAAGGCCTCAATGGTGCGGCGCATCAGCCGCTCCACATCCAGCAGAGGTAGCGCCGCCAGGTCGAGGATCCGCTGGGGGAGAGCGGGGAAGCGCTTATGCAGGTGATCCGCCAGGTACACAGGACCGATCGGAAAGATCGGGTTACAGGGCAGGCGGATCAGCAGAACGCGCTCGCCATCCTGGTATGGGGATTCCACCGGGCGACCACAGGGTTCTGGACCCTAACAACGGCCCAAGGGCAGCTGTTTCCCATAAAGGTGAGCCCTGGGCCTCTAGTTAGGCTCGTGGCAGCGCTTGTACCCCATGGGCAGCAGCTTCGGAAAGCTTTTTCGGATTAGCACCTTTGGTGAATCCCACGGCGGTGGGGTGGGGGTGATCGTGGACGGCTGTCCCCCACGGATACCCCTAGATCTGGCCGCCATTCAGGCGGAGCTAGACCGCCGCAAACCTGGCCAGAGCAAGATCACCACCCCCCGCAAGGAAGAAGATCAGGTTGAAATTCTCAGCGGCCTGCTGGACGGGGTGACCCTCGGCACGCCCATCGCCATGGTGGTGCGCAACAAGGACCAACGCCCCGGCGACTACAAGGAGATGGAGGTAGCCTTCCGCCCCTCCCACGCCGATGCCACCTACCAAGCCAAATACGGCATCCAGGCGGCCAGCGGTGGGGGCCGGGCCTCAGCCCGCGAAACGATCGGCAGGGTGGCGGCGGGAGCCATTGCCAAACAACTGCTCGCCCAGAGCCATGGCACCGAAGTATTGGCCTGGGTAAGGAGGATTCATACGCTGGAAGCCGCCATTGATCCGGCCAGCCCAACCCTGGAGGCCGTAGAGGCAAACATCGTGCGTTGTCCCGATGCCGCCATGGCAGAGCAGATGATCGAACGGATCGAGGCGATCGGCCGCGATGGCGACTCCTGCGGTGGCGTAATTGAATGCGTGGTGAGGAAGCCCCCCATCGGCTTGGGCATGCCAGTGTTCGACAAACTGGAGGCTGACCTGGCTAAGGCTGTGATGTCACTGCCAGCCACAAAAGGCTTTGAAATTGGCTCCGGTTTCAGCGGCAGCCTGATGAAAGGCAGCGAACATAACGACGCCTTTCTACCCACCACCGACGGCTCCCTCCATACCGCCACAAACCATTCGGGCGGCATCCAAGGGGGAATCAGCAATGGCGAAGCGATCGTGATTCGGGTGGCGTTCAAACCCACTGCCACGATCCGCAAGGAACAGCAAACAGTGACCGCCAGCGGCACAGCCACCACCCTCTCTGCCAAAGGTCGCCATGACCCCTGTGTGCTGCCCCGGGCCGTACCGATGGTGGAAGCCATGGTGGCCCTTGTGTTGGCGGACCATTGGCTCCGCCAACGGGGGCAATGTGGGGACTAGGCCTGAGCGTTGTTCTAGGCCTGACCGTTGTTCGTCGTTGCCCCTGGCCCTGCGGCCAGCACCGCCGCCGGACTGCTGAGTTTGCTGGCTGCCTTAGCCATGCGCTTGGCCACTGAACTGGCCGCCGAGGTTTTTGTAGCGCCCTTTGCCCCGGCAGATTTTGCAGCGGTTGGCTTTCCTGCCGTTGATTTTGCTGGGGTTGCCTTACTGACTGGCTTGGCTACGGGCTTAGGTTCTGACTGGGCTGGGGACTGAGCCCCTGGCTGAGCTGCAGCCTTAACTGCTGTTTTGCTGCTGGCTCTGCTGCTCGCCCTGGCGCTGGCAGTTGTAGCGCTGGTTTTTGGGCTGGCTTTAGCGGCCGCAGGCTTAGCAGCGGCTGATTTAGCTACGACTTTCTTTGCTGGGGCTG
>Ga0114972_10003096_pt1 | contig 12495 bp, 5 predicted proteins | sample M_140807_EF_Meta_FD_87354 | JGI IMG/M metagenome (GOLD analysis project Ga0114972, IMG submission 87354) | Freshwater microbial communities from Lake Montjoie, Canada to study carbon cycling - M_140807_EF_MetaG | ecosystem: Environmental > Aquatic > Freshwater > Lake | place: Lake Montjoie... | reverse complement strand
TCGTAGAAGGTCGCGAACTTCATCACGTCGTGGAAACCGCCGGTGCCGGTCGGCGAGAAGGCGGAGTATTCCGCTCCATCTTCTCGGATGCGCTGACGGCAGATGTTGATGTGCCAAGGCAGGCTCTTGTTCGGCTTGCTACCGATGACTTGATGCAGTGGATCGTTTTCATCCTGCGTGATCGGCAGACGCATCTCGATGATCCAGTGATCGTCGGCGATGTGAGTGGCCACTTCGGCGTTCGAATCCCAACTGAACCACTTATCCCTCGCTGTCCCACGGTCCGAGTCCACGACGGCTCCGCTCGGGCTGATGGCGATCTGGTAATACGAATGCGATTCAGTTTCGATGAGCACCTCGATCGCGTCGCCATACCAGAGGGCGTTGTCGTCTTTCTTTGTCGTGCCGACATTGAGCTTTTCGCCCCGATGTTCGTCGCAACGAATGGCAAAATACAGATCATTGCCACGCCACGCTGACTTCACGGTCGTGCCGAAAGTCGGTTGGCGACCGGTTTGAAGTTCACGCAGTCGGACGGTGGCGGAAGGGAAGGCGTTCGTCCACGCTTCCTCATCGAGCTTGCCATCAATCACGATCTTGCTCGGCGCGTTACCCACAAGTCGCAGCATGGGCACTGGGCCGCGCACCTTGCCAAGTTGCTGGCTCTTGCTGCGCAGGCCCTTTAGGAAGTCGTCAATGAGTGCGATGCGTTTGCCATAAACACTCGCGGCATCGGCCTTCGTCTTCGCGGCCGCGAAAAGTTCGAGCGCACGGTCTGCTTTCGCTTTATCTTTCTCCATCTCCTGCCAGTTGGCTTCGCCGTATTCAAAGAACGCACGCATCTCGCGCTCGGCGGGACCGTAGAAGAGTCGGCAATATTCGCGGAACATCGCGTCCACATCCGCATCCTTTCCGCCCCAATACATGCGCGCAGTGAAATAGACCAGGAAGTGATTAAAGCCGATGCCGACCTTGTCAAAATCCTGACGCCCGCTGAGCCAGATGTCTTCACCCGAGGAGATGCCCTTGATCGCATTGATGCTCTCGCCCATCGCGTGTGGCGTGAACGCGGGCAGATACCAACCGCGATCAGTGAAGGGATAGTTCTCAAAGTTGATGATTGGGTTTGCCGTCTTCGCCACCCAGGCTTCACGCAGCTTGCGACACTCCTCCTGCTGCTCCGGCTTGTTGTTCCTCGGCAATCGCGCGCCGACGATGGACACGACAACATTCGGCTCCAGCTTGTCGATCTTGAGCGGCGGCAGAGCGTAGATGCCGTAGGCGCAGGTGAGCACCTTGCCGTTGGGATGCGTCTTGCCGACCTCCTTCGCCACGCGATTGACGAAGCCCCAGACATGGTCCGAGGCGATACCGCGCCGCTCACGCTCGGGCGAGTCTTTGCCTGCACACAATGGGCACTGGCAGATGGCCGTGTATCCATCGGGCGGCATCACGGAGACCATGCTCATCTTATAGTGATCGAACTGGGCGCGGACGTAGCGCACCGTTTCCTGGAACAGTTCTTCGTTCGAGTAGCACAGTTGGTTGACCTCCCTTTTGTTGAAGCGGCGTTTGCCACCGTACATCGCGAACCACTCGGGATGCGCGGCGAAGACCTCGTCCCGCCTCGTCATGGTATCGAGTCCGTGGGCGTCCTGAATGTCATATGGATCGCGCACGCCGAGTCGCATAAACCACATGGACGTGTCGCGACCGTGTACCCCGCCGTGATAGTTGAAGCGGCGCTGAGCAAAATCAGGTCGCACAGTCTCGTTCAGTTTCTGCAGCGGGATCGTTTTCAAATCCGGCAGCACTTCGCCCAATTCACCCGGCAAATACCAACGCGCGCCGAGGCGGTGCAGAAATCCATTCACCGCGTTAAACGAGCCGCGCTCATCATGGTCCCACATCTGCAGCGGCACAGACTTCTCGGCTGCTTGAGCCGTCGGCCTACCGGTTTCGCCCGGCAGGGAAAAGCGGCTCTTATACATCAGAATGTTGGGCGCACCCCAAAGCGCGCCGGTGATTTTCTCCCACTCACCTTGAGTCTTGCCGCTGACGATTTCGGCATTGCTCTTCGCCCATGGTTCAATGGGCGTGAACTCCGTGTCATTGCCAATGAGCGCAAGCCAATCGTCACCCGTTGTCATGCGATAAGCGCCATGCTGCAAACCCTCCGCCGTGAGTTTGAGCCGCTCCGTGTACTCGCTCTGTCCCACGAACACATGCACCGCTCCCGAAGTCGGCTGCGTGACGATAGGCAATCGCGCGCCGCTAATTTTCTGAATCCCATCCTGCAACTCCTGCGCCGCCAGTCGAGTGGTGCGCTGAGGCTTGTCACTGATGACAATTTCAGCACGCGGCTGGCCGTTTTCGACGAGGAAGGTGTCGGCAGCGTGAACGGAGCTGACGCATACCGATAAGACGGCCGCAGCGAGTTGGAGGAAGACTTTTGGGGACATAAGTGGGTGAATTGAAAAAGGACGATTAAGGGAGTTACTGGACAGAAACGTTCAGAGCGGGGGCGGGCGGCGGGAAGTGAGTCATGGCTTGCTGATTTTCTCTTCGGCATAGCCTTGGAATCTCGCGTCCAGGGCCTCTGGCTTCGGCTGGCTTTTCGCGAAGTAGAAGCGATAGCGCAGGGTAAGGCTGTCGCCTTTCTTGATGGTGTAGTCACCAGCGCCTACCGGCTTCTCTGGCTCGAAGTCGTGGAGGCCAAAAGGATTCACGGCGAAGAGTCCGTAATCACGAGCGTGCCACGTAGTGGGCGAGCGGAGGTTGCTGGGATGGCTGAAGATGACGACACCGACGGAATTCCCTTTTGGATCAGGGCCGTAGTAGCAGACCCAGTTCGCGTGCTTACCCCAGACGTCGTGATCGCGGACGCCGTTGCTGTTAAAGGCATGGCCGGTGGAGGGCCCCGTGTTCACAGCGCCCTTGCTGCTGTTCATGCTGAGCGACGGGCAGAGGCGCAGGGCCATGGTGCCTTCTTTGGTATCACCAATGAGGACATCGCCCTCACTGGCTTTCAGTGTGATGTCAAAATCGAGCGTTTTTTCGCCATCCCTCAGCGCCGTGATGGTGATGCGACGCTCGTCGGTCATCACTGCCTTGTTGTCCGGTCCAATCCATTGCGTTGAGGCGGTGAAGTAGCCTTGATTGCCCGTGGCCTGCACATCCGCGAAACCTGAGTGAGCTTGCTTGCCGAACACCTGATACTCCGCCCAGAAGTTGATTTCATTGATCCGCGAATGCCCAAACCACAGGGAGCGATGATGCGGATGATCCACAAACAGCGACTCGCCTGGCACATCCTTTTTCATCGGAAACTCCCGCGATACATTCACACCCGCCGCACCGATAAGCGGATACATGTAAGGCCGCGCCACCTCCTTGGTGATATATTCAGTGAACAACTGGCCGTCGATCTCGACGCGCATCCCGGCATCGCTCGGTTTCAGCGTGACTGTTTGTGCGTGGGCGATAAATGGCAGAGCGAGCAGTGCGATGATGGTATTTTTCATGAAATTGTGGATAGTGGTTGGTGTAGTAGGTGAATGAGCGAGCGGGTATGGCGGCGTACCCTTAGAGCTGAGTGGAAATAGACTCGTGGGTTGTAAGTGTTTTGACCTTGGCATCACCTTCACGGCTTCTTCACAAGGATGATGCGATCACAGAGCACTAGGTCTTCCTTCGCTGTGCCGCCGTAGGTGGGGCCGTCGAACTTCAGGGACACCCAGGCTTCCCATTGATTTGAGGCACCAGGCTCATACAGCCGCTCGCCGAGCGGCTGGTTCGTTAGCCAGCTTTTGGCCGAGAACCAAATCAAGCAATCGGGCGTCAGCGTGATGTCTCCCAGTTTGTAGAGGCGGTATTTGCCGGGGGTGATGTCTTTCTGCTCGAGGCGAATCCTTGCGCCTTCTTTGCCTTTGGGCGGTTGCCGAGATTCCCATTGGTAGAAGCCGATTTGCAGGGGCAGGTCGGGCTGATGAATGGTCGTGGCGTAGCCCCGGGCGGCCTCGGTATCCTTCACGGTCAGTGGTCCGGTTTGTCGGCCTGAGTTCGTGGGTATAAAGGTCTGGATGCGGGAACGGTCGATGCCCTCGAACTCAGCCGACAACGGCTTCTCCACGCCACCGCCCTCGATGATCGCCATGAAATCGGCTAACGCTCCAGGAGCAAAAGGTCGCGAGCTGGCGGCCTTGATGCGGCTGGCGAACACGGTGGCGTCCTGGAAATAATCTGGAAACGCTCCCCGCAGCTTAAACCACTTCCATAGGCTGGCGAAATCCAGCTCGCGTCGTAGCAAACGGACATTGGCCAACGCCTCGGGTGTGGCGGCAGATCGGGTTTCCATCTCGTCGAATCGACGCTGCCAGCGCTGGATGTTTCCCAAGGTGAGGTAGGGAAAGATGCGGTCTTCAAAATGAGGTCCTGCCGTGTAGGTAACAGAGCGTGGCAGCTCGAGCATCGCCTCGCGGCCGTGCTCCAGTTCTTCCAGATAAAGACGGACGAGGTCGGCGGCCGGCCCGTATTGGTGATCGGTGAACTCGCGAATGAGCGCGTCGGTATCGCAGTTCACATCCTGCATGAGTTTGCGGATGAGAAAGCTCTGCAACTCGCTGAGACCGGAGCGGTCATTCGCACCGCGATGGTCGGTGAAGACGCCCTCGACGCCCGCTTTGTGCATGAGGCGCATCTGGTTGATGTTACGCCGAAGATTGCCAATCGGCAGCACCTCTCCACTGCCCCACGGATTCGGATACAGCCAAGCCCAGAGATGCGAGGTGATGCGGCCCCATGCCTGGATATCGCCATAGGTCTCCTGCACTCTGGCATCGGGATGATGCCAGTCGGCGAAAAAGCAGTCTTCGATGGGCGCGAAGGAGATGATCAGATTCTCCGGCAGTCTATCGCCAGCGGGCAGCGTGGGCGGTTTCTGCGTCTGACTGCGGCGGTAGGCCAGGGTTTTGACGAACTTCCCGGGGTATTGCTTTTGCATGAGACCACAGAGCTCGATCAGGTAGTCGTAGATCGGTCCGCCCGGGCATTGATATTTCTTCTCCAGTGCCTTGCAGTCCGGGCAGTAGCAGAAGGCGTCCGGATTGTCGGCCGCGTCCACCGTGATGATGTCGTTTCCGGGGGCGATGGCGATGTGTTTGAGGATGTTGCGCGTCAGTTCCTGGCGCAGAGCTGGATTGCTGAAACACAATTGCAGCACGGTTGTGCGCTTGCCGTTGGCGTGCATGCTAAAGAACTCCGGGTTCGTCGCGAAATAATCCATCCGCTCCATCCACGGAAATGACTTTGCGTAAACCGTGTCCGGCGTCGGCGGGATGTAGGCAAATGAGCTGTGCACGAACTTATCGTTGCGCAGATAAGGCACGAAGCTGGCCTCCGACCGGCTCCCCCATCTCTCCGAGGCCATGTTCATCCCGTTCTGATAATAGAAGTTCGCATCGCCGATCAGCCCCACCTCGCGGGAGGGGAACGAGAACCCGCGCTTTCGCTCGAACGGCTTCAGCGACACCACCGGTGCAGTGGGAAGGACCGGCTTCTCAAACACCGAATACCAGCGCCAGCCCAGCGAGTTCTCGAGGAACTCCATCACCGCACTCAGGTTGCCGTGAACGCCTTTGCCATAGAGAAAAATGTCGCCGCCTTTGCTCCGGGAAACATGTTCCTGGTCCTTCAACTCCTTCAACGGATCAGTGCCCAGCTTGTCCTTCACCGATGCGCTGACGCCGACATAAAGACAAGGGCTGCCACCAGAAGCCTTATTCGCCTCCACTATCGGGAACTCCGCGCCTGTGATTTGTTTCAGGTATTCCGACAGTTTGGTCACCGCGTAGTCATCCACCGGCGAAGCCGCCTCGGGCTTGACGATGCGGAACTCGGTCTTGCCTGCCGTGGACAGAGCGATACCGGCACTATGCAGCGCAGCCAGTGGGGTCAGCAGCAGGGCGGCAAGGCTGATGCGGACGACTGAGAATCGGTGTGTCATGGTTCGTGAATGAGCGAGCGGGCGCTGCTATTTGCTTTTCACCGTGAGTTCGGACGCCATCTCCAGCAGCGCGTCCATGATTTTGACGGAGGCTTGGGGTTCGAGATAGTTCGTGCCGGGCCAGGTCTCGTAGCCTCCGAGTTCAAAGTGACGTGGCGTTGGTAGGTAGCCGTAGTAACCGTTCGCGAGTTCGACCATGAAGGCGTGGGCGAGGGGGTTGCGCTTTTTGAACTCGAGCCCTGTCTCCGCAAAGGTCTCGCAAGGCGACGTGCCGATGCAGACATCTCCGATGCGCAGCACTTGCACGGGGGCTTTGGTTTCTGGGCTGGCATTGGCGAGGCGCTGCACGCGCCCGGCATACACGGTGGCGATGTCGGCTTTGCTTTGAATGCGCAGCGCCTTGGCTTCGGTCTCCTTGGCCCAGGCGAGCAGTTCCGGCTCCACTTTGCGCCAGGCGATGTTGAGTTCGCGATAGCGTGCATCCAATGACGCGCTGTCTTTCCACGTCACTTGCGCGAGCGCCGCGTTGACCTTGCCGGCCACATCCTCCGCGACGTAGCGCATCTGTTCATAGGCCGGCTTGCGCGGGCGCGGCGTGCGGAAGTTGTTGTTGTTAATGTCGCCGCTGGTGCCGTTGGCCATCATCGCGACAAACGGCGGATCGCTCACGCCTCCTTGCTGGAGCTTCTTTAAGGCCTCACAATAGATGCCGTAGTAATCGGCGGAGATGTGACCTTCGCCGCTACCTCCAACATAATGCAGCGAGTAGGCGGAGAAGACGGAAATCAGACGCCCCGCAGGCTCACGCAGCGCGATGAAGGAGACGGTGGGATCAGTCGGGCCAGCGGGCTCTACGAGATCGGGGCTGCCCGCGGGCGGATTCATCTTCACCTTGTCCTTTGTGCCACCAAACGGGGTCACCGGCACCGTGCCCTCCTTCATAAACCAGCGCCGATTGAAGACATGCTCGGGCACCTCGACGGTGCCAAATGCAATCTCCGTAGGCCGCAGGTCATTGATCGCGCGGCGCACACCATCAGCGATGCGGCGCGCGACGAAGCGCTGGTAGTCGGTGAGTTCATGATCGGAGTAGAAGCCGCGCGGTGGTGCTCCAATCGCATTGCCCGCACTGTGCGTGTGGGTGGCGGAGATCAGCACGTTCGCCGCCGGAATGCCTGTCGCATCCTCGATCAGCTTACGCGCCTCTATCGACACGCAGCGATGCAGTGCGAGAAGATCGCAAACGACGAGGGCGAGTTTGGTTTTGCCATCGTCGAGCACAAGGCAGCGCGCCTGAAGTTCATCATGAATGTGAGTCGCTGGAAACGGCAGGAAGCCGCCCACGATGTCGATGCCAAGCTCCGGTGTGATATTGCTCGTCGCAGCACCAGCAAGGAGCTTCGAAGCGGGAGCGTCTGCTGCGCTTGCAACGGAGCCAAGGCCAAGCAGGGCGACAGCGATTAGTGGGAGGAGTGTTCGTGGAGACATCGGTTTGTTAGTTGGCCTACTTGTTCGTTTCAGCGGTCCAGATGGGTTTTCCATCCAGCCACGTCTCGCGCACTTGCGTGGTCTTGAGATCGTCGAGCGGACAGGTGAGCACGTCGCGATCGAGGATGATGAAGTCGGCGCGTTTGCCGGTTTCGAGTGAACCGACTTCCTTTTCTAGGAATAGAATCTTGGCGTTGTTGATCGTGTAGAGCCGGATCGCCTCCTCGCGGGTGAGGCCGCCTTCTGGGTGCAGAGGTGTATCAAGGTGACGGCATCTTCTTGCGACAGCGATCCACATGCCGAGCCACGGGTTGTAGGGATTAATGGAACGCAGGCTGCCGATTTTCTGCATGTGATCGCTGCCGCCGCCGACGGTTGCTTTTGCATCGAACAGCGCGCGCAGCGGCTGAAAGCGGCTCATGCGGTCGTTGCCGAATTGCTTCAGCAACGTGGCACCATCGAGGTGAAACCAGATCGGCTGCATGTCAATCACAGCGCCGACCCGTGCGGCCTGCGCGATGCTTTCGGGCGTCATGAAATTGCAATGCGTGATGCACGGGCGCGATTCGCGGAGGGTCGTGTCCTTGTTCACCTCGTCATACGTGTCGAGCAGCAGCTTCACCGCGCCATCGCCGACACTGTGGGCGGTGAACTGCAAGCCCGCGCCCGCGACCTTACGTACCATCTTCGCGAGATGCTCACTCGGGGTGCGCTGCACGCCGCGATAGTCCTTGTCCGTGATGCCGTAGATGCGGCTGACGCCCCACGGTTCCAGCATCAGCGCGCTGCCAGTGAGCATGCCGCCATCAAGCCAGATCTTTGTGCCGATGATCTGTAGCATCGGGTCCGGCTTTGTCAGCGGGTGCTTGATGATTTCATCCAGAGCCAACTCCATCGTGCGCCACAGGCTGCCGGTGGAAAAGGTGTGCGACAGCCGCAGGCGGACTGTCAGCGTGTTCGCCGCGCGGAGCGCCTGATACACGTCAATATTACCCTGGCTCGCACCGCGATCCGCGATGGTCGTGAAGCCGACACTATTGTAATCGGCGAAGAGCTTCTTCACTAGATCAAGTGTCTGCGCTCTGTCCGGCTTCTTGCTGATCGACTTCGCGTTGATCTTCGGACTGAACGCATGCATCAGCCCCGTCGGCTCGCCTTTTTCATCGAAGACAACCACGCCCGTGGAGCCTTCGGGAACTTTAAAATTCCGATCAATCCCCGCAAGCTGAAGCGCGAGTGAATTCAGCATCGAGTCCGGCCCGGTGCTGAACTGCACGGGATGCTTCGGCGCCACGCGGTCCAATTCCTCACGCGTGGGGTAGCGCTGCTCCTTGAGTCGCGTGATAAAGACCTGCCCGATCCCGATAATCGAACCTTCCGGCAAGGCCTTCGCGCGGCTCGCGATGTACTCGAGGAGTTGCGGGATGTCCTCGATGTTCGGCACCGGATGATCGAACTCCATCGTCGCCGCGCCGACTGGATGCGCATGCGAATCCATCAGCCCCGGCAGGACCATACGCCCGCCTAGATCCACGCGCTTCGCCTCTGCATGATCTGCCGCCAGCGCCTTCGCCTTTTCACCCAGCGCCACAATACGCTCGCCATCCACCGCCATCGCATCGGTGATGGAGAAGGACTCATCCACGGTGACGATCTTACCATTGGTAAAAATCGTAAGTGGCGCCGCGTGGAGCGAGGCGAGGGGAGTGAGCAGTAGGGCGGCGAGGAGGGGAAGTGTAGGTTTCATAAATAGTATGGAATAAGTGGGTTGGGTGACTTTATTGCTGTCTTACTTCCCTTTCCCCCACAGCTTTGCGAACAGCTCCGGTACATAGAAGTCATCCTTACCGGTAGCTGAGAAGGCGGTTCGCTCGATGGTCGTGCCGCGCACGCGCTGGCGACAGATGTTGAAGTGCCAGGGGAACAAATCTCTCGGTTGGTCGCCGTCGATGCCTTTGCGCGGGTCGATCATGCGCGAGCCTTCGCCGGTGATAGGGAGGCGCATCTCGATGCTCCATTCCTTATCGCCACGATGCACGGCGAACTGCGCGCCGGAGGTCCACGCCACGCCTTTACTATCCTTGCCATGGTCAATTTCCAACACGGTACCCGCGGGATCGATGGCAATCTCGTAGTAGCTGTTTGACGCAGTCTCGATGAGCAACGTGATGTGATCGCCTGCAAGAAGTGTCGGATCGTCGGGCGTGGTGGTAGCGACCTTTACGCCAGGCATGTCGGGTTCCTGGCAAATGATGCCGATGTGTAGGATGCTAGCTTCGCGTTGGATTTGGAACGTCGTGTTAGCGGTCGGTCGCGGGGCTCCTGGAGTGAGCTTCACGAGCGGGGCACTGCGCACATCGGTCCAGTAGTCTTTGAGTACCTGACCATCGAAAGCCTTATCGCGCAACGGCTTTCCGCCGGTCTGCTTCGTCTCCAGAACGCGGTAGTCGAGCGTGGTGTCGTGCTTACGGCTGAGTTGCTGTTGCAGTGTACGCAACGGCTTCACGAGGTCGGCGATTTTTTGAATGCGGAGTCCGGGGGGTGACTGCGGGTCGGCGCCTGCTTGAGCGGCGGCGAGCAAGGTAAGCGCTTCGCCGATCTTCGCGCCGTTCTGGCCCATGTGCATCCAGTTAGCCTCGGAGAACGCAGCGAAGGCCTGCATCTGTTTAGCCGCTGGGCCGTAGTAGCTGGTGAAGTAGTCGGTCAGCAGCGCATCGAGATTTTGATCCGCATCCCACCAAAGACGCGCCGTGACGTAGAGATTAAGGTGCTCTAGCGAGAGCGGATCGTAGCCGAAGCTACTCTCCTTCCCAGCTTGATGATCATAGATTTCGATCATTTCTCCAAGCGTTTGGCCTTTCAGCTCGCGCAAGTCGCTGGCGATTTGCTTGGTGTAAACGACGGGCCGCCCTGCCTGCTCGGGGCGGGCGTTGATGTTGTAGTCCCAGGTGAGATATTTGCCAGAGGTGAGCTTTTTCATCCAATCCGTGCGCAGCGTGCGGTGTTCGCCGCGCTTCGTTTCATCCCAAAAACTCTGGCGCTGACGCGTCTCGATGAGCACGAGGTTTGGGCTGAGCTTGTCGATCTTCGCCGGTGGCAATTTATAAGCGCTGTAGGCGAGCCCGCTTACGAGTCGATCCGGGTGCGTCTTGTCAAGCTCCAGTGCCACGCGATTGACATAGCCCCAGACCTGATCCGACATCGTGCCCGACCAGCCGCGCTCGGGCGTGAGCTGTGCCATCCATTTCGGATCATCCGAGGTCGTGCCGCCGTAACCATCCACGAGGTCGATGCTCAGCATCGGCTCACGGAAGTGATCGAACATGGCACGCGAGTATTTGAGCTGCTTCTCGAAAAACAGGGGCGAGTTGAGGTCGGGATAGCCGCTGCCCTTGGTCGTGGTATCACGTTTACCGCCGGTGAGTAGATACATCTCCGGGTGCGCCCGCTTCATTTCCTCGCGCATGATGACAAACTTCGCTCCGTGACAAACCTGCGAGATGCCGCCGATCTTGTGCGCCTGGTTCAAGCCCAGTCGCAGCATCCAGATCCCTTTATCGCCCAAACCCGTGTGCTCCGTGTAAAACGTGAATCGCCTCAAGGCGAAATCCGGTTTCACCGTCTTGTCCAGCTTCGGCAGCTTAATCGTCGCCAACTTCGGCACTACCTCGCCGAGTTCTCCCGGCGCAAACCAACGCACGCCGAGACTGCGCAGAAACTCATAGGTCGCGTTCAGTGTCCCAGCGTCGTCGTAATCCCAAACATCGAGGTCTTTGTGATAGCGCGCAAAGATGTAGCCAAAGTGATTCCAAAACGTGTCTCCCGTGATCTTATCGAATTCCGCATTCACCCGCGCCTGCTCCCCCGTGCTGCGTATCCGCCCCCAAGGCTCGATCGGAACAAAGTCCTCATCTGGTCCCACCAATGCCAGCCAGTCTGCGCCCGATGCCATGCGAAACGCGCCATTCTCCAGCCCGTCCGTCGCCAGCTTCAATGCCTCCGTGTGTGAAGTTTTGCCGAGGAAGATGTGCGCCTTCCCCGCCGTCGGTACCGTGACGACCTCCAGCTTCGCTCCGCTAATTCTCTCCAAGTAAGTCTGCAACTCCCTCGCCGCCAGCTTCGTCATGCGTGCCGGTTTTTCGGCGATGACGATCTCCGCGCGCGGTTGGCCGTTTTCGATGAGGAAGGTGTCCGCGGCGTGAACGGTTGCCAGCGGCGTAAGCAGCAGGGCTGCGAGGGTGAAGAGGGTTCGTTTCATTTGGGGAGGTAGTTTCCGCTGAGTCTTATGTTTTATGGCCCCACATTCTCCACAAAGGCCGACACAGATACGCGAAGGTGTCTGGCGCGAGGGAAGTTCCAGCCTTTTGGCACGTTGTGATAGCCGATCCAGAGTTCGTCCGGGGCGGTCTCGATCACGAAGGGGTAAGTGGCTCCGCCTGGTGTTCCTTGCGCCACGTTGAGCGACGGTGTCCAGGTTTTGCCTTCATCGGTGGACAGGGCGAGGTGCAGTTCGGTGCGCTTCGTTTGCACGCGATTCCACACGAGGGCGATGCGGCCATCGGCGAGTCGGGTGAGGTGTCCGGGCGACGAGTTGGCGTCGATCGTGGTTGCCTCGGCAGCGGACCACGTTTTGCCGCCGTCGGTGGAAAAGGATTCCCAGAAGAACTTTCGCGTGGTGCGGATAAGCATCCACACGCGGCCATCCTTTAACTCGATCACGCAGGGCTCCAGCGCGCCTTCGTGGTCGCCCGCGCCGCCGATATCAACGGGATTGCTGAGGCTCCACGTCTTGCCGCTGTCAGTAGACACCGACGTTTGGCTCACAAGCCGACCGGGGTCGCTCACATAGTGCGAATACGGCACGATGATATGCCCGTCGCGCGTCTCGATGGCTCCGTTGCTCGCACCGGTGTAGCCGCTGTAAATCATCTGCGGCTCGCTCCAAGTCGCGCCGTTGTTGCTGCTGCGCGTCGTCCACATGTCGCTCTGGTTTTCGGGCGTGG
>Ga0114972_10003094_pt1 | contig 12497 bp, 13 predicted proteins | sample M_140807_EF_Meta_FD_87354 | JGI IMG/M metagenome (GOLD analysis project Ga0114972, IMG submission 87354) | Freshwater microbial communities from Lake Montjoie, Canada to study carbon cycling - M_140807_EF_MetaG | ecosystem: Environmental > Aquatic > Freshwater > Lake | place: Lake Montjoie... | reverse complement strand
GGGTGCGGGGGGCGCCTTGGTCATCAATGGGGTCCAACACGTCGCCATCCTCGGTGTAGAATTGCGACACGTCAGCGCTTCCCCGTTCGAGGACGGTAAAGGCGTCAAACCGGCTCAGCTCCATAGTGCCGATATGCTGGCGCTGCTCGCAGGCGATGGCGTAGGGCGGACGGTTCGGATCGCGATTGGTGTTGCGGTAGCTGACTAGGACGCCGGCCGCCGGCAGCGATACGGAGAGCTCACCCACCAAGGCATAGGCCGCGATGTCGCTGGTGCTGAGAGAGAAGCGATCGCAGACCTCAGCCAAGGCGTAGAATGGCTTATGGCAGCAAGACGGTGCTGACCGGCACGGGGAAGCTCGAGTTGCAGATCCCCCGAGACCGGCTGGTGACCTTCGGTCCGCAGCTGATCGCCAAGTACCAGCGCTGCTTTCCCGGCTTCGACGACAAGATCGTGCCGATGTACGCGCGCGGCATGAGTACCCGCGAAATTCGGGGTCACCTGCGGGAACTTTATGGCATCGAGGTATCGCCCGACTTGGTCAGCGCTGTCACCGGCGCCGTGCTTGAGGAAGTCGCGGAGTGGCAGGCGCGCCCGCTCGAGCCGCTCTATCCGCTGGTCTTCGTCGACGCCCTGCGGGTGAAGGTCCGTGACGAAGGCACGGTCTGGAACAAGGCGGTCTATGTCGCGCTCGGCGTCCGGCCTGATGGAACCAAGGAAGTCCTGGGCTTATGGATCGAGCAGACCGAGGGTGCCAAGTTCTGGCTGCGGGTCATGACCAAGCTGCGCCAGCGCGGGGTCGAGGACATTCTCCTCGCGGTTGTCGATGGGCTGAAGGGCTTTCCTGACGCGATCGCCGCCGTATTCCCCCGGACCTAGGTCCAGGCCTGCATCGTCCACCTCATCCGGAACTCGCTCGATTTCGTCTCCTACAAGGATCGCAAGGCCGTGGCCGCGGCATTGAAGGAGATCTAACGTGCCGCGAACGCCGAGGCCGGACGCCAGGCGCTTGATGCCTTCGCGGAGGAAAGCTGGGGGCGAAAATACCTGGCGATCGTCGCCTCCTGGCGAAGGCATTGGGGCGAGGTCATCCCGTTTTACGCTTTTCCCGCCGAGGTGCGGCGGCTGGTCTACACGACAAACGCCATAGAAGCCCTGCACTCCAAGCTACGTCGGGCGGTTCGCGCTCGTGGCCATTTCCCGCATGATGAGGCCGTTCTGAAGCTGCTGTTTCTCGTGTTGAACCCCGCCGCCAAGGAATGGAGAATGCCCGCCAGAGAATCGACCGCCGCCAAGGCACAGTTCGCCATCATCTTCGAGGACCGTTTCACCACACGCTAAACATCACAGCCCAACACGAAATTCCCGACAGGCCCGAGCCGCCCGGCTCGACGCGGCGATCACGGCTGCCGGCTATCTACCGATGGCGGGCCAGATCGTCGATGCCACGCTGGTGTTGGCGCCGCGCCAGCGCAACACCGAGGCTGAGAAGGCCCGCATAAAGAATGGCGAGACGGCCGGCGAGATCTGGCCCGACAATCCCGCGAAAGCCCGCCAGAAGGACACCGATGCGCGCTGGACGGTGAAGTTCAGCAAGGCGAAACCCGGCGCCGACGGCAAGTCGCAGTTTGACATCGCCATCCCGCCCTTCGGCTACAAGTCGCCCATTTCGATCGACCGCAGGCACGGGATCATCCGGCGAGGCAAGACCACCGACGTCGCCGCCCATGATGGGGCACGGCTGCGCGAAGGGCTCATCGATCCGAACAACACCGCCTCCGATGTCTGGGCCGACGCCGCATATCGGTCGGCCGAGAACGAGCGGTATCTGGCCGGCATCGGCTGCGTCAGCCGCATCCATCGACGCAAGCCGAGAGCCCGGTCGATGGCTCGGCACCATGCGAGGGCGAATGCGGCCAAATCCGCGGTGCGCGCCCACGTCGAGCAGCCCTTCGCGCATCAGAGGGGGATCATGGGGCTGGTGATCCGCACCATCGGCCTCGCCCGGGCAAGTGCGGCCGTCACGCTCGCCAACATGGCCTACAACATGAAGCGCTGCTGCTGGCTCGACAGGCGAGCTGCGCCCGCGTGATGCGAAAGCCGGACCGAAAAGCCGCAACCGCCACGCCCAGGCCGGCGCGCCGCGCCTCCCCATCCCGATTGCGACGCTCCAACCCCCTTCCATCACCCCATCCGAGCCTGAGTTCAGGGATTTCGGAGGTGTCCATCTGATTATGGCTGGCGAGGAAGCGCTGGGCGTGTCGGGCCGACTTGAACCGCGTCATCTGCCGCTCTCGTCGTCGGGTCGGCTGGTTCGAGTTCTCCGCGCGATTTTTCAGACCCTTGTGCCGGCGGTGCTCGATGCTGGGCATGATCGCCTGTTTCGCTGCGGCATAACTGCCGAGCTTGTCGGTGGTCATCACGCGCAGCGGCCAGCCTTGTCGTCTCAGTAGCTTGCGCAGCAGCCGCTTCGCGGCGTGCCGGTCACGGCGGCGCTAAACGAGCACATTGAGGACGAAGCCGGTCTGGTGGACCGCGCGCCAGAGTCAATGCTGGACACCGGCGATCCTAACTTCAACCTCGTCGAGGTGCCACTTTTCGCCGACGCACGGCAGCCGTCGCCAGATCCGATTCGCGATCTCCTAGCCGAACTTCAGCGCCCATTGACGCACGGTCTCGTGGCTGTCGACGATGCCGCGGGTTGCGAGCAGCTCTTCGACCATGTGCAAGCTCAGTGGGAAGCGAAAGTACAGCCACACCGCGTGGCTGATGACCGCGGCCGGAAACCGGTAACGAGCGAAGCTCTGGCGATCAGACATCATGCCGGCCGGCTACGGGACCCGGCCCCGTCCCGCAAGGCGTCAACCTGACGGTGTCGGGCCGCTCATCGTCGGGGAAGCCTTCGACATGCGCCAGGGTCCTTTCGACGCTTTCACGCCCGAGCGGGGCCGCGGTGACCGCGGCCTTGCTCATCAGGGGTGTCCGGCGGGCCTGGCCATCAGGCGGAAAGCGCCATCTCCGGGACCGGGCCGGCGACGATCAGCGGCGCGCCGGTGAGCGCGCAAATCTCCTCAAGGCTCACCCCCGGCGCGCGCTCATGCAGCACCAAGCCGTCGCGCGTGGGGATGATGACCGCGAGTTCCGTCACCACCAGGCTGACCGGCCGCGCCGAGGTTGGCGGCAGGGTCAGGGATTCGACGATTTTCGGCATGCCCTTCGCATGATGCTGCATGGCGACCACCACGCGGCGCGCGCCGGCAACCAGATCCATCGCGCCGCCCATGCCGGGGATCAGCTTGCCTGGCACCATCCAGTTCGCCAGCCGCCCGGCCGCATCCACCTGCAAGCCGCCGAGGACCGTCATCGCCAGATGCCCGCCGCGGATCAGCGCGAAGCTGAAGCCTGAATCGAAGGAGACCGCGCCGGGCAGGGCGGAAATGAAGGCGCCGCCCGCATCGGTCAGGTCCGGGTCTTCCATACCATGCGGTGGCGGCGCGCCGAAGCCGATGATGCCGTTCTCGCTTTGGAACGCGACGGTGATGCCGGGGGGGACGTAGCGCGCGACCAGCGTCGGCAGGCCGATGCCGAGATTGACCAGCGTGCCGTTTTCCAGCTCCTGGGCGACGCGGCGGGCGATGATCTCCTTCGGGTCCATCAGCGCGGCCTTTTCAGCAGATGCGTGACCAGGATGCCGGGCGTCTTCACCGCATCCGGCGGAATGACGCCGACCGGGACGATCTCCTTGGGCTCCGCGATCACCATGCGCGCGGCCAGCGCCATAAGCGGGTTGAAGTTCGTCGCGGTCAGGCGATAGGTGAGGTTGAAGTTGTAATCAGCCTCATGCGCCTCGATCAGCGCGATATCGGCCGCCAGCGGCCGTTCCAGCACGTACCGTACGCCGTCCAGCTCGATTTCCTGTTTGCCTTCGGCGACCACGGTGCCCACGCCCGTGGGGGTCAGAATGCCGCCCAGCCCGGCCCCGGCGGCGCGCACCCGTTCTGCCAGCGTGCCCTGCGGCACCAGCTCCACCGCGAGCTCGCCCGCGATCATCTTCTGCTGCGTCTCGGGGTTGGTGCCGATATGCGAGACGATGGCGCGCGACACCGCGCCCGCCGAAATCAGTTTGCCGATCCCGTGGCCCGGCCGGGCTGTATCATTGGCGATCACGGTCAGACCGCGGGCGCCGCGCGCCACCAGCGCATCGATCATCCGCTCGGGCGAGCCGACGGCCATGAAGCCGCCGATCATCAGCGTGGCACCATCCGGCACCAAAACGGCAGCATCTTCGACGGATATCGCAGTACGCATCACCGAACCCCTCTTCCTTTAGGTTACCAGACCCAACGCTCTGGCATGATGATGTTTTCTTTGCAGTATTCACGACAAGATGTATTTACATGTAATAAAAATGCAACTTGCTTTCTGCGGTGCAGCAAAATACTCCTGGAAGCTGAAGGAGGAGTTGTTGCTATGGACGGCACCATACCCGACCGCACGCAGCCCCTCGCGGTGCTCGGCAGCTCATTGCCCTCGATCGACTGGACGAAGCTCTGGCTGCGGCCGCAGCCGCCTGGCCTGGATGCCTCTTCGGCCTGGTCGGCCTATTGGGTCGATGCGGCGCAGCGGGCCGTGCTGTTCTTCGATGTGCTGCGCCAGCGCGGCAATACGGCGGTCGAACTCGCGGAGCACGACAGTCCCAGCGTGCTCGGCTTCGAGACCGAGTTGGTGATCGATGGCCGAGCACTGGAGCGGCCGGTGAATTACAGCCTGCATGCCATCATCCCGCCAGAAGGCATCGCGGTGAACCCGAAGGCGCGGCCCTTCATCGTCTTCGACCCGCGGGCCGGGCATGGGCCGGGGATCGGCGGCATGCGGCTGGACAGCGAGATCGGCGCCGCGCTGCGCGCAGGCAATCCGTGCTATTTCGTCGGCTTCCGGCCGAAGCCGGAGCCCGGCCAGACCATCGAGGATGTCTGCCGCGCCGAGGCGGCCTTCATCCGCGCCGTCGCCGAACGGCATTCAGAGGCCCCCTCCGCCCCGGCCCTGATCGGCAATTGCCAGGCGGGCTGGCAGGTGATGATGGGTGCGCGCCATGGTGACCCCTGCGGTGGCCGAGCAGATGCGCGCGGCCAACCCCTATCGGGTGCGCTTTACCGCGTTTTCCGACCGCAATCCGCTGATGGGGGCCATCGCCCCGCTGGCCGAAGAGGTGCGCGCGGCGCGCCGGCCGGTCGGGAACGATAATCCCTTCCGTGTGATGGAACATGCAATGGCCGACGCGGTCGAGCGTTCGATCAAGGGCTATGGCGCCATGCTCGATCGCATGCGCGAAGCGGCCTTCTTCTCCATTTATAACTCGCCGCTGATGCAGGCGCTCAGCGGCCTTGCCGCCTCGAACACCGTCGCCTTCCATCGCATCGGCCGCAGCGTCATGCGCGACGCCGCGGCGGCGCGCGTTCAGCTGGGAGTGGCGAATGCGCTTTACGAGGGCGGTGGGGTCGCGGCGCTGCTGCGGGCGGTGAACTATATCCATCGCGCCGATGGCAAGGTCGATGAGCGCGCCTTCGCCGAGCTGCAATCCTTCCTGGCCGAAAGTCCGGATGCCGCGGGCATGAGCTTCCAGGACTTCAAGCAGCAGTTGCGAACCCAGTCCCTGATCAACGGCCAAGACCAGGACGCGGCGCTGGCAGCCCTGCCGGAGATGCTGCCGCAGGATGCCGAAGCGATGATCCGGCTGCTGGGCGCCATCCGCCGGATCGCGCGGGTGGGTGGGCAGATTTCGGCTGCCGCGGCTGAACGGCTCGAACGGATCGAGCAGATCTGCGCGACCGCGGTGGCCGGCCTGGCGTCAGGGGAACCGGATCTCGCGGCGCCAAGCCCCGTCGCCGGTCTGGCCTGAGGAGCCCGTCGCCATGCCGATGAGCAAGACCTTCGACGATCTCGCGGTCGGCGACGAGGCCTCGATCACCCGGGTCGTCACGCCCGATGACCTTTATGTCTTCGCCCATGTCAGCGGCAATCGGAACCCGCTGAACCTTCCCGAAGCGCTCGGCTCCGACGTCCGCGACCCGAAGCGGGCGCCGGCGATGTGGCTCGCCTCGCTGTTCTCGGCGGTGCTCGGCAATGTCCTGCCCGGGCCGGGGACGGTGTATCAAACCCAAAGCCTGCGTTTCCTCGCCCGCGCCATTGTCGGGGATGAGGTCACGGTGTCCGTGCAGGTGGTTGAAAAGCGCCCGCCCGCAACCGCCGTGCTGCGGACCGTGCTGCGCCGCGGTGCGGAGGTGTTGGTGGAGGGCATGGCGGAAGTGACCGCGCCGGCCGAACGTGTGGCATTTTCCGATCGCGTGCTGCCGGGCCTGACCGTGGCGCTGCACCGGCATGTCTCGCGGTTGCTGGACGCCGCCAAGCCGCTGCCGCCGATGCCGACCGCGGTCGTGGCGCCGGAGGACGCGGCCTCGCTCCAGGGGCCGCTGGATGCGATGGGGCAAAGCCTGATCCGCCCGATCCTGGTGGGCGATGCCGGCAAGATCCGTGCCCTGGCGCTGGCGCAGGGGCTCGACCTCAGCGGGGTTGAGATCGAGGACGTGCCCAGCCACGATGCGGCCGCGGCGCGGGCCGTTGTCATGGTGCATGAGGGCCGCGCCGCGGCGGTGATGAAGGGCGCGCTGCATACCGATGAGCTGCTGCGTCATGTGGTGAAGTCCCAGGGCGGCCTGCGCATCGGCCGGCGCCTCAGCCACGTCTTCATCATGGACGTGCCGCATCTGAACGATCTGGTCCTGGTCACCGACGCGGCGATCAACATCGCCCCGACGCTTGAGGACAAGGTGGATATCATCCAGAACGCGATCGATCTGGGCATCGCGCTTGGCATGCCGGTGCCGAAGGTCGGCGTGCTCGCGGCGGTGGAAGTGGTCAATCCGCGGATGCAGGCAACGCTGGATGCCGCCGTGCTGTCGAAAATGGCGGAGCGCGGGCAGATCCGCGGCGGCCTGGTGGATGGCCCGCTGGCGATGGACAATGCCATGAGCCTCGAAGCGGCGCGGACCAAGGGCATCGTCTCCACGGTTGCCGGCCGTGCCGATATCCTGGTGGTGCCCAATATCGAAAGCGGCAATATCCTAGCCAAGCAGCTCACCTACGCCGCGCAGGCCGGGGGGGCGGGGATCGTACTCGGCGCCAAGGTCCCGGTGCTGCTGACCAGCCGGGCGGATGACGCCGCTTCGCGCCTATTCTCCTGCGTCGTCGCGGTGCTCTACGATATCTGGCAGCGCAGCGGACGCAGTGAAGTGGTGCCGGTGCAGTTGGACTGAGAGGGCCCCGCCATGGCGCATGTCATCACGCTCAACGCCGGTTCCTCCTCGATCAAATTCGCACTCTTCGCGGTTGCGGCCGCCGGGCCGCACGCCATCGCCATCGGCCTGGCCGAGACGATCGGGGAAGGACAGCGCATCCGGGTGAAGGCGCCGGATGGGACGATTGGGCACGAGGAAAGCTGGCAGGGCGGCGCGCCTTTCCATGCCGAAGCCATGGGCCGCATCCTGGACTGGCGCGCCCGCACGCATCCAGAGGCCGAGATCGTCGCCGCCGGGCACCGCGTGGTCCATGGCGGGCTGGCCTTCGACGGGCCGATCCTGCTTGATCCCGCGGCGCTGGCCGCGCTGGAAACCCTGGTGCCGCTGGCACCGCTGCACCAGCCGCACAATCTGGCGGGGATTCGCGCCGCGCAGGCGGCCTGGCCCGGCATACCCCAGGTGGCCTGCTTCGATACCGCCTTCCACCGTACCCATCCCTATGTGAACGATACCTTCGCCCTGCCGCGCCGCTTTTACGAGGAGGGCGTCCGGCGTTACGGCTTTCATGGCCTGTCCTATGAATACATCGCCGAACGGCTGCGGGCGGTGGCCCCCTTCCATGCCGCGGGTCGCGTGGTGGTGGCGCATCTGGGCAATGGCGCATCGATGTGCGCCATGCGCGATGGCCGCTCCGTGGCTAGCACCATGGGCTTCACCGCGCTGGACGGGCTGCCGATGGGCACCCGCTGCGGCCAGCTCGACCCCGGCGTGCTGCTTTACCTGCTGCAGCACAAGGGGATGGATGCCGGGCAGATCAGCGACCTGCTCTATAAGGAAAGCGGGCTGAAGGGGCTGTCCGGACTGTCCGCCGACATGCGGGACCTGGAGGCCTCCTCCGCGCCCGAGGCGGCGCAGGCGATCGAATACTTCACCTTCCGCATCCGGCGCGAATTGGGCGGGCTTGCCGCGGCGCTGGAGGGGCTGGACGCCGTCGTGTTCTGCGGTGGCATCGGGGAGAATGCCTGGCGGATCCGCGAGGATGTGCTGGAAGGCATGGAATGGCTGGGTATCGAGCTGGATCGCACCGCCAATCGCGCCCGGGCGCAGCTGATTTCCTCCGCCCGGTCGCGCGTGCAGGTCTTCGTCATTCCGACCGATGAGGAGGCGATGATCGCGCGCCACACGCTCAGCCTGCTTCAGGAGGGTGGCTGATGGCCGGTGATCCCTTGCCCACCGTCTGGGACCCCGCCCAGCCGATCGGGACGATGCTGCAGGGCAAGCGCGGCCTTGTTGTCGGCATCGCCAATGCCGACAGCATCGCCTACGGCGCGGCGGTCAAGCTGCGCGCCTTCGGTGCGTCGCTCGCCGTCACCTATCTGAACGCGAAGGCGGAGCGGCATGTGCGGCCGCTGGCCGAGGCGCTCGGCGCCGATCCGATCCTGCCGCTGGATGTCGAGCAACCGGGCCAGCTCGACGCCGTCTTCGCCGCCTTGCGCGAACGCTGGGACGGGCTCGATTTCCTGGTCCATTCCATCGCCTTCGCCCCGCGCGGGGACCTGCATGGCCGCGTCATCGACTGTTCGCGCGACGGGTTCCTGCAGGCGATGCAGGTCTCCTGCCACTCCTTCATCGAAATGGCACGGCTGGCCGAGCCGATGATGCGCCCGGGCGGCGCGCTGCTGACGATGAGCTATTACGGCGCCGACAAGGTGGTTGCGAATTACAACATGATGGGTCCGGTCAAGGCAGCGCTCGAAGCGAGCGTGCGCTACCTCGCCGCCGAGCTCGGCCCGCGCCAGCTGCGGGTCTATGCCGTCTCGCCAGGGCCCCTGAAAACCCGCGCTTCCTCCGGCATCGGCCATTTCGATGAGCTGATCGAAGCCGCCGTCGGGCGTTCGCCCGGACGACGGCTGGTCGATATCGCCGAGGTCGGGCGGGTGGTGAGCTTCCTGGTCAGCGGCGCGGCGTCGGGGATGACCGGGGACACCATCTATGTCGATGCCGGGTTGCACAATATCGCCTAACGCCCCCTGCCCGGGCGCAGGATCAGCCTATCGTCATGCAAGCATCATGGCGGACGTCTGGAGAAAAAGCCGCGCCTACCGTAACGTGAAGCGCCGAAGGAGCGAGGACTCATGGATCAGGCCATTACCGCAGACCGCCTGGTTGGTTCGGCAGCATCCAAGCCGGCCACGCAGTTCGACAACCGCTTCGATACGCCAGCCAATCGCCGGATGGCCAAGCTTACCGGTCTCTTCGTTGGCCTCGTGGTGTTGGGCGGCCTGATCTACGCCTTCAGCGCCCTGCTCGCGGACCTGCAAGGGGCGCATGAGCGAAGCTGGGGGCCCTTCATCCTGCTCGGTGTCGCCCTGCTGATCGCCCTGGGGTTCGAGTTCGTAAACGGCTTCCACGATACCGCCAATGCGGTGGCGACCGTAATCTATACCCACGCTTTGCCGCCCAATATCGCGGTGGTCTGGTCGGGCTTCTTCAACTTCCTCGGGGTACTGACCTCGACCGGCGTGGTGGCCTTCGGGATCATCTCGCTGCTACCGGTGGAGCTGATCCTGCAGGTCAGCAGCGCGGCGGGCTTTGCGATGGTCTTCGCCCTGCTGATCGCCGCCATCGTCTGGAACCTCGGCACCTGGTATTTCGGCCTGCCGGCCTCCTCCTCCCATACGCTGATCGGTTCGATCATCGGTGTGGGCATCGCGAATGCGCTGAATCGCGGCTATGACGGCACCTCGGGCGTCGATTGGGCGAAGGCGACCGAAATCGGCTACGCGCTGCTGCTCTCGCCCCTGGTCGGCTTCGCCTGCGCGGCGGGCCTGTTCCTGGTGTTGAAGTTCCTGGTCCGCAAGCCAGAGCTGTATCAGGAGCCGCATGGCACCACCCCGCCGCCCTGGTGGATTCGCGCCCTGCTGATTTTCACCTGCACCGGCGTCTCCTTCGCCCATGGCTCGAATGATGGGCAGAAGGGCATGGGGCTGATCATGCTGATCCTGATCGGCACGGTGCCGACGGTCTATGCGCTGAACCGCTCCTCCAACGCGCCGACGCCCGCGGCCTTTGTCGAGGCGACGCAGGCGCTCGATCGCGCGCTGGCCGAAAAGGCGCCGAACGCGCCGGCCTTCACCGGCGACCCCCGCCTTGCCGTCACCGCCTATGTGCGGGACAAGGCGTTGACGCCGGAAACCATCCCGGCGCTGCGCAAGCTTTCCGCCGAGATTGCGGCGCAGGTGAAGGGCTTCAATACCCTTGGCCACCTGCCCGATGAGGTGGTGCAGAACGTCCGCAACGACATGTACCTGTCCAGCGAGGCGCTGCGGCTCTTCGGCAAGCTCAAGCATGTGAGCTTTGCGGGCGAGGGGGCAGCGGCGGTCTCCGCGCATCGCGGGTTGCTGGACGCGGCCACGCGTTTCATCCCGGATTGGGTGAAGGTCGCGGTGGCGATCGCGCTCGGCCTCGGTACCATGGTGGGCTGGAAGCGCATCGTGGTGACGGTCGGCGAGAAGATCGGCAAGACGCATATGAGCTACGGCCAGGGCGCCTCGGCCGAGCTGGTGGCGATGGGCACGATCTTCGCGGCCGATCATTACGGCCTGCCGGTCAGCACCACCCACGTGCTGTCCTCGGGCGTCGCCGGGACCATGGCGGCGAACGGGTCGGGGTTGCAGATGGCCACCATCCGCAATCTGCTGATGGCTTGGGTGCTGACGCTGCCCTGCGCCATTCTGCTCTCGATGGCGCTGTTCTTCGTCTTCGTCCGGGTGTTTTGATTGCGGCCGAAAGGCTTTGATGCCCGCGAAAATGGGCTCCATGCCGCATCCGGCGCCTTGGTGCCGGGTGCATGATGGAAAACCAATGACCGCCAATACAGGAGCTCCCAATGGCTGATCTCGTGGTTATCTCCTACGACACCGAAGCGACGGCCGAAGCAGCCCGCAAGAAGCTGCTCGACCTGCAGAAGGAATATCTGGTCGAACTGGGGGATGCGGTGGTTGCCGTGCGCCAGGAGGACGGCTCCGTGAAGCTGAACCAGCTGGTCAATATGACCGCCATCGGCGCCGCATCGGGCACCATGTGGGGCGCGCTGGTGGGGCTGCTGTTCCTCAACCCGCTGATCGGTGCGGCGGTCGGCGCCGGTGCCGGTGCGCTGAGCGGGCGTTTGCGCGATATCGGCATCAATGATCAGTTTATGAAGGACACGGCGGCGGCCCTCACGCCCGGCCAGGCCGCGCTTTGCCTGCTGGTGCGCAAGGTCACCGCCGACAAGGTGCTGCCGGTGATGGCGGAATTCGGCGGCAAGGTGCTGCATACGAGCCTTTCGCATGAGCAGGAAGTGAAGCTGCAGGACGCGATTAAGGCGACCTGAAGCCCAAACGCCTATTCGCGGACGGGAGAGCCCGTCTTGCAGCCCGCGCCGGCGTAGCGAACGTGATAACGCGGGAATTACCGTAACCGCCCCTGCGGGCGGTGCTCCATTGGAGGGCGGCGACCAGGCTTGCCGCCGCCGGGACTAAAGGCCAGGCGGAACGCGACGGGTTTCATCATCTCCGTAGATGCCGATGGCCCGAGGGTGCCCGTGTGCCGGCCGAGCAGACCGTCATCCTTGGCGTCTTCACCCAAGGCTTCGCTCTTCTGTTTTCCGGGCAGACGAGGAATCGGTCGGCCTTGTGCCCGTACTTGGCGCCATCCGGCTAAGGTGTCGAGCCGATCTGCGGGATGCTGCGGATCGCACCGTCGACCTATTATGCCCATGTCGCGCAGCGTGCTGATCCGTCGCGCGCCTCGCCTCGCGCTCGGCAAGACCTGCTGCTCATGGAGCAGATCCGGCGGGTGCATGCTGCCAACCTCGGGGTCTATGGGGCCCGCAAGGTTTGGCGGCAGCTGGCCCGGGAGGGCACCGCGGTAGCCCGCTGCACGGTGGAACGCCTGATGCGGCGGATGGGGCTCCGCGGCGTTGTCCGCGGCAAAGAGTGCAGGACCACGATTTCCGACAAGGCCTCGCCTTGCCCGGCGGACAAGGTGAACCGGCAGGTCCGTGCGCCGCACCCGAACGCCTTGTGGGTGTCGAACTTCAGGTGGCATGCAGAACCCAGGAAACCTGCGGTTCACGGTAAGCGTAAGCCGACCGCCACCTTGCATTGCCGGTGACGGATCGCCGAATTCACGGGCATGACGGACGACGTGACAACGGCG
>Ga0114972_10003092_pt1 | contig 12500 bp, 10 predicted proteins | sample M_140807_EF_Meta_FD_87354 | JGI IMG/M metagenome (GOLD analysis project Ga0114972, IMG submission 87354) | Freshwater microbial communities from Lake Montjoie, Canada to study carbon cycling - M_140807_EF_MetaG | ecosystem: Environmental > Aquatic > Freshwater > Lake | place: Lake Montjoie... | reverse complement strand
TCAACGATGTGATCGGGGAGTTGATCAATCTGTTGATGGAGTTGTTCACGGGATGTTACAGACATAGGCTAATTTGCTTTTTGATTTTCTTGATTATAGCTTTCTGTGAAAAACTGCGATCGCGTCGAGAATCTCTTTCCACAATTGGCGATCGCTCCTAACCAGGGAAAGTCATACTGAAGGTAATCCCAGTTTGTGTTGACAAAATACAATTGAATCATATTTTGTAAAGCACGATACCCCAAAATGCCATCAATACAGTACGATTGCCATGATCGAATAATCACTGTAAAGAGGTGCAAATAGCCACAAATCCTGATTTCATAAGCAAAAAAACTGGTATGTATAACAAAAAACATTGCTACTGCTGTAAGAATGATTGTCTAGCATGCTTAAGTAAAGTAAGATCAGAGTATGCGGGGCATCATCAATTATTGTCAAAATCAAGTCCATTTGTTCCATGAATATCAAAATTACCAAGATACCGAACGAACATCATTCTGGTATACGACTTCTTGCGACTATTAGTGAGCATTCAGCTAATTCTTTGCTCAATGCTCTGATAAAAGCTCCTCCATTGTCAAGCCAACAAAGCCTAACACAGTTTTTATTGTCAGAAATTCAGGATTTTGAAGAGATTGGTAAAGAAAAATTACAAAATATTTTAAATGTATTGTTTTCCTTATACGATCTGCTTGATAGAACTGAAATGTCTGCTACTGAATTAGCAGCTCAAGTTTCTCAAGCCATTGAATTCGACAATGACTTTTCACCATTGAATTCAGACCAAACCAAAGATCTAAGCGATAGATTAGTCTTATTCTTAGGTAATGACGAAACTATAGCTTTATCCTATAAAACTTCAATGGTTCTCTCTGATCATAAATGTCTATTTACCGATGCTCGCCTGTTTACTGATATGAGACCTATTTTTAAGTCAAAAATTGAATCTGATCCTCTTGCAATAGGTATAGTCCATACCTTGAAAATATTATATAGAGAGCTAGAGGGAAATCAAGAATTTTTTGTTTCTCTAGATTTATCAGATCTTCAAAAATTGAATCGAGAAATACAAAGAGCAATGGATAAAGAAACAGCATTACGAAATATGCTGGAGAGAGTAAAATTGCCAACTCTAAAAAACTAGAATATTACTCGATCTAAATTAAAATTAAATCTCAAGATAATTCAATAATAATACCTACAAAAAATAATGAATAAACTAGCTAATACTAACAAATGTAACAGTAACGACATGAATCAGTGGTTAAACAATGATAAGGCCACTTATTCATTCAATGATTTTTTTGACCCAGTAATAACAAGTAAGGATTGTTCTTTTCGTATTTGGAATCCTACAGACTTTTTTGAAGATAAAAATTCATCTTTTGAACCTGCTGGAGAAGTGAATTCATCAGACTGGATAGATACTATTTCACAATCTGGACAAGAAAACAAATCAATAGACGTACAAGAAATAGAAAATAGTTACTCAAAACAAATATCGGCAGAGCCTTTTCAACCCTTGGCTAGAAATACTGCGACACTGAAAAATTTCATGAATAAGAATAACATGAATAAATTGTTCAGTTCAATTTTTTCTTTTTCTCTAAAATCTTTCACTGAATTTGTTAATTATTTGAAAAACACAAAGAATATTATAGATAAAAATAAACCGACGAACTTTCAAGAAAAGGATGATGATTTTTATTATTTAGATCAACAAGCTAAATTATTTGATTCAGTAAAGAAAAAACTTTTAAAGGAATATCAAGGTAAATATGTTCTCTTTGAAAATGGTATTGTTATTGACTCTGGTGATAGTAGAGTCGAAGTTGCAATGCGTGCCTATCAAAAAGAAGGAATGAAAACATTATTTATTGAAAAAGTTGTCTCAGAAGCCGAGCCAGTACCTTCTGTTTGGACTCCTTTTTTAGTTTCTAAATAGATTTGTATTTTGTATATGGTTTATTCTTATGAGTCAATAAATGGATCCTCTCATGCACCATACATACAAATAGTATTGAGTAATCCAACGAACAGAAGTAAAACAGTTGCTTGTAAGTCTCTTTTAGATACAGGAGCTTCTTGCACAATTATTCCAGAGCGTTTACTCAATAAAATTGGAGTCAAACCTACTGGACGTATGCAGATATTTAATGGTTTTGGTGGCGATCAAAATTCAACACCCTATATTATTGATGTTAGTATTAATAATAATGATATTAAACCAATACAGGTTTATTCATGGAGTCATGATTTTGCTTTAATTGGTAGAGATGTTCTAAATCGTTATTGTATAGAGTTTGATGGAATAAATTTATTTTTCACATTCAAGGAATAACTTGAACATTATAGATTATAGCGATATTCATATCAGCGACGTAATCTCTCATTTTTATAAAAAAATAAAAAAGGAGTGTAAATTATTTACTCCTATACCATTTAACTACATACCGCTATAAGAAAATTAATTTAATCTGTTTCAGGATTTTTGTTAATTTCAGAAATTTTTTGCTCGGAAACATAATATACACTACCTTTAGAAGATGCGCCAAATTTTATAGCACCTATAGTATAAATAACAAAACCTATTAGAAGTCCAATAGGATAAAACCATACAACTGTTTTATCAGGACTAAATTTTGTAAAATAACCAATAACTCCCCCTCCCGTTATGACTGATACAGTTGAGCCTAATATTTGAACATTAAATTTGTCAAATCTGAAAAGAAAGTATCTGACAAGCCATCCAAAAACGATACCGAAACAAGTTGAACCAATTGCTGCAATACTCATATTTCCCTTTATTGATTTTTTAGTAATTGACCATAAAGGAATAATCATAAAAAAATATCAAATTATCCCCAAAAAAGCTAGATATCATCCTAAAATATTTTAATCAGTAAGTCAAGTTAAAATTTCTTGACCAATCATTTTTTGATAACGAACCTCAAGCTCCTGCCTCAAAGATGGTAAATGACTCAAACTTTGATCCGCCATCATCAACTTCTCCGCCGCTTCCCTCGCCAATAATAAAACCTCCTGATCCTCCACCAAACTCGCCAACGCAAAATCAGGTAAACCCGACTGACGACTCCCCAAAACCTCACCAGGCCCGCGTAACCGTAAATCCATCTCCGAAATAAAAAAGCCATCCTGGGATTGTTCCAACACGCTTAAACGCTGACGAGCATCCGCATTTTTACTACTGCTCATCAACAAACAATAGGATTGATGGGAACCCCGTCCCACCCGACCGCGTAACTGATGCAATTGAGATAAGCCAAAACGTTCCGCATTTTCGATTAACATCACCGTTGCATTCGGCACATCCACTCCGACCTCAATCACCGTTGTTGAAACAATAATTTGTGTTTGGCGATCGCGGAATGAATTTAAAGCGGCTTCTTTTTCAGCAGAACTCATACGACCATGTAAAAGCCCAATTTGGAAATCAGGAAAAACCACTTCAGATAAATGTTTATGCTCTTCGACGGCGGCTTTTAAGGCTAACTTTTCGGATTCTTCAATCATCGGAAAAATAATATAAACCTGACGACCTTGAGCCACTTCTCTACGAATTAAATCATAGGCTTGGGGTCGTTCCTTTTGGGTTAAAGCGGTTGTTTGAATCGCTTGTCTTCCAGGCGGTAATTCATCAATTTGACTCACATCTAAATCCCCATGCAATGTTAAAGCCATCGTTCGAGGAATGGGAGTTGCTGTCATTGTTAAAACGTGGGGAGATTCGCCTTTTGCTAATAATTTTGCCCGTTGTAAAACCCCAAAACGATGCTGTTCATCGATGACCACCAAGCCCAATTTTTGAAAATTTACCTTCTCTTGGATCAGGGCATGGGTTCCCACCAATAAAGGTAATTCTCCTGTTTCTAATTGAGCATGAATTTCTCGTCTTTTGGCAACTTTTGTGGAGCCTGTTAACAATTCCACAGGCAAATGGAGCATATTAAACCAACCGACTAATTTATGATAATGTTGTTCGGCTAAAACTTCTGTCGGAGCCATTAATGCACCTTGATAACCCGATTGAATGGCCGCTAAAAGAGCAATGACTGCCACAACCGTTTTGCCTGATCCCACATCGCCCTGGACTAACCGATTCATAGGAGTGGCTAACTCTAAATCTTCTAAAATTTCGTTAATGACTCGTCGTTGGGCATTAGTTAAACTGAAAGGTAAAAGCTTATTAAAATTTTCAATTAATTCCCCTCTGGGGGTAAAAATTGCACTTTTTTCGGTATTTTTTTGTTGGTGACGACGGTGCAGAAATCCTAATTGTAAATAGAAAAATTCATCAAAAACTAATCGCCTTCTGGCATGAATTAAATGTTCTGAACTTTCGGGAAAATGGATATTTTTAATGGCTTCTGGTAAATCTATTAAACCGTAGGATTTTTTAATCCCCACAGGTAAAGGATCTTCCAGTTGTTTAATCGCTCCCATTGCCATCAAGACAGCTTTACGAACCAAGTCGGCGGGAACTCCTTCGGTTAGAGGATAAACGGGTAAAACGCGACCAATTGTGACGGATTCAATATGGGAACTAATACTATCAAGGATTTCTAATTCAGGATTATCCAGAGTCAATCCATATTTAGTTTCTTTGACTAAACCCGATGCCGCGATCGCGGTTCCAGGGGAATAAATACGTTTGATACTTTCTTGCCAGCCCTTATTACTGTAGCGATGACCTGCATAAAAACGATTTAATTTAATTCTATTCGTGTGATCTTTAATTAATAATTCAAAAATGGTTAATTTGTTATTTTTAGGACTCGAAAAACAATTACAACGAATAACTGTTCCGACTAGCGTTACCGTTTCGCCCGCAGTTAATTGGGAAATGGTTACTTGACGGGCATAGTCAATATGGTTGCGGGGATAATAAAACAATAAATCACGGACTTTGGCTAATCCTAATTTTTGTAATAAACTACTTTTTCGAGTACCAATTTCAGGAATTTCTTTTAATAATTGATCGAGTTTAAGATCACTTGTTTGAGTAATGGTAGAGGTGATCGTGGTGATCTCTTTCACCTTGGGGATTTTGGGCGGAGGCGGTTCGGTGGGCTTCTCTAAATCTCGACGGAGTTCCAACAAAAAGCGACGAGTTTCTGCGATCAGCGTTTGTCGTTGGGATTGGGTTAATTGGGGATATTGGGCAAATTTCGCACCGAATTCCTGCCAGCGACGACGCGAATCCGTAGGCGTTCCCTGGGGATGCCTATTACCAAAGGTCAGACAGAAAAATTCGCTAAAACGGTATTGATTGCCCTGAATATCCATAAAACCGCGCTCTGCTTCCACAGAGAGGGCTTTTTGTAAGCGTAACCAATCGGGCGTGTCTTGTTCTCCCACAGATGTTCATCAAACCTTATTCGTTGACTGTTGATCTACTATTTTAATCAATTATCTCAAATTTTCATCTTTTTCTATCATTCAAACAAAATTTAGGGAATCTATGAACTCTATTTTTTCGATTTCTCACAGTAGCTAAAACTCTAAATCTTTATTCAAGTATTAACTTAAAGATTGCTAAGTTGATTTTAGGATTTATTTTAACTTTTTTAGTAAAAAAATAATTTTATCGATTAAATTAAATTACTTCGTCTTCACAAAAAAATCATAAGTGTGAGCATATTTCGCTATAAATGTAGCAACAATTTGATTAAATTTTATGGATAAATTGATTGAGTGATTTAATTCCTATGCTAGTCTTGTATTTAAATAGATAAAAAATATCTGCGATCGCGATTTCTTTTTAATATGCTTTCGTGGTATTCCAGTTTGGACAAGACAGAACATGAAAATAAACCGAAAATATATATTATTGATTAGCATACATGGTCTAATTCGGGGAAAAGAACTTGAGTTAGGACGAGATGCAGATACGGGAGGACAAACAAAATATGTTTTAGAGTTAGCACAATCCCTATCAAAACATCCTGAAATCCAACAAGTGGATCTGATGACAAAGCTTTTAATTGATCCCCAGGTTAGCTCAGATTATAGTAAACCCATTGAAGTATTAAACCCTAAAGCTAACATTATTCGTATTGCTTGTGGTTCAAATGAATATATTCCTAAAGAAGAATTATGGGATTATTTAAATATCTTTGCTGATAATGCCATTAATTATCTACAAAGTCAGGCAAGAATGCCCGATGTTATTCATAGTCATTATGCCGACGCGGGATATGTGGGAATACGGCTTTCCCATCAACTCGGTATTCCTCTAGTTCATACAGGACATTCATTAGGACGTAGTAAAAGAAAAAGATTATTAGCAAGTGGTATTAGTAGAGATACAATCGAAAAACGCTATAATATGACGCGCCGCATCAATGCGGAAGAAGATACTCTTAGTTCTGCTGAAAGGGTTATTACTAGCACGAATCAAGAAATTAATGAACAGTATGCCCAATATGATTATTATGAACCTCAACAAATGCGAGTTATTCCACCAGGGACTGATGTAGAACAGTTTTTTCCGCCCCTTGGTAATGAATGGGAAAGCCATGCTTTTAAGGTGATCGCGAAATTTTTAAAAGAACCGAATAAGCCGATAATTTTAGCTCTTTCTCGTTTAGATCAACGCAAAAATATTCAAATTTTGATTGAAGCTTTTGGCCAATCTCAAGCCCTACAAGATAAAGCAAACTTGGTTATTTGTGCAGGAACCAGACATGATCCCCAAGATTTAGATACTAGCTCACAGGAAGTTATTACCAATTTACTGCTGGCGATTGACCGTTATGATCTCTATGGTAAAGTTGCCTATCCGAAAAGCCTTCCTTCTGAAGATATTGGCGTTATTTATCGTTTGGCTTCTCTCTCTGGCGGTGTTTTTATTAATCCCGCATTGACCGAACCGTTTGGGCTAACTTTGATTGAATCTGCGGCTAGTTTTTTACCCATTATTGCAACAAAAGACGGTGGCCCTGTTGATATTATTAAAAATTGTCAAAATGGATATTTAATTGATCCCCTCGATCCTGAAAACATTACAGAAATGATTTTAAAGGTTCTAAATGAACCCGAAAATTGGCAAGCTTTAGCGCAAAATGGACTCAAAAAAGTTAAGGAATACTATACCTGGGATTCCCATGTCGATAGTTATATTAAGATGTTGCAACCGATTATTGATAAGGCGGAACGACTCCCAAAACGCTCCTTAAAACGCCGACCAATGATGTATCACAATGGCGCGATCGTTTCTAGTATTGATCAAAATTTATTAGGTGATCCAGAATCTTTAAAAGAGTTAGTAAATTTATTAACTGAAAAACGAAAAACTATTAGTTTTTGTATCGCAACAGGAAGACGCTTAGATTCAGCCTTGAGAGTATTACGTCAACAGAATATTCCCCAACCTGATACCCTAATTACCAGCATGGGAACAGAGATTTATTATTCTCCTGAGCTAACCAGAGATGATGCCTGGACAAACCATATTAATTATCTCTGGAATCGCAAAAGAGTTGTTTCTCTTTTAACAGAATTATCGGGCCTGACTTTACAACCAAAAGAACAACAAAGTACTTATAAACTTAGTTATTTTTATGATCCCAATATTGCCCCTAGCGTGGAAGAAATTAAAAAGATTTTGCTCCAAAATGAACAAACCGTTCATGTGATTTTCTCCTTTGGTCAATTCTTGGATATTGTCCCCATCAGAGCGTCTAAGGGTTACGCTTTGCGCTGGTTTGCTCAACAACGAGAAATTCCTTTGACTCACATTTTGACAGCAGGTGGTTCAGGCGGAGATGAAGATATGATGTTAGGCAATACGTTATCGGTGGTGGTAGCCAATCGTCATACAGAGGAACTTTTAAAATTTAGTGAAGTGGAGCCAATTTATTTTTCTGAAAAACAGTTTGCGGCAGGAATTTTGGATGGTTTAAATCATTACAACTTTTTCGAGCTTTGTGAGGAAGTATCGGGATGATTCAGCCCCTTTTGATTTGTACGGATTTAGATCGAACGTTGATTCCCAATGGAGAACAACCCGAATCTCCCCAAGCTAGACCATTATTTCGTCAATTGGTATCCTATTCCCAGATAACCCTTGCCTATGTGACAGGAAGAGACCAGGTTTTAGTTCAAGGAGCGATCGCGGAATATGAATTGCCTATGCCTAATTTTGTGATTGCTGATGTGGGTTCAACGATTTATGAAATTAAAAATAATCAATGGTTACGTCTGACTGATTGGGATGAGCAGATTTCTGTGGATTGGCAACATAAAACCCAACCTGATCTAGTCCCATTTTTTGTCGATTTTGATCAGATTAAATTACAAGAAATAACCAAACAAGGTTTACATAAACTGAGTTACTATGTTTCTTTAGAGGCTGAAATAGAAGCTATTATTATAAAAATACGATCAAAACTAGAAACGGAAAAAATTCAAGCTAATATTATTTGGAGTATTGATGAAAAAGCTCAGATCGGATTACTGGATATTCTACCCATTAGTGCTAATAAATATCACGCGATCACCTATTTAATGAAAAATCGAAATTTTACTCTTGACAATACGGTTTTTTCAGGAGATAGCGGTAATGATTTAGACGTATTAATGAGTCCGATTAAATCTATTTTAGTTGCCAATGCCCATTTAGCGGTAAAAGAAAAAATTCAATTAGAAATGAATCAATTAGCTCTAAAAAATTCAATCTATATTGCCAAAGGTACGTCTTCTAAACTGAATGGCAATTACAGTGCTGGCATTCTTGAAGGCATTTTTCATTATTTTCCCGACGTTCAAATTGAGAGTACAAATTAATGACAAATCGATCTGTAATTATCTTTGGCGAAGTTTTATTTGATTGCTTTCCTGATGGCAATATTGTTTTAGGAGGCGCACCTTTTAATGTCGCTTGGCATTTACAAGCCTTTGGCGTTTCTCCCCTCTTTATTTCTCGCATTGGTGATGATTACTATGGAAATAATATTAAAGAAGCAATGCAAAATTGGGGAATGGATTTCAGGGACTTACAACTCGATTCTGAGCATCCAACAGGACTCGTTAAAGTTAATTTTATTAATGACGAACCCCATTATGAAATTGTCGAAAATAGTGCCTACGATTTTATCGTATCTTCCCGTCTTCCTTCTCTACCCAAAGATGCCATTCTCTATCACGGAACTTTGGCTTTAAGAAGTCAAACTTGTGTTGAAACCCTCCAAAAAATCAAAGCAGATATTTCTCCCTCTATTTTTCTGGATGTAAACTTAAGAACGCCCTGGTGGAATTTAAAAACTGTTGAATTCCTATTAAAAGAAATTTCTTGGTTAAAATTAAATGAAGAAGAATTATCTCTCATCGTTCCCCAGGAAAGCAACACCGAAAATCGTATTAAATATTTATTGTCAACTTTTTCCCTAAATTATATCACCCTCACCCAGGGCAAAGTAGGAGCAATTTCGCTTCAATCAAATGGCGATCGCGAATCAATTATTCCATCCGAAACTACCCAGGTTGTTGATACCGTAGGAGCAGGGGATGCCTTTAGTAGTGTTTTAATTTTGGGACTTATTAAAGACTGGGATACAACAAAAACCCTAGTTCGGGCGCAGGAATTTGCCAGTGCAATTGTCGGCATACGAGGAGCAACTATTCAGGATAAATCTTTTTATGAATACTTTTTAAATAAATGGAATTAATTTGTTTAATTTATTTACTAAATATTGAAAATCAACAATCTAAAAACTGTCCGTAGGGACATAATATATTATGTCCTCAAAACTATATTTTAAAAACGGTGTTCTTACAACATATAACAATTTCCATAATCTAAAACATAACTTATGTACGAGCAAATATCCCATTCCATTCTCAATGAAATTCTAGATCAACTCAAACCAGAAATTAGAGAGCAGGAACTTCATCACTTTTATACTAGACTGGGCGCAAATTTCTATAGTCTTTTTTCCCTATTTCAAAAACTCTATGGAAATCGTAAAGACTTTAAACTGCAATTATTAAAATTAGTAGAAGTGATGGCACGTCAATATATTCTGCGATCGCCTGAACTCAAAAAAACAGATCTTGCCAGGGAAAAAGATTTTAATTGGTTTCTCAGTCCCAAATGGGTAGGAATGACCCTCTATGCCGATGGTTTTGCCGATAATTTAAAAGATTTGCAATCAAAAATCAATTACTTTGAAGAATTAGGCATTAATTTAATTCATATTATGCCAATTTTAGAATGCCCTAGAAATGCCAGTGATGGAGGATATGCCGTTAGTAATTATCGAAAAATCGATGAGCGAGTAGGGAATTTAGAAGACCTCCAAAATATTGCCCAGGAAATGAAAAAAAGAGATATTTTATTAGTATTAGATGTCGTTGTAAATCATACATCCAATGAACATGAATGGGCAGAAAAAGCGCGTCAAGGAGATCAAATTTATCAAGATTATTACTATACTTTTAAAAATCGAGATATTCCTGATACTTTTGAAAAAACTTTACCTGATATTTTTCCCCAAACGGCCCCAGGCAACTTTACGTGGGATGAAAGTATGAAAAAATGGGTGATGACAGTTTTTAATAATTATCAATGGGATTTGAATTATCAAAATCCTGCTGTTTTCTCTGAAATGTTAGATATTTTACTGTTTTGGGCAAACCAAGGAGTGGATATTTTACGGCTGGATGCGGTGGCTTTTTTGTGGAAAAAAATTGGGGGAAGTAGTCAAAATGAACCCGAAGCCCATATTCTTTTGCAACTATTTAAAGATTGTTGTCAAGTCACTGCCCCAGGAACTTTATTTATTGCTGAAGCGATCGTTGCCCCCGTAGAAATTGTTAAATATTTTGGGGAAGATGCGATTAATGCCAAGGAGTGTGAAATTGCCTATAATGCCACCTTGATGGCTCTATTATGGGATACTGTAGCAACTAAAAATGCCAAATTACTCAAACAAGGAATTAGAAATTTACCCGATAAATTAGAGCGTGCCACCTGGCTAAATTACATTCGTTGCCATGATGATATTGGCTTAGGTTTTACCGACGAAGATATTGCTCAAGCAGGTTATGAACCCAAACTTCATCGTCAATTTCTCTTAAATTATTTTTCAGGAAAATTTGAGAATACGGCGGCACGGGGCTTATTATTTGCACAAAATCCTAAGAATAATGATGCTCGTATATCGGGAACTTTAACCTCTTTAATTGGCTTAGAAACGGCTTTGGAAGAAGGTAATTCAGAAAAAATAAATTTGGCCATTCAACACATTATTTTGTTGCATAGTATGATTTTTTCCTTTGGAGGAATTCCCTTGATTTATTATGGGGATGAAATCGGGACAATCAATGATTTTTCCTATATGGGAAATCTCAGTAAAGCGAATGATAATCGTTGGGCTCATCGTCCTAAAATTGATTGGAAAAAAGCCCAATTACGCAAAATAACTGGAACCATTGAACAAACGATATTTTCTGCATTACAACAGATGATTAGGGCAAGAAAAGAGATTTCTGCTTTTGGTGATTTTAATAATCGCGAATTAATGAATCTCAGCAATCCCCATTTATTTGCTTTTCTACGCATTAATCCTAACGACCAAAATCATGTTCTGGTTATTGGTAATTTTGATGGGAACTATCAATCTTTAAATTTATCGGAAATTGATACTCCCAGATTGCGATTAAATGATAATGAAAATATTAAAGATTTATATTCAGGGGAGTCTCCTAGTTTATTTAAAAATGAACTGGTCTTACCTCCCTTTTCTTTCTATTGGGTATCTACCTATTAAACTTCATCTATTTTGAGAACGTTAGTTTTTTCGCCCCCCTAGCCCCCCAACTTTGGGGAGAAAAGTTAAAACTAATCTAGATCTGGGAAGTCCCCAAAAATTGGGAGATTTAGGGGGCAACAACTGTGTTTTTTTCGTTAAATCGGCTTTACTTTAAATATTTTCTCACAATTTCAACAATCCGATCGCTGGCTTTTCCATCTCCAAAGGGATTAATCGCATTGGCCATTTGGTCGTAGGCGACGGAATCGCTTAATAACTCACTAGCGGCGTTGAAGATCACATCGGGATTGGTTCCGACTAATTTTCCTGTTCCTGCCGCGATCGCCTCTGGACGTTCGGTGGTTTCTCGCAAAACAAGGACGGGTTTGCCTAAACTGGGAGCTTCTTCCTGTAATCCGCCTGAATCAGTCAAAAGGAGATAGGAACGTTGAATCGCGCCGACTAATTGGGCATAATCGAGGGGTTCCGTCAAAAAGACACGGGGATTATCGCCTAAAACCTTCTGGATGGGTTCCCTGACAGTGGGATTGCGGTGCATGGGTAATAATAACGCTGTATCGGGAAATTTCTCTAAAATTAAACGAAAACCTGTCAAAATATCCTCTAAAGGTTCTCCCCAGTTTTCTCGACGATGGACAGTAGAGAGTAATACGCGATGATTTTCCCAATCTAAGCCTGGAATCGGACAAGCGGGTTTCTGCT
>Ga0114972_10003090_pt1 | contig 12501 bp, 11 predicted proteins | sample M_140807_EF_Meta_FD_87354 | JGI IMG/M metagenome (GOLD analysis project Ga0114972, IMG submission 87354) | Freshwater microbial communities from Lake Montjoie, Canada to study carbon cycling - M_140807_EF_MetaG | ecosystem: Environmental > Aquatic > Freshwater > Lake | place: Lake Montjoie... | reverse complement strand
TTCACCGCTGCGTCTCGGCACCGAAGAGCGCCTCGATCTGCGCTGCGCCCATCTCGTCAAAATCGTCGGGCACAGTGATCTGGTCGCGCAGAAACCCCAGCCTTTGCATCCTCGGCGCCGTCGTTGGCTCGAGCGCTGACACCCTGACAAGCGGCTTGCCAGCCTTGGCGATGATGAAAGGCTCGCCAGCAACCGCCAACTCGATCAGTCGCGACAGATGGGTTTTTGCTTCGTGGATGTTGACGGTGCGCATGCAGAGGATGACTTGAACTAAACCAAGTTGATCTAGTTCACATTATCACCCTGAATCAAGCCGCCCTGACAACCGGAATCGACCGCCCACCGGCCGACGAGGTCGACGCCGCGTCGTAAAGATGGCAGGCCACCGAGCGGCCGCCACCAAGATCCTGCAGCGGCGGGTCATCCACCTTGCAGCGCTCGAGCGCATGCGGGCACCGGGTATGAAAGCGACATCCCGAGGGCGGCTTGACCGCGCTCGGCACCTCGCCCTGCACCACGACACGCTGGCGCTGCGCCTCGACCGACGGATCGGCCACCGGCACCGCCGACAGCAGGGCCTGGGTATAGGGATGCAGGGGCTCGCGATAGAGGTCGTCACGCGGTGCGATCTCGACGATGCGCCCGAGGTACATCACCGCCACCCGATGGCTCAAATGCCGCACCACTGCCAGATCGTGGGCGATGAAAAGATAGGCCAGGCCCAGGCGCTCCTGCAGCTCCATCAGCACATTGACCACCTGCGCCTGGATCGACACATCGAGCGCCGAGACCGGCTCGTCGCAGATGATCAGGCTGGGTTCGAGCGCCAGCGCCCGGGCGATGCCGATTCGCTGGCGCTGGCCGCCGGAAAACTCGTGCGGATAGCGGTCGGCCATGTCAGGCAGCAGCCCGACGGTCTTGAGCAGACCGGCAATGCGGTCATCGTATTCGCCGCGATTGCTGGCCATGCCGTGCACCTGCAGCGGCTCGCCGATCAGGTCGCTGACCCGCATGCGCGGATTGAGCGAGCCATAGGGGTCCTGATAAACCATCTGCATGCGCCGCCGGAAGGTGCCGGTGCGGGCCTGCTGGCGGGTGATGTCATCGCCTTCGAAGATGATGTGGCCGCTGGTCACCGGCTGCATGCGCAGCACCGCAAGGCCAGTGGTGCTCTTGCCGCAGCCCGACTCGCCGACCAGCCCGAGGGTCTGACCTGCCGCCAGCGAAAACGACACGCCGTCGACCGCCTTGACCACGCCTGGCGAGCGCCCCAGCAGTCCGGTGCCGCGCAGCGGGAAATGGACTCGCAGGTCTTCGACGCGCAACAACTCGCTTGCGCCCTGCACGGAATCAGTCGACATCGTGATGGCAGGCATTGAAGTGGAGGGGGGCGACTTCGCGAAGTACCGGCCGTTCGGCCGCACACCGCGCATCGGCTTTGGTGCAGCGCGGCGCAAAGGCGCAGCCGGGCGGCAGCCTTGCAAGATCAGGCGGCTGACCCGCGATCGGCACCAGGCGATGTCCGGCCGGCCCATCGAGCCGTGGAATCGCGGCCAGCAGTCCCTGGGTATAGGGATGGCGCGGCTTGGCGTAAAGCGTTTCAGCCTTGGCCTGCTCGACGATTCGACCGCCGTACATCACCGCCACCGCATCGGCATAGCGGGCCACGACGCCGAGGTCATGGGTGATGAGGATGAGCGCCGCACCGGTCTCGCGGGTGAGTTCCTTGAGCAGATCGAGAATCTGCGCCTGGACCGTGACATCGAGCGCGGTGGTCGGCTCATCGGCCACGATCAGCTTGGGCTGACAGGCCAGCGCCATCGCGATCATGGTGCGCTGACGCATGCCGCCTGAATATTGATGCGGATAGGTCTGCAGACGGCTCGCCGCATCCGGAATGCGGACCTTCTCAAGCAGACCGCGTGCCACCTCGAAGGCGCGCGCCCAGGGCTCCTTGCGGTGCACATTGACCGGCTCGGCGATCTGCATGCCGACGGTGAGCGCCGGGTTGAGCGAACTCATCGGCTCCTGAAAGATCATCGCGATGCGATTGCCGCGAATTTCGCGCATCTGCGCATCAGACAGCTTGAGCAGGTCCTGACCTTCAAACAGGATCTCGCCGGCCACGATGCGACCGGGCGGATTGGGAATCAGCCGCATCAGCGACATCGCGGTCACGCTCTTGCCCGAGCCCGACTCCCCGACGATGGCCAGGGTCTGGCCAGCCTCGAGCGAAAAGGAGACATCGTCGACCGCAGTCAGTTCGCCGCGTTCGGTTCTGAATCGCGTCGTCAGACCGCGGACATCGAGCAAGGGCATGTTCAGAAACCCATCGACTTCTTCATGTCCTGATCGACCCAGACTCGCGCATGGATCGGGGCAGGACGCTCGGCACCGGCACGCAGTTCGCCGCCGTAGTTCTTCACCCAGGGCCACCACGCGGTGTAGACATAAGGCGTCGGCAGGTAGATGTAGGGCGCCGAATCAAGCACTTCACGGGTCATCAGGCGGATCTTGACCTGACGCAGACGCTCGTCGGGCTCAGCCAGCATGTCGGCAATCTTCTTGTCGAACTCCGGATCCTTGTACATCGACGGATTCCAGTACTGGCCGGTCTGGAAGTTCTTGCGCATGCCGGTGGTCGGATTGCTGTGACCGGTATTGAAGTGAAAGCCTGCGGCATGGGTCTTGGTGCCCTGCGCCGACAGGTGCGCCGGATACTCCATCACCTGGATTTCCATCTTCACGCCAACCTTGGCCAGATAGGCCGCGACCATCGCCACCAGATCCTGATCGGTGCTGGCTGCGCTCACCTGGGTCTTGAAGGTGAAGCCGTTCGGATAGCCGGCTTCGGCCAGCAACTGCTTGGCCTTGGTCGGGTTGTAGGTGAAGACCTCCTTGACCGAATCGGGCATCGCATCGAAGGTCTCGTGATAGCCGGTCCAGGTCGGATGCATCGGGAAGGCCAGCAGTTCGGCATTGCCGCCCCAGTAGGTCTTGATGATCTCGGCCTTGTTGACCGCCATGTTCAGCGCGCGGCGCACCCGCACATCATCAAAGGGTTTGGTGTCCATGCGCATCGCGATCAGCTGGCCGTTATTGCCAAGGATGCGATTGAACTGCATCTTGGGCGCGGTCTTTTTCAGCTGGGCCACTTCGCTCCAGCGCAATGCTTCCAGAATGTCGACCTTGCCGGTGCGCAGCGCCGCGACCATGGTCGCTTCGTCCTTCACCACCCGGTAGGTAATGTTGTCGACGAAGGGCAGCTTGTAGGGCTGACCGCCGATGGTCTCCTTGTCCCAGTAAATCGGGTTTTTCTTGAAGCTCAGCGAATTGCCCTGGACATAGTTGTCGAGGGTGAAGGGCCCGGTGCCGTTGACGTTCTTCCAGTCGGTCGCGCCTGCAGTCACCACTTCCTTGGGGATGATCACCGAGTAATAGCCCCAGCCAAAGCGGTAGTCCCACTCGGCGTTATAGCTCTTCATGTAGAGGACGACGGTGTACTTGTCCTTGGCCTCGACACGGTCCATGAAGTCGAAATAGCCGGCAAGCTTCTTGGGGCTCTTGTTGTAGCGCTCATAACTGAACACCACGTCATCGGCAACCAGTTCGCGCTGGGCCATGACGCCCTTCTTCTCAGGGAACATGATTCCCTTTCGAAGCTGCACCTCGACGCGCAAGGGGTTCTGCAGCATCTTCCAGCTTTCAGCGAGTTCGCCCTTGATCGCATCCGAGGGCAGGAAGGCGTCGGAGATGAAGGGGAACTTGCCGCCGCGACTGACGCTCTTGGACAGGTCGGCCACAAACAGGGTTTCGTAGGTCAGGCCGGTGTCCTGATTGATCTTCCAGGTCCAGTCGGCCGGATCAAATGACAGCGGCGACACGGTGTAATAAACGTTGCCAATGCTCAGGCTGCCGCCGTATTGCGGCTTGGCCGCCGGCGCCTGGGCCTGGGCGGTGGCCGGGGCAAATGCGACTGCGGCGGCGGCCAGCACCAGCCCGCCGAGCACCGATCGTGCACCGGCGCCCTTGAAAGTCGGGAATGTCATCAGCGTCTCCTTCTGTTGCCCGACCTGCGCCGGGGTAGTTTTGTTGTATCGAACTGAATGAACCGAAGCGAAATCGAAGCGAGTGAAACAATTTATTTTTGCTTGTCTGACGCCAGACGCCCTCAGCGGGATCCCCGCATGCGTGGATCGAGCAGATCGCGCAAGGCATCGCCGAACACATTGGTCGCATAGACCACCGCGGTCAGGCACAGGCCGGGCGCCAGGGCCAGCCATGGGCCCTGAAACATGTAGGTCCGCCCGCTGCCCGAGAGCATCGACCCCCAGGTCGGCGCCGGTGGCGGCACGCCAAGACCGAGAAAAGACAAGCCCGACTCGGCCAGAATCGCGGTGCCCACCCGGGTGGTTAGCAGCACGATCAGCGGCGGCATGACATTCGGCAACACATGGCGCCAGAGGATCCGTGTGGACGAAGCGCCGATCGACTGCGCCGCGTGCACATACATATGCTCGCGAACCGACACCACCGCCGAGCGCACGATGCGAGAACCCGCGATGCCCAGCCCCAGCCCAAGTGTCCCGATGATCTGCGGCATGCCCGGCCCGAGCACCGACACCACGACAATCAGGACCACCAGTTCGGGAAAGCTCATCCAGGCATCGACCACACGCTGCACGAAAAGATCGACCTTGCCGCCAAAATAACCGCTGACGATGCCGATCAGCGCTGAGATCAGCGTGGCCAGGAGCGCTGCCGAGCAGCCGATGATCACCGACAGGCGAGCGCCGTAAAGGCAACGCGACAGCACATCCCGCCCAAGGTTGTCAGTGCCGAACCAGTGCTCCGCACTTGGCCCCTGCAGACGATCGAGCGGCATGATTTCGTTGTAGTCATAAGGCGCGATGACCTCGGCGAAGATTCCGCACAGCAAGAAAAAGAGGAGCAGCAGACCGCCGATGGCACCAAGCCGTTTTTCGCGCCACAGCCGCGCAAAAAAACCAGGCCGGCGCCGTGTCGGCGGCACCTCTGCCGCTGCATTGGCCGCACCGACATTGACCGCGCTCATGAACCCATCCTCACCTTCGGATCAAGCAGACCATAGGTCAGGTCGACCAGCAGATTGATCAGCATGACCGCCACACCGACCGCCAGAAACACCCCGGTGACGATCGGGTAGTCACGCTTTTGCACGGCTTCCAGCAGCAGCAGCCCCATGCCGGGAATGATGAAGATCTGTTCGATGATGACCGCACCGCCAATCAGCAGCGGCGCCTGCAGCCCGACCAGCGTCACCACCGGGATGAGTGCATTGCGAAGCGCATGACGCACGATCACCAGCTTCTCGGTCAGGCCCTTGGCCCAGGCGGTGCGGATGTAATCCTGGCGCAGCACCTCGAGCATCATGGTGCGGGTCATGCGCATCGTGATGGCAGACAGTGCTGCACCCAGCACCACGCCAGGCAGCAGCAGATTCTTGATGTTTTCGACCGGATTTTTGGTAAACGGGACGAAGTCGACCGACGGCGACCAGCCCCACCAGATCGACGGAAACACCACCACCATCGTGCCAAGCCAGAAACTCGGTACGGCCAGCAGCAGGATCGAGAACGAGCGGGCGATGTAGTCGCCGGCGGTGTCCTGGCGAATCGCCGAATAGATGCCGATCGGCAGCGCAATGATCAGACCGACCAGCATCGCGATCGCGCCGAGCTCGAAAGTGACCGGCATGCGCGCGAGCAACTGCTCGGTGACCGGCGTGCCTTGCCATAAGGACTTTCCGAGGTCACCGTGCAGCACGATGCCGGAGATCCAGGTGAGGTACTGCTGCCACATCGGCTTGTCGAGACCCAGCGCCGCAACCACCTGCTCGCGGGACTTGGAGTCGGCCGCAAGGTCGTTCTGGCTGAGCATGAGTTCGATGATGTCGCCGGGGATCAGGCGCACGGTTACGAACACGATGATGCTGGCCAGGATCAGCGTCGGCACCAACGCCAGCAGACGACGAAGCACATACGACTTCATGGGGTCACGCCACAGTCGCGGAATGACGACCGCTGTCGAGAACGATCAAGAAAACCGACCGAATCATGGGTCTCCTGCCTGGATGAGTCGCCGTCCGTTGCGGCGCAGTCGGCGAATCTACACCACCTTAGGCCGGGTCTGTCGAACATTGTTATGACGCACTGCGGCATGAGTGCTCGATCGCCCCGGGCAATTTCGGGTAAGGTTTCGCCACGATTGCAGGAGACGACACCATGCCCGAAACCCTCGATATCACCGACTTTCGCGCGCAGACCCGCGCCTGGCTCGAGGCCAACTGTCCGCCCGAGATGCGCACGCCGATGGCCAGCGAAGACGACATCTGCTGGGGCGGGCGCAATGCCAAGTTCAGCTCCGCGGCCCAGCGCCTATGGCTCGAGCGCATGGGCGAACGCGGCTGGACCGCACCCACCTGGCCGCGCGAATACGGCGGCGGCGGCTTGACCGGATCACAGGCCAAGGTGCTGGCTGAAGAGATGCGCGTCATGGGATGCCGTTCGCCGCTTAACAGCTTCGGCATCTGGATGCTCGGGCCGGCGCTGCTCAAATTCGCCAACGAAGCGCAAAAGCGCGAGCACTTGCCGAAAATCACGCGCGGCGAGATCCGCTGGTGCCAGGGCTACTCCGAACCGAATGCCGGCTCCGACCTGGCCTCATTGCAGACCCGCGCCGAAGACAAGGGCGATCACTATCTGGTCAACGGACAGAAGATCTGGACCTCGTATGCCAACAAGGCCGACTGGATCTTCTGTCTGGTGCGCACCGATTTCGAAGCCAAAAAGCACACCGGCATCAGCTTCGTGCTCTTTGACATGGCCAGCCCCGGTGTGACCACCAAGCCGATCAGGCTGATCTCGGGCGCCTCGCCGTTTTGCGAAACCTTCTTTGACAATGTGCGGGTCGAAAAGCACAACCTGATCGGCACACCCGGTGGCGGCTGGGAAGTCGCCAAGGTGCTGCTTGCGCATGAGCGTGAAATGATCAGCGGGCTCGGTGGCCGGGTCGTCAGCCGGCCGCTTGGCCAAGTCATCGCCGAGATGGTCGGTACCGATGCGCACGGAAAACTGGCCGACCCGATCCTGCGGGCCAGGGTGGCCGAATTCGAGGTGGACGAAGCCGCCTTCGCCAGCACGCTGGCGCGCTTTGGCGATCAGACCCGCGCCGGGCAGGCTGACCCGGCCTTCGCATCGGCGATGAAGTACTACGGCTCAGAGCTCAACAAGCGTCGCCATGAGCTGCTGATGAGCGCGGGCGGCAGCGACGCGCTCGAGTGGGAGAGCGATCGATCGGACCATGGCGCAGCCGCCCGCACCTGGCTGCGCACCAAGGCCAACTCGATCGAAGGCGGCACGACCGAAGTGCAGCTCGGCGTGATCGCCAAACGCATCCTGGGTCTTCCCGGCGCCTGACCCCACGACACACGGAATCGACTGACATGGCACTGATCCTGACCGAAGAGCAAACCATGCTGCGCGACAGCGCGCGCGCATTCATGGCCGACAACGCACCGATCACCCAGCTGCGCAAGCTGCGCGACACCAACGATGCCAACGGCTATTCGAAGCCGATCTGGTCAAGCTTCGCCGACATGGGCTTTACCGGCGTGCTGGTACCCGAATCGCAGGGTGGCCTGGGCCTGGGCATGGTCGAAGCCGGCGTGGTGATGGAGCAGATCGGCCATCAACTCACCGCCTCGCCTTTCCTGGCCTCGAGCGTCGTGGCCGTCAGCCTGATCAGGCACGCCGGTACCGTCGCACAACGCGACCACTGGCTGCCGAAGCTCGCCAGCGGCGCCGTCATCGCCACACTCGCGATCGACGAAGGCCGCAAGCACCAGCCCGACCGCATCGCCTGCAAGGCGCTCAAAACCGCCACCGGCTTCACGCTCGACGGGCACAAGACTTTCGTGATCGATGGTCATGTCGCCGACCTGCTGCTGGTGGCGGCAAGCACCTCAGGCACCGGCATCACGCTCTTCATGGTGCCGCGCTCAACGCCGGGTGTGGCCGTTGAACGGGTCGCCATGGTCGACTCGCATAACGCGGCGCGCATCACCTTCACTGGCGTCACGCTCGGCCACGACGCGGTGCTGGGTGCAGTCGACGGCGGTGCCGCACCGCTTGCGCTCGCGCTCGATGCCGGGCGCGCCGCAGCCTCGGCCGAACTGCTCGGTCTGGCCGACGAAGTCTTCGAGCGCACGACCGCCTATCTGCGTCAGCGCAAGCAGTTCGGCCGTCTGATCGGCGAATTCCAGGCCCTGCAGCATCGGGCCGCTCAACTCTACTTCGACATCGAAATGGCGCGCGCCTCAGTCCTCAAGGCACTACAGGCCATCGACGCCGACCCGACCACCGCAGCCGATGCGGTGGCGGTGGCCAAGTCGCGTGCCGGCACCAGCGCCACGCTGGCGGTGCAGGAAGGTGTGCAGATGCATGGCGGTATGGGTATGACCGATGACTTCGACATCGGCTTTTTCATGAAGCGCGCACGCGTGCTGCAGGAATACCTGGGCGACTCGGGCTTTCATGCCGATCGGCTGGCGAGCATGAGGGGCTACTGAGATGAGCTGGCCGGCGATGAGCATCGAGCAGGCGCATGCGGCCATGACCGCGCCCGGCTCGCCCTATGAGACCGCCGAGATCACGATCGCCGGTCGCAAGCAGACGATCTGGAAAAACGCGCCGCCCACCATGCGCGAGATCTTTCTGGCCAGCCGCGTCCACGGAGAAAAAATTTTTCTCGTCTATGAAGACGAGCGGGTCAGCTTCGAGCAGTTCGCCCGCGCCACCCTCACCATGGCGCATGCCCTGCAGGCCGACGGCGTGAGCAAGGGCGATCGCGTGGTGATCGCGATGCGCAACCTGCCCGAGTGGCCGGTGGGCCTCTTTGCCGCCTGGCTGGTCGGTGCGATCGCCGTGCCGCTCAATGCCTGGTGGACCGGCCCCGAGCTCGAGTACGCCCTGCGTGACTGCGGCGCAAGCGTTGCCATCATCGATGCCGAACGCCTCGAGCGGATCGCACCGGTCCTGCCGCAGTGCCCCGAGCTCAAGCGCGTCTATGTTTCGCGCAGCCCACAGCCGCTTCAGGGCCCGCAGCTGGCGTCGCTCGAGTCGGTGATCGGCACCAGCGACACCTGGGGCAATCTTGCCGACCGGCCGGTGCCCTCGGTCTTGCTCGAGCCGGAAGACGATGCCTCGATCCTCTATACCTCGGGCACCACCGGCAACCCCAAGGGCGCGCTTGGCACCCATCGCAATGCGGTGACCACGGTGGCGACCACTGCGTTTTCGACGCACCGCAATTTCGTGCGCGCCGGCCTGCCGATTCCCAAGCCCGAAGACCGCACGGTGCAGGTGAGCTTTCTGGTCGGTATCCCCTTCTTTCATGTGACCGGCTGCCTGTGCATCGTGTGTCCGGCGCTGCTGGGCGGCGGCAAGCTGGTCGCGATGCACCGCTGGGACACCGAGCGCGCCATGGCGCTGATCGAGCGCGAGCGCTGCACGCATACCGGCGGCGTGCCGACGCTGGCCTGGCAGATCCTCGAGCACCCGGCCCGTGCGCAGTACGACCTCTCGAGCCTGGAGTCGATGGCCTATGGCGGCGCGCCGGCGGCCGCCGAACTGGTGCGTCGCATCGACGAGGTCATGCCTGCTGCCTCACCCGGCATCGGCTGGGGAATGACCGAGACCTCGGCGACCTTCAGCGGGCACAGCGGCGAGGACTATCGCCGCAGGCCTGACAGCAGTGGACCGGCGCTGCCGGTCGGCAAGATGAAGATCGCGGGCGACGACGGCGTCGAGCTGCCGCGCGGCGAGGTCGGCGAGCTGTGGGCCTATGGACCGAACGTGGTCAAGGGCTACTGGGGCAAACCGCAGGCCACCGCCGAAACCTTCGTCGATGGCTGGGTACGCACCGGCGATCTGGCCACGATGGACGACGAGGGTTTTCTCTATATCGTCGATCGCAAGAAGGACATGCTGATTCGCGGTGGCGAGAACATCTATTGCGTCGAGGTCGAGAGCGCACTGTTTGAGCATCCGGCAGTGATGGATGCCGGGGTGATCGGCCTGCCGCACAAGCAGCTCGGCGAGGAGCCGGCCGCAGTGGTCACGCTCAAGGCCGGCATGCGGGCGAGCGAAGAAGAACTGCGGGCCTTCGTGCGCTCGCGCCTGGCCGCCTTCAAGGTGCCGGTGCGCATCGTGATGCTCGACGACACCCTGCCGCGCAATGCCAATGGCAAGATTCTGAAAAAGGCGCTTCGGCCCTACTTCGACGGCCGCAGCTGAGCCCCCGACGATTCTCCCAAGCGACTCTCAACCCACACTCAACCGACGGAAGACACCATGAACGCTCGCGCAACTTTCACCACGATGGAATCGAGCACTGCCCAGGACTGGGCAGCGATTCGGGCCGAATCACCGGCCTTCTTCAAGGCCCTGCCCGACCGCATCCTGGCGCATCTCAAGCTGCTCGATGGCGATCATGGCGGCTTCGCGGTCGACCGGTATACCCATTCGCTGCAGACCGCCACGCTGGCGCTCAAGGACGGCCGTGATGAAGAGTATGTGGTCTGCGCCCTGCTGCACGATATCGGCGACACGCTGGGCTGCAGCAATCATTTCGATGTGGCGGCCGCCATCGTCAAGCCCTTCGTGAGCGAGGCCAACCTCTGGATGGTGCAGCAGCACGGCATCTTCCAGGGCTATTTCTTCTTTCACCATCTCGGCCTCGATCGCAATATGCGCGACCAGTTCAAGGGCCATGAGCATTACAACCGCACCGAAGAATTTTGCGCCCTCTACGATGGCCCGGCCTTCAATCCCAAGGGCGAGACCTTGCCGATCAGCGAGTTCGAGCCGATGGTGCGGCGGGTGTTTGCAACGCCTAAAAACACGATCTATCGCGCGCCCAATCTGTTCGATGCCGCGAAGTAATCGATGAGCCGGGGCGTGACCTGAGGCTCGACATCAGGCGCACCTCGCGTCATCCCTGTCGGCGAGCCGGGGTCTGCACCACGATCCTTTCAGTCGAGCGTGATCCCGGCGCGCCGCACCGCATCGCCCTGGCGCGCGTAATCCTCGACGATGAAGGCGCGGAACTTGTCCTCCGACATGCCGGTCAGAACAACCGCGCCGAGCTTCTCGAAGGGCCCCACCACCGCCGGGTCGGCGAGCGCGTCGCGAATGGCGGCTGACAGTTTCGAGACGATCGGTGCCGGTGTGCCGGCAGGTACCGCCACACCGGTCCAGGCAACCGCAGCGGCATTGGGATAACCCGCCTCGGCAATGCTGGGCACATCCGGCAAAAAACCGAAGCGCTTGTCGGACATCACGGCGAGCGCACGCAGTCGCCCCGACTGGATATGCGGCATCACCGAGGTCGGGTAGTCGAGCACCAGATCGAGCCGCCCGCCGATCAGGTCGGTGAGCGCCGGGGCGCTGCCCTTGTAGGGCACATGGGTCATCTGAATGCCGGCATTGAGCCGGAAGATCTCCATGCCGATATGCGGCGCGGTCCCCGAGCCCGACGAACCGAAGTTGAGCTTGTCGGGATTGCGCTTGGCATAGTCGACCAGTTCGGCGAGGGTCTTGAAGGGCGATGCGGCCGGCACGACCAGCACCGCCGGCGATGCGAACATGCCGTGGACGAAGATCATGTCCTTGAGCGGGTCATAGCGCATCGTCTTGTAGAGATGCGGATTGGTGACGACCGGGCCGGGCGAGATGTACATCACGGTATAGCCGTCGGGCGCTGCGCGCACGCCCTGCTCGGTGCCGATCATGCCGGCAGCACCCGCCTTGTTCTCGACGCTGACCGGCGTGCCCAGAATTTCGGAGACCCGTTTGGCCACCGCCCGTGAGGTGGCGTCGGTCACGCCGCCTGCGGGATAAGGAACGATCCAGGTGATCGGGCGCGATGGCCAGGCCTGGGCGACGGCATTGACTGACAGGACGCACAGGGTCATCGCAAGCAGATACCGCATCCATCGGATCATCACTGGTCTCCTGATTAAGGTCGGTCGAGCGCCGACGTGGGGTGACCATGAGCCGGAAGTCGGAATCGGTCAAGTTGCAGGCAGCCGCTCTGACATGGCACCTGGCAGGACAGCCAGATGCGCGATCAGGACCCGATAATCCAGCCCTCGACTGGGTCGACTGCCTGCGGCAGACCCCAGCGCTGATCGCGGCGTCGCCAGGCCCAGGCGGCCTGCGCCGCGCATGACACCGCATCTAGCAGATCGGCACCGGCGTCCTCGATGCAGTCGGCGCGCCATTGCGCGAAATCGATGCGCGTCTCGAAGTGATGGGCGCCGACCTCGAGTGCGCAGACCAGCCGCTCGCGAGCGGCGCGCCGCGGCGCATCCAGGCGCCTTGCCGGGTCGTCGCTCTTGTAGGACTCGCGGCCCAGCACCGATCGGGCCAGCAGTCCGGGATAGCCCTCGAACGCGATGCG
>Ga0114972_10003087_pt1 | contig 12503 bp, 15 predicted proteins | sample M_140807_EF_Meta_FD_87354 | JGI IMG/M metagenome (GOLD analysis project Ga0114972, IMG submission 87354) | Freshwater microbial communities from Lake Montjoie, Canada to study carbon cycling - M_140807_EF_MetaG | ecosystem: Environmental > Aquatic > Freshwater > Lake | place: Lake Montjoie... | reverse complement strand
TATTTTAGAGATTTTTAATGAAAGGATGGTTGATGGAACATACTTCCCAGTTTCAATAGAGAATATGGTTTGTCTGGAAACCTTCAATAAATCACCTAATTCTTGTTGAGTCATCCCTATACTTACTCTGATTTCCTTTACATAATTAATCATCTAACTTACTTTTATTAGTGATTAAAGTGTAGTTAAAGATTACCATATACATTATCCAAAATATTAATATAGAGGATAAGAGAAAGATTGAAAGTCCACCATCTCCATTAGGTTGAAGATTGAATATAAACATGATGATGAATGATATTAGGAAGAATACCATTTGAGTTATAGAACTGATTTGAAAGGATTTTAACCTTACACTATTAATGTATTCATCTTCAATGGGTTCTTTAGAGAATGATAAGAAATACAGACCAAATATGAAACTAAAGAAGGATAGGGTAAGTATAATTACTTTCATTTTTTGGTTTAACTCTGTTTTGAATAAACCTTGTTGAATTGAAATCCAAATGATTAAACCAATAGGGAATAGTATTATTCCTATTTTCTTAAAACGATTGGGTAAAAGAAATGAAGGGTTCATATATTATTGTTTAGTGAATTCAAATGTAAAGTAAACTTTACATCATACCAAAAATATATTTTGGACTATACATATATGCCAAACAAAATCCGCAACATGATCTGTGCCGAATATTTGTTGTCAAAGCACAAAAGGTTAAAGATGTTACTGTTATGAAATTCAACACTTTCATGATCTCTCGTAAAAGTTGTTTGGCATAATATCAGGGTCATATTCGTTGATGTCTTCCATCAGGTCTATTTCCATGTCTTTATAAAAATACACCTCTAATAAAGCTGCCAAGTAGGCTGCGACGTCTTCCTTATAACCCGATATTCCAACCTTGCCGCTTACCACATTACTTTTTCTCATTAGAGTTTCAATCATTTTTAACATGTAATAATAACTTTGGCCCTTATGCACTCGTTCATTCATTTGAGATCCTTTCTTTAATGCAAACACTGCAATTTCAGGATACTTAATTTCAACTCTTTTTCTATTTCTTCTTGTCATTGGTATTTTGTTTAACTAAATAAGTTCTTTTTATTTTCCCTTGCTCTTGTTCGTTGATGACGTTTTGTGCAAGTGCATGTAGTTGTTCCGTTGTTATAATCATCTTCAGTTTCCTTTTAGATTTTTGATTTGTAAGTGGTTCTAATTTCATAAATGTTGTTTAATATAAATATCACGATGTGATACATTAATACACAAATACAGAAATAAAATAAAAAGTGTTTGATATTCACGAATAGGTTAATATTTGACCAGTTCCCACAACTCACTTTAGGGAATATTCCGTTTATTTAATTTAAGGTTTGTAATACTCCTATCGGTAGTGCTGAAATACAAAGAAAATATATTGTGTGATTTTCGTTCAATTTCAATTCGCTTAACCCCTCCCGATAAAATGGTACAAGAATTTATCACTTTCGGGACTATTCCGTTTAGTAATTTAAGGGAGGGGGCGAGCGGAATTGGGGGTGGGTTTTGAAGTCGTGAGACTTCGTCTATGGTTCGTTCCACTCACCTCTTCGTTGAGGGTGATTTTAATTACCATATAATTTTCTACTAATATCTATTACGTTAACAAGAACTGGATAAACCAGTTTATATTCTTCTACATCAACTGCATCCCTAAACATATCTAAATTTGCTGGTTCAGTATAGAAGAAAATGCCTTCCCCTAAACTAGATTTTTCTACTAGTTCAAATATTAGTTCTTCAAACCTGGAATTTAAAAATTGATTCATTGACATTGCAGAATTTTTAACTTCACCAGTATTCTGGATTGTTTCTTGAATTGTTAAATCTGAATTAGTTAATGTATTAGTTGTGTTCTCAAGAGAACTAACATCTTCTACTTCAAGAACTACCACCTGACTATCATGAGAACTAACATTATCTACTTCAGGAACTACTGTATGTTTCTTAACAGAACTACCCTTTGTAATTGTTCTCCCTATACAAAGTTTTCCTTTGTAATGATTTGTAGCGGTGATATACCCTAACTCCTCCAACTTATTTACTCTTTTGTTAACTGATGGTCTTTTTATACCCAGTAGTTTTCCAAAATGATTATCTGAAGCTATACAACCATCAGGTAAATCACAAAGTGAATAGATTTCTGAAAGCAACGCCTTATTAGTCCAGTCTAATTTTTTATCAACCTTGATTTCTTCAGGTATCCAAATTCCTTTTGTTTGTTTGTTTTTGTTTCCCATTGTATTCCATTTTATAATAAATACTACGAGAACTACCAAAATCCATTGTGCCTACAAAAAATATGGCAAGTGGAACAAACTTTAACCATTACCTGATATTTATATATAAAGAAGATACATGAGAACAAAAAAAGACATTACCAAAAACGAATTTGTAAGACTAAGAATTGATACAGTAGAAAAAGAAAGATTAGAAAAACTTTGCACAATTACTCGCCGTCAAAAATCAGACATCGTACGTGAATCTTTATTTGAACTTTACAAATTAAAGTATCCTGAATGTCTGAGCTAACGATCGCTCCGCGTGGAACATACTAGCAATTTTAAAATTTCATTAGCGACAATAAATTCCAAATTTCTGGGAAATTTCTGCGCAGATTTTTTTGACAGTATCGTGCTCCTTACCCCTATTCAATATATATGTATATATAAGAGGGGTTACCGCAGCAGCCCCTGCAGGACTATCTGCAGGCAGGGCTGGTAATTTAGATATTAAAACTTGAACCAAACCTATCAATTGCGTCATCACTATATCTACTTGGAAACTGTTTAATGTACGACTGTGTAATCTCAATAGAAGCATGACCCAACGCAAAACTAATTTCTTCAACTGTAGCACCTGTACTTAACATATAGTAAGCGAAGCTGTGTCGACTAACATGGGATGTGATTTTGTCTATACCAATTCTATTTGCAATCCTTGTTAATCTTCCATTGTATTTTGTTCTACCGCGATGTAATTTATACGTCTGCACTTTGGTTAGTTCCTTCTTATCCATAATCCTCAAATCCTTAAAATCCTCATATTCTAAATAATCAAATACCAAACCACTAGGTTTTTCACCGATAATCCTACACATAGAATTGGCTACCTGTTTTTCAACCCTGGAAATAATCTCTTTCAGCACCTTTAATCTATTTGTATTATCATTACTCCTATCATCATCTAAGAACTGTTTAAACTGCACCAAATCTTTTATGGTTAAGTCCGCTAATGGTTTCTTATTTGAATTAACACTTATAAGCTCTTCAACTTCATAAGACATCAAATCAACATCACCAAGCGGATTCTCCAATACTGCTGCCTCATATTCATTGGGATAGAAATACCCCAACATTTTACACGCATTATACATAAAAGGAATACTAATTTTCTTGCCACTCTTCTTTACCACAAATTCAATTCTACCTTTAGTGAAGTGCTTATAATTTAGCAGGAGAATATCACTTACTCTTAAGCCGCTGGCAAAAAATTGGAATAAGAACTGATACTTTGCGTCCATGGTTTTGTCAGTCTTTCTATAGGAGCTGTAGTTATAATCTATCAGTCGTTTAATTTCATCAGGATACAACATCTTAGGTTCAACGATGTCAAAATCTTCTACTCCGACTGCATAATGTATAGTTTTAATTTCATCCTTCTCTGGGTTCAATTCATTATACCTTTTTACAAAGGTTTGAATTACGATTACGTAGTTGAATACCGTTCTGGTTCTTTTTGTAATTGTATCGTCCCTCTTTTTATACTGACGCTTAAAAACCCATTTCTTATATCCATTAATGAAATCTATTTTACGTAGCTCCTCAAACGGCAGCGTATTCATACCTAATACCTCAATAACATATTTTTGTAATGATTTAATTACTGTAGTGTATTTTATTCTTGTCCCCACGTTGGAATAGTTCTTCTCCAAATAATCCAATGCGAATTCAATAAAACACTCCCTATTAGTTTTATGTGCCTTTTTATTAGCGGCTAAGAAATTTGACTTATGCTGATTCAGCAGGTAATTAATCTTTTCGTGCTCAATCTCTGCACTCTGTCTAACCTGCTGCCTTTTCTCATCCCAAAGTTTCAAAGGGATTGAGATTTTAAGTGAGTCCCTACTAATAGGTTTTCGGTCGTCATATACCGCTTTATAGATTGTTCCCATTTTGGGATTACTCTTTGACTTACGTATAAAAAAGAATTGATACATTTAGTTCTATTTTCTAATTGAGAATAATTCGTCTGCAACCGACTTTTTGTTGCAGTTAATACATACACGAACACGACTTCTTCCAAGTCGTTTTAGCGCATAAAACCTTTTTAACCCCTTTACAATCATAAAATCTTCGTTTACTATTAACAGTTCATCAATTACCCCTGCTTCAATTTTATCTGCAATAGTCAGTATATCTCTCAGTTTAAATGACGGCATCGACTTTGGCAACTTCACCCTATTCAATGGAACATCCATCACATTGTCCTCAGACAACTGATTTAGAACCACAGTATTTTGCTGTGTATCGCCACTGATAATATGATTACTGTACTGATCCATTCACTCTTAAATTGAGCAGTACCGAATGCTAATATAACTGTCATTCGTGCTTACAACTGCTCGGGTTGGGGTTATAAAATGGCGGTGCCCTTAACACCGCCATGTAATTAATGATTAAATTGGATTTTTTGTTCTTCTTTTGGTATTGCCTGTATTTTTACTTTCACTTGCTTTTGGAGAAACCAAGGACTTAACCAAGTCTTTCTTAAAAGCAGTTGTTAATGCAGTCATACTTGCATTAGAACTTGCAACGACTTGTTTTTTTGAGGATACACCAATATATCTTCTGTTTAACAAAGTAGCCAAACCTGCAACATCATTTTTCATTGATAAATCAACAACTAAATCACCTTCTTTGGTTGATAATTTGATTGGCAATAATGCTGAAAGATTTTTTAACGTCTGATTAGACTTATCATCCTTTAGCATTTTAACAATTTCGTTGCGATTGTTAGACTTTACTAAATCTACATATGTCTGATTATCTAAAAAATTAGAACACAACTTATATGCGAATGAATTTTCATCTGCAATTTTTAATTCTGTGCCGCTAAGAATTACCTTTGGAGCATTCATATTCGACATTGTCTTGTCTTTAATGAACCATAACAAATGTGTGATACTATCACCAAGTCTATTGTCATTTTTCGTTGCATTTTTAAATTCATCATGAGCAATGTAAATGGTTTGTTTATAAGTCATGCCAGATTCTTTACTAATTAAAGTGATTAAGTTATTAGGAATTTGACGTGCACATCCATTATCATATGACTCTTTGCAGAAGACAAATACGCTCCCACTTTTACTTAATCTACTGTTGGTGTAGTTTCTAATTTTAATACCCAACTGAGTTGCGTAATCCGTAACAGACTGCTCTACACTACCCTTCGATCCATCTTTCTTTGGCAAATGAGTTTTAAAGGTATCAGCCTCAATGAATATTGCTTTAATTTCATCTTCTTTGAGCGTTGACAACACCTCTTCATTTTCACCAAAGTGGAATTCTGGTTTAAGATTTTTTGATACAGGAATTACAAAGGAATTATCAACCGATTTTGAAACAGATAACTCAACTTGCTTTAAAGCAGCACTTGGCGTCAATGTGAATTCCATTACTTTTTTTACAAGTTCAGGGTACTTGTCCTTGTTGGGTAATTCCATAAACGCTCTAACAGATGAAACATCGCTTCGGTAATAAAACAACCACTTTGACATTTCCAACGTATCGCTTTCATTGTCAAGTATCCATTCAACGTCTTTCAACGTCTTCGGATCTTTAAAACGGCTGTTGGTTCTTAATCTAATTTGCTCATAACGATCATACTTTACTGCTGGATCTCTCTGACCTTGTTTAGTAGCAAACGTTTTAAACGAGATTTTAAAATCGCTTCTTTCGTCCTTCCAAGTTTTTTCTCTGCTCTGATTTAAGGTAACACGATTATCTACGGTTGTTTCTAAATTGGTTTCCAAATATGGAACTTCAATCCAGCCAAGATTTACTGCCGCGTATAATCGTCTATACCCGTCTAATGGAATTCCATCCTTAGATAAAACAACTGGACTTAGCATACCTTCTTCCTCAAGGTCGACTTTAATTGATGTGATGTCGATTTCATATATTGAAATCAACTCAGGAGTAATAAGATTTAATAACTCCTGTGGATTTTTGTATTTTTGTTGCATACAATTTTTTTTTAACTGAATAATTGTTCTTGGGTGTTTGTAGTTGCTCCTACAGCACCCTTTTTTGTTTCGCAGCACAGCGTGCCAAATCCGCCCATCACTGGACTTCTAATTTTTGTATTCATACTAATAATTAATTAACAGTAAAATTTGCTAGCTCCTTTACCAGACTCCTTGTCTAATAAATTCTTCCATTTATCGAATTCCATTAAATCGACAGCAGCTTTATTTTTGGTTTCATCCAAATCAACAACTACACCAAATGATTGACCGCCGTTATTAGCAATACATTGATGGTAGGTGGTAGTTGATATAAACTGTAATACCAACATAGAAAATTCAAAACTTGGCGCCTTTTGCTTTTCAAAGTGTTCAATAATTTCAAGACCACGAATGGCTTGTAGTATTCCTAACTTACCTGAACTCATTACCGAATAGTATATCGGTAAAAATTCTTCATTGTCTGTTTCAAAAGCAATGAAGTTGTCTACTCCGGATTTGGTTTTCACTTTAACCATAACTCCGATTCTGTTTGTTTGTCCCATGTTGTAATTTTTAATGGGTGAATAATTAGATACCAATGCAGCAGCAGCTTTTTTTGCATCTTTTGCTTTTCTTCTTGCTGACTTTGCAGCAATTGTGTTTCTTGTAGCCATATTGATTGTTTTATTTTGGTAGTACATTTTATTGTACCACCATGATTTAGGGCAAAAAAAAAGCTGTAGCCTTTTCTTTTCTAAATCGGTTATTAAAAAATTTTAATCCTTGATTCCATATTCCTTTTTATACATCCTCCAGAGCTCGAGTGAGATAAAGGTTTTGATGAATGCATCTCTATCTATTTCCTTTATTTCAACTACCCACGATTTATCACCTTTTGAAATAACCATATCTACCATGACCCCATTTCCCATTTTAACCGCTGGTTCAAAATAAGTGAACCCCAAAGGTGAAAACATTTTTGTAGCAAGTTCAGCCAACTTCCATTCCTCAACACCGATATTTCTATTAACACTCCTCTTCAAATTACCAGCAGCATCTATCCAATAACCCTTTACCACAGCGTAAGTGATATTTGTTCTTGGATGAACTGTTTTACTTATTGTAACCTGTGGTTGTAGTATTTGACTTAATTTTCTCAATGGTAATAACGAAGCCTCGAATTGATTGATTAAATCACACAACGACATACCATGTACCTTTTCATCCATTTTATAAGTGTACAAACTACTAGCAATCTCACAGTGCTTTCTAATTTCTTCTTCAATAAGAGCATATTCTTCCTTAAGACCATCAAAATTTTCAGGTTGTTTCTGTGACCATTTACCAAACTCCTCACGAGTCATTTTCTCAAACACAGCTTTATCAAGTATTCGTAACCCTGAAAATTTCATCTTCGAATTTTTCATGGATTCTATAAATGTCGAATATTCACCATTTTTCGTGGTAAATTTGTTCAACTTGAAATCCTTAATAATTGTGGTTGTCATATACTTGGTTAATTACGAATGCAAATGTAGGAACTTTTCACAGTACCACCAAATAATTAACTAACTTTTTTAAAAATTTTAAGAATTTACTTCCAGGAATATTCCTTTTAGTGGTTCTTAAAGTGTGCTGCAGCGTGTGTAGCAAAACCCCATTTACCTACACACTTACTACACACTTTTGGGTGATTTTACGTCTAAAATCTCTGTAAAAACCAATATTAAAGGAGTAGGTGTTTCCTAAACACTAGATCCAAGTTCGATTCTTGGCGAGACCACTTTACTCTTGAAACCCTTGTCTATCAAGGGTTTTTGTTTTTACCCAATTTCATGCTCGGTTGTGTTTTTGATAAGTGTGTAGCAGAAGTGTGTAGCAGAATCGGAATGTTGAAGAAAATATACGGTTCCTATAATAATTAAATGATTATTTTATTATATATAAATATTGATAAAACAAGGTTAAAAACATACCTTCATAAATTGAAATTGAAACAACAAATGGATCTAAGGCTGATAAATTTAAATGTTCGCAATACAAGGTTTAAACTAATAGAAAATTTTAAAATTCGAGTATGCAAAAAAATATTAACAAGTTGCTTTCGTTCTTTTTTATATTTATATTTCTGATAAATTGTAATAAAATTGATGTTATAAAGCCAACACCAGAAAAGCCATATGTTTACGTGCCAAAACCAACTAAAATTGAAATAGTTGCAGATCTAAGTAAGATAGAACCATGGCAGAATTTACTTTTAATTGCCAATGTTTTTGATTCTCTTGGCAATAGAATGCTTAATCAAGTTATTACATGGAATAGCTCCGACTCTTTAATTGCAAGAATAAATCAAAATGGACTTGTTACTAGTAATTTACTAGGTGAAGTAGTTATTAACGCTAGGTGTGAATCAATATTTACATCGTATAATTTATCTGTAAAAAATAATAACGCAATTACAATAAGTAAAATTGTTTTATTAGATTCATTGGGAGAAGGTGCTGAAACAACGGTCACTTTAAACCCTAGGAATCCTTTGAACATATCCGCATCTGCAAATTGGACAAACTATAGCAGTTTTGATGGAGGAAGATCCTGGAATAAAAATAATTTTGGAACAGATGGACAAGCAATGGCAGATCCAAACGTCAATTTTACCCAAGATGGAGTATTATTGAGACAAGCAATGAGTTGGGCACCAAGCCCAAGAGGAATAGTAATACAAAAATCAACAGATGGAGGTATGACTTTTCCAATGAGTCAAGCGTATTGGGCTTATAAACCGGAAAATGGGAAAGGTAACGCTGATCAAGGCTTCATGACAGTTAAAGGACTTATGTGACTTATGACCACTTATTGACATGATAATCAATGGGTCTGTTCCTTTTAGGTATTCATTTGAACAAAACGAACGACGGGCAGTATGGGTCTGAAGATAGGAGTACTTCATAGCCACAAACTCTGTTAGTTCTCTTTTATAAGTCACTTGTTTGGTAAATGGCACATGTAAACTTGGCAACTTCTCTCCTACTAGCTTAATAATACGATTAAACTCATTGTTATCGGGTACTAGCGGCAGTGAATTATCATATTTCTTGAGAATGGCATTTACAACAGGATGAATCGGTATAGTAACTTTACCTCCAGTCTTCTTCTGTACGAACTCTAAACGATTATTTCTAATTGCAGATGTGTCTATTGTACTATAATCTGAAAAGCGCATTCCAGTAAAACAACCTAGTACAAATACATGACGAACCTCCTCATGTATGGGATAATCGAAATCATTAATATCTAAGTGAATATTCCGCCGAAAGTGAGCCAGTTACTACAGCCAAAATGAGACACTCCTTTGCCAGTTAAAGTCTAAACTCGTGATGTTATGCTGAAAATGCTATGCTTAAATTTTACCGCCTTAAAACCCCATTAAACCCCATGAGATAATATTCGCAACAATGCATTAATTTTAGTGCAACCACATCGCTATGATCTACCTCCACAAAATACTACCCACATTCGTTCTTCCTATCATGCTAGTCATCATATTAATACTAATAGGATTAATCAAGAATAAGAAAAAGCTTATCTATATAGCAATAGGGGTACTATATATCCTACCCACCCCTTTATTCTCTAATAACTTCTTTAAACTAGTCGAAGGTAATGAATACAGAAAGCCAATAAGCGCTATAGATAGTGCAGATGCAATAGTAGTGCTAAGTGGAATGTTGGAAATAAATGAAGTGGGAGATTCAACCTATGTAGAATGGGGAGACCCAGATAGGTTTTTTGGAGGGATCGCTTTATTTAAAGCAGGTAAGGCTCAAAAACTAGTATTTACAGGAGGCAAAATGCCATGGGATAAGGCAAAGAAAACAGAGGGAGAAGTGTTAAAACAATATGCTATTTCAAATGGCATACCCACAGAAAAGATATTTGTAACGAAAGATGTGGAGAATACTGCAGACGAGGCAGTGGCTGTAAAAGAACTAATAAGCCCAAGTAAAAGAATCATACTTGTGACATCGGCTTTTCATATGTATAGAGCAAAGAAGCTCTTTGAGAAACAAGGATTTATTGTACTTCCTTATAAGGTAGATTATAAGGCAGAAAGGGCTAAGATTACAACTATAATTGATTTTCTACCGAGTACAAAATATTTAAAAAATACGGAGACAGGATTTAGAGAATTACTAGGAAAATTATTCTACTTTATCAAATAAAAGACTAGCTCATATAAAAATAGTTGCTAATATTAACTATTTTTGCAAACTATCTCTTTTGGCAAAGAGAAAAATAAGCATATGCAGGTAATTGAACATTTAGCTAAAGCAAAAGACACCCTAGTATCCTTTGAAGTATTACCCCCTTTAAAAGGAAAAACCATCGCTTACATTTATGAGCATTTAGATCCACTGATGGAGTTTAAGCCGTCATGGATTAATGTCACTTATCATCGAAGCGAAACCGTTATTCGCACCAATGCCGCTGGCGTGGAGGAAAAAGTAGATGTACGTAAACGCCCAGGTACGGTAGGTATTTGTGCGGCGATCATGAATCATTATAATGTAGATGCAGTGCCCCATATTATATGTGGTGGCTTTTCAAAAAGAGAAACGGAAGATGCATTAATTGATTTACAATTTTTAGGCATTGATAATGTATTGGTATTAAGAGGAGATGCGGAGAAAGGACAAAAAACTTTCGTACCAGAACACAATGGAAACAAGCAAGCCATTGAATTATTACAACAAGTCGTTGGATTAAATAATGGTATCTACTTGGATAAGGATATTATTAATGGCAGCAAGAGTAATTTTTGTATGGGCGTGTCAGGCTATCCTGAAAAACATTTTGAGGCGCCAAGTATGGAGTTTGATTTACTAAAAGCCAAAGAAAAAGTTGATGCGGGTGCACAATATATCATGACACAAATGTTTTTTGACAACAAAAAATATTTTGAATATGTGGATGCTTGCAGAAGTATGGGCATTAATGTTCCCATCATACCAGGCTTAAAACCCATCACCAATAAAAAGCAGTTGACTATTTTACCTAATATTTTTTATGTAGATATACCTACTGATTTATCTGCTGCAATGTTGGCTGCCACTACCGATGAGGCTTGTGAGCAAGTGGGAACTGAGTGGTTGATACAACAAAGTAAGGAGTTAAAAGCCGCTGGCGTTCCTGTATTACATTACTATACTTTAGGCAAACCAAAAGTGGTGAAAGATGTGGTTGCCGCTGTGTTTTAGTAAAACAGACTTATACAAATAATTCAAAGCGCCTGAATTAAGGCGCTTTTTTATTGCCCGTATTTACTAAGAAATCATTGAACTGTTCAATACTTAAATTTTTGGCGATAATTTTTTTATTCGCATCGAGTAAATAAAAAGTGGGTGTTTTAAATACATCATACAATTGACGAATGGTGGTAGGTTTGCCTTGTTGTATTTCTTTATTTAAATCAGCTTCCGTTTGGTAAGCATGTATCCATCCTACTAATTTATTTTCTTTGATAAAAGTTTTCCAAGATGCTAACTCTTTAAAATTAATATTTACTGAAAGTACTTTTACATTTAGTTTACTCCAAATGGCTTTATAAAAAGAATCCACTCTTGGAATTTCCTCTTTACAATGACTGCAAGTGGGGTCCCAAAATGCAACAAAAGTATACGGGGATGTGATATCGTATAAGGATAATTTTTTATCATTAATATCGTTTAAAACCAATGGCGGTGCAGCTAAACCTAGCTGATTGGCCATCATACTATAGGCGCGTTCCGTGATTGATTTTTTGGATGCCTCGTTTAATAAAACGGTATCCCCCTTGGCAAAAAAGTTTTGATAAATATGTAGGAACACTTTGTCCTGACCCATGAACTCAGGAGTAATATATTTATTGGTAAATTTAAAGAGTAAAAATGGATAAATTTCATTTCCCGTTTTTGCAACGGTTAACATGTATTGTACTTCCTCAATAATGGAGTCCGGTTCACGTGAAATATAATTTTTGAAGTACTCATCTAGCTTAGCTTCAAAAAAAGGTGTTCTTACCAAGCGGTTATCATTGAACACCACATTATCCCAATAATGATTTTTTACATAATAAAAAGGATAGCTGGAATCCGCTTTGCCATTCACTATCGGAATAGCAGGTGCATCAGGGCGTTGCATTACATTTAATAAATAGGCAGTCATCGAATTCGGCTGCCCCTTCATAATTGCTTG
>Ga0114972_10003086_pt1 | contig 12510 bp, 11 predicted proteins | sample M_140807_EF_Meta_FD_87354 | JGI IMG/M metagenome (GOLD analysis project Ga0114972, IMG submission 87354) | Freshwater microbial communities from Lake Montjoie, Canada to study carbon cycling - M_140807_EF_MetaG | ecosystem: Environmental > Aquatic > Freshwater > Lake | place: Lake Montjoie... | reverse complement strand
TGATTTGCCTTTATTGTGAAGAATGTGAGCACGGTGTCTGAGTTGAGCTTGTGTTTTTTGATCGAGGCTGCGGGCATCATTTTCAATCGCCAAACAACGCAGCATTTTTAGTGCCAATAATAATATCCATTAGCTTGCCGTGTTAATACCAAAAGCGGGTTGCTTTTGGGAATCTATGAAAAGTGGCGAGGGTGTCCCTTCTGAGATTGCAAGCTTTCAAAGGCGAGCGAGACGCGTGCCCGCATGAGCACCTTTGAAAGTCTACAATCTTGGAGACATTGGTATGACACTCCGGTTCCGACTTGATGGCGTTCAAAAGAAACGCATGTTGAACGAAGAGTTGCCGCAGGTATTTGCGGTCTTCACTGTCGTATTCGAGTGCGGCGTCATGTTCGCCGAGATGCTGGGCGATGGCTTCATTGCTTCAACCCGTAAACGGCAATCAAAAAAAATCGTTTCGCGCGGGAAAGAAGGTGAACAGTGGTGGTGTGAACAAAACCGACACCGCCTACGCCGCACGAAACGAGAAACCCAACTTCTGTTCGGCGTAGCTCGAAGAGATAGGGAATGCCACGCTTTTCACATTCGACCAGGTTGGCTTCATTGCCGTGGTTGCAATCCCCTCGTATCGCATGCGGACGGCATTCGAGCGGCAGAGAGTCGATCAACTCTCAGAGTGCCGGCATTCTATGCGAACTTGAGCTTTGTTTGCCTAGACGCACCTCCACATCCAAACACAGACGCAATCTTGCGATTCAGTAAGTGTGGTAGGCATGACTGGGGACGCCCGAGTTTATGCGGGTTATAGCCGACATGTGCTCCTTCCTGATGAACGAAAACAGTTTTCACTGTGGTGTCGATATCCAGCATCCATGGTTCGTAGAGCAAGCGCTCCCAAGTCTCTTGCAGATGCTTACTTTACCACTTACGAGCTTCAATCTGATCGAGCTTTTTGAGATTGCAGCGGGCGCTATCTTCAATGACGACTTTTTTTATGCCCAGCATCGCGGGGTTGAATGCGTCAAATCGCAGCACGTTGGCATGAACATAGCGCGTGTGACCACACAAAATCGGAAATGCCAACGAACCGAGCACATCCTCATGAGTTGGAGCATTCGGGCTTGTGAATCCAAATGGCGCCTCTTTGCAAATCCTCCCATCTCTCACCGACGTGCAGGAACTGTGCAAAGAACACCAATTGCCCAAGAGGAGTTACTGGATTTGGAGAATTCGAATCCTCGGGACTTTGATCTCCTCTTCGGCGCGGACAAACTTCAAGTAAAAATCATGGATGTGCTTTTTCGGATACAATCAACACATTTACGGGCAAACTAATATCCAGCGCTGGCGCCATGGGGTTCTTTTGCTTCGCAAGGTCTTTTTCGTGGCGCGTCGACTGAAATTCATGCGCCTGCTGGCTTGATTTTATCACAGATTTAAGAAAACATAAACTTATGGTCTTTGATGTCCAAAATTTTGCGGAAAGCTGGCATTGCGCGTGGCGTGACATCCGCGAATCCTTCCGCAAACACCACCTCGTCTTCACGATGGCGCGGCAGGAGATCGCCACCTGCTACAAGCGCTCTCGCATTGGAGCCTTCTGGATCAGCATCGGCATGGCGATCAGCATCGGCTGCATCGGTCTGGTCTTCGGCCAGATTTTCAAAATTCCGATTCGCGAATTCCTACCCTACTTCGCGAGCAGCACAATTCTCTGGGGCTTCATTTCCTCTTGCCTCAATGAAGGTTGTGGCTCATTCATCTCCTCAACAGGCATCATCCTCCAAGTGCGAATGCCACTGTTTGTTCATGTCATGAGATTAATTCAAAAAAATGTAATCATTTTTAGCGGAGCCTGTTGGCGCAAGCACCATGGTCGCAAATTGCATCCCTCCGACTTGGTCGAGAGCGAAATCTTCAGCCATTGTGCAGCTGCCGTGCTTTATCGGCGGAGTGCCTTTCTTGAAGTCGGGGGCTTCGATGAGGGTTTTTTTTGTTACATGGAGGATGTCGATCTCGGCTTCCGCCTTCGCCTGAGAGGTTATGCCGCAGTATTTGTTCCGCAGGCCACCGTCGAACATGCATCGGAAAACCGAAGAGGCGACTTTGCTGTTTACCATGGGCATCGCAATCCTGTCTGGTGCTTCTTCAAAAACATGCCCGCCAAACTGTTACTTGTCCTTTGCGTTCCGCACGTGCTCCAGACGCTTTGCGCCTTTTTTGCCTGCGCCCTGAGAGGTCGGGCGCATGTCTTTATTCGCGAAAAAATTTTTGCCTGCAGAGATTTGCAAAAAATGCTCACCAAGCGAAGACTCTTGCAATCCAAGCGAAGAATTTCCACCTCGGCAATCTGGCTTCTCCTTAGCTAAAATGGCGCATTCCCCGGTGATTCCACCTGTCTCAGTTGTGATCGTGAACCACAATGCTGGTTCCGTATTGATCGACTGTCTTCGCTCCCTTGCCGGACAAACCATCGAGGTCGTGCTTATCGATAATGGATCGAATGCCGGTGATCTGGATTTTATTTCTGAAACGAAAATTCAGCCTCCTTCAAAAATCATAAAGTTGCCGAAAAATGTGGGTTTCGCGGCCGGTTGCAATATCGGCATCGCGGCCTGCACGCAGGATGCTATTTTGCTTTTTAATCCCGATTGCATTGCCTCCCCTAGATTGCTCCAACGCATGTGGGAGGTGCTCGAGAGTGATGAAAGGGTGGGGATGGTTGGCGGATTGCTTTTAAACCCTGATGGAACCGAGCAGGGCGGGGGGCGGAGGAGTATTCCCACGCCTTGGAAATCTTTCGTTCGGGCGTTCGGCTTTTGGAGGATTTTGCGCAGGCATGATTTTCACATGGAATCCACAGCGCCCCCCATTCGTCCTGTCGAGGTGGACGCGATTTCCGGCGCGTGCATGATGGTCAAGCGTGCAGCATTTGAAGAGGTGGGGGGATTTGACGAAGGTTTTTTCCTGCACTGCGAGGATTTGGATTTGTGCATGGAATTCAAAAAACACGGATGGAGTGTTGTATTCTGTCCTGAAGCGATTGTTCTTCATGGCAAGGGCGTTTGCAGCCGTGCGCGTCCTGTTTTTGTCGAGTGGCACAAGCATTGGGGAATGCTGCGATTCTACAAAAAACACTTTCGATCCCAATACCCCGCGATTCTACAAGCTTTGGTAGTGGCTGCTGTTGGGATGCGTTTTGCTCTGGTTGCCGCCAGACTCTCAATGAAGCCAAAAACCCTCTTGAAGAAGAGTCCTGCCTCAGCGAATTCCTGTCCAGAAGAGGCTCCGCTCGTGGACAAACCTACAGTCGGAGTTCTGGGAGCTTCGAGTTTTGTGGGGAGGGAGCTTCTTCGCTTGCTCGATCAAAAGGGTATCTCAGCTCTTGCCTATTCCCGCAACCCTTCCCGCTTTAGCACTCCATCCGTCCCATTTTGCGGAATCTCGGCGGCTCAATTTCTTGCCAGCGCCCCCATTCACGATTGGGTCTCACTTTGTCCGATTCATGCTCTTGCGGGATTGCTGCCTCTGCTTGAACTCGCTGGAGTTCGCCATCTGGTCGCTGTATCTTCGACGAGTAAATTCACCAAAATCGACTCAGCCGATGCCTCCGAACGACGCCTTGCAGAGAGCCTTGATTCCGCTGAGAAGCATATTCGGGCCTGGGGCGAGGCCAGGGGAGTTCGGGTATTCATCTTACGCACCACGATGATCTACGATGGAATTCATGATGCAAATGTCGCAGCCATCGCAGGTTTCGTGCGGCGTTTCGGCTGGTATCCGGTTCTTGCGCCGGCCTCTGGACTTCGCCAGCCGATTCATGCGCGGGATGTGGCGGCGGCCTGCATTTCGGCTCTGACATGGAATCTGCCATCGGCGGACTACAACATCTCGGGTGGCGAAATATTGACCTATCGAAGAATGGTGGAGCGCGTTTTTGAGTCTTTGGGCCTACGCCCCCGCATTCCGTCGCTACCATCCATCCTTTTAAGGTGCGGCGTTCCCTTTCTTCGTCTCCTGCCCCGTTTCAGGCATCTTTCGTTTTCCATGTTTCAGCGGATGAACAATGATTTGGTTTTCGACCATTCCGAGGCTTTGCGGGATTTAGATTTTCGCCCGGGTTCGTTTAACTTTGACGCGATCTCCGTTGCAGAAAATGCCGCCAAGGAATGAAAAGTTTTAAACTCGGTATTGATCGCTTTCTGTTAGCCATTTTTTTGGGCTTCCTGCTAGCGGCGCTCGCTTTCATTTGGGATTCCAAGACGATTGATCGCACCCAAGCCCCGCGGCTTCTTGCCCTTTATTTCTTTTTAGGGGCGGCTTGGCTTTTCACCATTCTGCCGCAAGTTCGCGCCTGCTTGGCTTGGAGTGCATTAAAAAGACCGCTCGTTTACTCTTATGCAGTTTATTTCATCTCTGTCTGGGTGTCACTCTTTGTCGCCTTCAATATCTCTGCCGGATTCATGGATGCCTACAAAACTTCGGCGTCCTTCTTGGTTCTTTGCTCCGCCGTTGTGTTTTTTGCTTCGACGGAATCCTGGCCTCAAATTCTTGCCAAAACATCTGTTTTAGCCGCCATGCTCTCCGGTTGCCTTGGGCAATATCAACTGTTCACTCAAATCGGAGCGGCATGGTCTTCTCGCGATGCCCTGACGACCCTCACGGGCCTCATGTCGAATGTAAACCTTTATGCCAGCTTTCTCATGCTGCTTTTGCCCCTCTGCCTACTGGGAGTCGCGATTCAGAAGGGGTGCTGGAGGTGGCTTTCGCTGCTCTGCGTCTGCAACACAGCCTTCCTACTGCTTGTCCTGCAATCCCGAGCTGCTTGGTTTGGCGCTTGTGCGGGCGCTCTCTTTGTTGCTGCGATGCTTTGTTGGCGACCCGATAGTCTTGGTATCAGCAAGAAGAGTCGGAATATCATAGTCTTTTTTCTGTCTCTAATTATTTGTTCGGTGGCCCTCTTTGTTTTTTTGGGACCGGCTCGGAATCCCTTTGTGAGCCGCTTCTGGGATATTTTTTCGAGCGATGCGCGCTATGCGGATGGTGGTCGTCTGGCGATTTGGCAAGCGACCCTGCGAATGATCGCCGACTATTTTCCGTTCGGTGTCGGCGCGGGTAATTTTACCATCCGCCTGCACGATTACAGAATCGGTGGAGACTTGGATTTTCATGGCGGCCATCTGGAGTGGATCGAGCCTCACAATGACTATCTTTCGGTTCTTTCGGAGAAGGGCGCACTTGGTGGGCTGGCATTTTTGGCAATCTTCTTTTTTGCCATTCGTTGCTGCCTCCGTGTCCTTCGCCGTGGCGGCACATCTGTTTATACATGGACCGCTCTTTTATGCTTCTCCAGCGTGCTGGCCTACTTGGTTAATTCGTTTTTCGACTTTCCGCTTGCGCGTGTAAATCATCAGGTCTGTTTGGCTGTTCTTCTCGCTGCTCTTGTTGTGGCAGACCGTCGATCCATGGTCTTGGAGGCAAGCTCAGCGCGGCCTTGGCCGATTTTTCAGAAAAATGGATTTTTGATCTTGGTTTGCTCCTTCTTGCTTCTCCTCCTTGCTTCTGGTGTTACCTATTCGTTCGCCGCGATCAGGCAGGAAAGGCATGTGGCGCTGGCGAGAAAGGCGCTGGAAGCAGGGGAATGGGATGCCCTTGCCTTCCACGCGCGATTGGCCGCCACCCGCTGGAGAACACTGGATAACTACGCCGTGCCTGTTTGCTTCCTCGAGGGCATGGCCTACATGCGCCAGGGAAAAAATGACGCCGCCATAGCCTGCTTTGAAAAAGCACGGTTGGAGAATCCCAACCGGTTCTACATACTCAACAATCTCGGAGTTCTCTATTCCCAGCGCGGGGATTACCAGCGTGCTATCCAATTCCTCGGGTATGCAGCCGATCTCTATCCTCAGCGGTTTGAAATCCTGAACAATCTGGCATCCTGCTACAATCAGCTAGGCGCCTACAAAAAAGCGCTTTCACTCTTAAAAAAAATCCCGCCTGAGAATATGACAGACGAAGTTCGCACAAATACCGCTACCGCGCTGCAAGGGCTCGAACTCAAGTCGTCTTCGCCCTCCAAAAAACAAATTTTGAATTCCAGTGAGTAAACGGATTTTCGACTTTATCGCATCCTTTCTTTTGATGGCGCTCCTCTCGCCCCTTTTTTTTCTCTGTGCGCTGATCGTGCGCCTGGGATCGCCCGGTCCGGTGCTTTACTTTTCAAAGCGGGTCGGTCGGGGGAATGCGTTTTTCATGATGCCTAAATTTCGGACAATGCGGGTGGATACTCCGCAGGTTGCCACGCATTTGCTGGTCGATTCCTCCGTTTATCTTACGCCTGCCGGCGCATTTCTTCGACGCACAAGTCTCGATGAGTTACCACAACTCTGGAGCGTTTGGCGCGGCGATATGTCCCTTGTTGGACCTCGTCCTGCACTTTTCAATCAAGACGACCTTGTTGCCATGCGAACGCTCGCCGGTGTGCATACATTGTTGCCGGGCATCACGGGTTGGGCCCAAATCAACGGCCGCGACGAATTACCACTCGAGCGAAAGGTGGAACTCGATGAATACTATCTCAAACACAGGTCTTTCTTTTTCGATCTCAAGATCCTATTCATAACCATCCTGAAAGTATTTAAAACCGAGGGAGTCAGCCATTGAACACAAGCAAAAACATTTCCATCTCCAGCATTCCAAAGAGTGCCTGGAAGCCTGGGCGTATGAGAGTGCCGATTCTTCTGGCTGCATATTCCCTTGTTTTCGTCCTCGCTTCTTTCACGGCTCTCGCGCTGCGCTTTGATTGGGATATTCCTGCGGAGTTTCTTCAGCGGTGGTGGCGGTCTATCGCGTGGATCTTGGTTTTGAAGCTCTCTCTACTCGGGTTGTTCGGCCAGTTCCGCAGCCTTCTGACATTTTTCAGCTTTCCCGATGCCAAGTTGATTTTTAACACACTCGCCCTTGCCGCTGGAGTCCAGTTGCTCCTCTGGTTTGCAACTGGAGGTGAGGCCATGCTTCCGCGAGGGGTCATCGTTGTTGACTTCATTCTCTCGTTTTTTGGCGTGGCCGTTCTGCGATCCGGCATGCGCATTTTCCGTGAGCGCTTTCTTTCACGCACAAGCCAGCGTGCAGTGAGGCGTCGTGTTGCCATCATCGGGGCGGGGGAAGTCGGGGCGTCCCTTGCCAGAGATATTCAGGCGAAGCCCGGACTTGGGATGGAGGCTGTTTGCTTCATTGATGACGACCCCTCCAAGATCGGCCTGTGTCTTCATGGGTTGCAGGTTTTTGGCGACCGATTGGCCATGCCGACGATTCTCAAACGCCTAGAAATCTCGAAGTGTATTCTTGCCATGCCTAGGGCACATCCTTCCGTGATCACTGAATCGGTCGCTTTGCTCAATGAGGCAGGCATCGAGCATGATATCCTGCCATCGGTGGATTGTATTCTGAACCGCGGGGTGACAGTGAACCATCTGCGCCATGTTTCTCCGGAGGATCTTCTAGGGAGGGCGCCTGTTCGTTTGGACGAAGATGCGATCACCCATTTGTTGCAGGATCAAGTCGTGCTTGTTACTGGTGCAGGCGGAAGCATCGGGCGCGAGTTGAGCCTTCAGATCGCCGCCCATTCGCCAGCCAAGCTCATTCTCTTGGAGCGCGGTGAACCGGCTCTTTTTGAGATCGAGCAGGAAATTCAGCGCGAGTTCCCATCGCTACATGTGGAGGCCATCGCCGCCAGTGTGTGCGATGAGCATCGCCTTGAGGCCGTCTTTGCAGCGCACAAACCGCACTTGGTCTTCCACGCAGCCGCCCACAAGCATGTTCCCCTTATGGAAAAGCAACCTGGCGAGGCGATCTGGAACAATTCCTTTGGAACCTTGTTCTGCGCTCAAACGGCTACTCGCCACGGATGTCAAAAATTCGTTCTGGTATCCACAGACAAGGCTGTCAACCCTGCGAATGTGATGGGCGCCAGCAAGCGTATTGCGGAGCTCCTCATCGGTGAAATCCAGAATTCCTCTGGGAACCAGACCTGCTTCAGTGCGGTTCGTTTTGGGAATGTGCTCGATTCCTCGGGCAGCGTTGTCCCTATCTTTCGACGCCAGATCGCTGTCGGCGGACCTGTTACCGTCACCCATCCCGATGCCGAGCGTTTTTTTATGAGCATCCCCGAAGCCGTTGGACTCATCCTCCAGAGCGCTGCATTTTCTGAAGGCGGGGAAATTTTTGTCCTGGATATGGGAATGCCAGTGAAAATCCGGGAACTGGCCCGTCAAATGATCGAGCTGCACGGGTTCGTTCCGGATCGGGATATTCCCATTGTTTTCACCGGCCTCAGGCCCGGGGAGAAGTTGGTTGAGACAACCACCCATGAGACCGAGGGCGTTGCTTCGGGACCGCACCCGAAAATTCGGAAGCTCGTTCCAACCATTCTCAAGACGGACCTCATTCAAGCTCTCGAAGAAACCCGCTGGCGCATTCATTTTTCGACTCCGGATGAAATTCACCAATGGATTCTCGATCATGTCGCAGACGCATCCGCGATGACATTCAGCATGCCCACTCTGGGGGCCTCAAAGTCTGGACTCCCTATTGCAGGGATTCCAGAACTCTCCCGGAAAGAATCGGCCTGACTTGATTTTCCAAGACGCGGACAGATAGTTCCTCCCGCTATTCAATTCGGAAGTTTTCCAAACAAACCAACCTACACATCATGATGAAAAGCACCTCACTCCTTATTCTCGGCATATTCCTTGGCTTGGGGGCCGGCTACATTCTCAAAGGTCGGCTCGATCCCGCTCCGGCGGTCGATTCCGCTTTGAGCGAAAAAAACGATTTGCAAGCCTACTCGAGTAGCGGCGAGGCAAGCTCGACACTACAGTCCTCCCTAGCCGATGGGAAAGCCAAGCCAATCGCCCCGGCAACGCCCGCGGCGGTTCCGCAGATTGCTCCTGTCGCGACTGTGTCTGAGACAAGCAAGGCCCTTGCCGTCTTGGGCGAAGCCCGAAGCCACCGGGAGGTCGTCGCGGCCCTTGAAAATCTTCTTCCCCGCCTGCGCACTGGAAATCCCCAGGACATGGCCAAATCCGCACTCAAGATGCCCGAAGGTGCCGAGCGTGATATGGCCCTCATGCTATCCCTCGGCGAATTGGCCGAGCGAAATCCCTCGGAGGCCCTTCGCTTCGCGGAAACCCTGCCTGTCGGGGAGGATCGCGATGAGGCCCTGCGCTGGATTGCCTCCGGCCTTCCCTCGGGAAACATTGAGCGGACTCTATCTTTGGCGGACAGCGTTAAGGATTCTGACCTCCGCGAACTCATCGTGGCAAAGGTCATCGCCAAGGAGGCGGAGAGCAATCCTGCTTCTGCAATGAAGGCGCTCACAATGATTGAAGACCCTGGCATCCGCGCGAACGCCTTGGCGGCAACCGCCGAGTCTTGGGTTTCCGCTGATCCCGTAGGAGCCTTGGATCACGCGAAGAAGAGCTCCGATCCAGCCGTTCGCTCGGATCTGCTTGCATTCCTCAGTGCCTCTCCCGAAGCCAACAGTAAGCAGGTTTTTGAGGCCATATTGGAGCAAATGCCCTCCGGCCTGGCATATCAAGCCGCGATCTCCGACCTCTTTGAAAATTGGTCAGTAAAAGATCCGTCAGCCGCTGCCTCCGCCTTGTCGAAAATCCCACCCGGCCCCGCCCTCGACTCAGCCACATCGGAAGTCGCCAGTGCCATGGCCAATTCCTCTGCTCCGAAAAAAGAAATTGCGGCTTGGATTGGAGGCCTTTCCCAAGGCAGCGCCCGTCTTGAGGCCTTGGATGGTTTCTACTCGGAATGGGGCCGCACCGATCCCTCCGGAGCGCTTGGCGAGGCCGCCCGATTGACCGGTGGAGACCGAAACGCCGCTTTAACCAGTCTCGTCAATTCCTGGGCAGGCGAGGATCCTGCTAGCGTTCTCCAGTGGGGAATCGGTGGCGCCAATGGATTCGATGAAGCGAGAGATCTGGCTGTTCAATCCGGTATTCGCGGCATCGCCTACGTCGATCCATCCGAGGCTGCGCGTCAGGTCGGCACTGTTCCTCCCGCGCTGCAAGCCTCAGCGAACAGCGCACTCGTGGAGGTTTGGAGCGAGCTTGATGCGGAGTCTGCGGCGGCTTGGCTGTCTTCCAAACCCAAGGGGCCGACGATCGATGGAGCAGCGGGCCGTTTGGCCATGTCCCTCGTGCGAGAAGATCCTGAGATGGCCATGGAATGGGCGTTGGCAATCTCTGCACCAGAGTCCCGCAACGAGACTGCGCGGGAAGTGGCCCGGCAATGGAAACAACGAAATCCCGATGCGGCACGCGCTTATTCCTCCAAAATTTCCTCACCCTCCGTGTCGGCAATGTTCGCGGATTAATGCGTCCTTTCCGCTTCGCAGTGATCACACAATTTCATTGCACCTTTCGCCGCATAAAAAATTTCAAAAAGTTTTTAAAAAATATTGACGGCTGAGTCGGTGCGAGTAGTCTGCCAAAAGCTTGCCCAAAGTCTCGAGGCTTAAGCAGGCTTTTAAAAAAACCAAAAATAAATCATATGATCAAAAAAACCATACTACTCGTTACTGCAGTGATGATCGCCGCTTCCTCGGTGTCACACGCAGCTAATAAACTCACAGTCACCAACGCCTCAAAGCTCGATGCTTTCTACAAAGTTGGCAACACTGTCAAAAAAATCAACGCTGGTAATTCAAAGTCTTTTTCTTTGAAGGGCCTCAAAAAAGTCAAAATCACAGCTGGCACATCCAGTTCTGGAAACGCTGTTACAGGTCAAAAACGCTCGTTCGGCACTTTCACGATCTCCGAAGCCAAAGCAAATCCTGTCATTCAGACCAACCCCGTGTCTGGTCAAACTACTGATCTCTCCAAGTAATTCGAAGTTTCAGGAATAATTAAACTAACCGGGAAGCACCCGCAGACCTCGGTCTCGATGCTCCCGGTTTTTTTGTGGGCTTCCTGAATTGATCAGGCTCGAGCCATCTTGTGAGAGTTGGTTTTTCGAATTCTGTCCGATCTGGTCTTTTTGCAGCACGGTCGCCTGCCGACAATAGAGGATATTGATTTTTTTAAGTTCACGATTGCAGGCTATCTGTTTTTTTCTTCTTTGTGCCACGCAGCGAAAGACGACTTTTTCCTCTCAAGGCCGTCTAAGTTTGACACAAGATTCTGCCACGGATATACAGCGCACCTTTTTATGACCAAAGATCACACCCGTAAGGGAATCGTTCTTGCAGGCGGTTCTGGATCTCGCCTTCACCCACTCACATTAGCCGTCAGTAAACAGCTTATGCCCGTTTACGACAAGCCGATGGTGTATTATCCGATCTCCGTGCTCATGTTGTCGGGTATTCGTGAGATTCTCATCATTTCAACCCCGCATGACTTACCGAATTTCCGAAGCCTGCTAGGCGATGGATCACAGTTCGGCGTTGAGTTCTCTTATGCCGAGCAACCAAGTCCAGACGGGCTCGCGCAAGCTTTTCTGATCGGAGCGGATTTTTTGAATGGGGCGCCAGCGGCTCTGGTCCTTGGTGACAATCTTTTCTATGGTCACGATTTTACCGAGACCCTTGCTGCAGCCACCTCCGATTTTCAAAACGCTACTGTCTTTGGATATGAAGTAGCCGATCCTCAGGCCTATGGTGTTGTCGAGTTTGATGCCACCGGGCGCGCGATTTCCCTAGAGGAAAAACCTGCACAAACGAAGAGCAACTTCGCCGTTCCCGGTCTCTACTTTTACAGTAGCGATGTGGTGGAGCAAGCCCGTGCCCTCAAGCCATCCGCGCGCGGAGAGCTTGAAATTACCTGTCTGAACAGGCGCTACCTCGAAGCCGGCCGACTCCAAGTTCAAAAACTCGGGCGAGGAACGGCATGGTTGGATACCGGCACGCATGATTCGCTTCTTGAAGCGGCGGAGTTCGTGCGCGTCATCCAGCATCGCCAAGGCCTCCGTATCGCCTGCCTTGAGGAAATCGGCTTCCAAATGGGTTACTTGGACGCCTCTGCATTCGAAAAATCCATGGCTCGGCTCGGCAAATCCAGCTACGGAAATTATCTGCGTTCAGTTTTGGAGAGAGGGACCAAGTAAAATGCAGTCTTTTATCAGCTCTTCATTCGTATCCATGCCTTTGATTTGCGGTTCCACTTTATGAAAAAGATTCCAACCAAAATGCATCACGCATGGCTTCTGAAACCAAAAGTCTTCGGCGACGCCCGAGGTTTCTTTATGGAGACATGGAACCGCCAGACCTTTCGCGAGGCTGGTCTGGATGTTGACTTTGTTCAGGACAATCATAGCCGTTCTGCCAAGCATGTCTTGCGTGGGCTCCACTACCAATCAGGCGATACCGCCCAAGGCAAGCTCGTATGGGTCACATCCGGCACCGTTTTCGATGTCCTTGTGGATCTCCGCAAAAGCTCGCCCACCTTCGGCGTGTGGGATGGGTATGTGCTCAATACCGAAACTCACGACCGTCTATGGGTT
>Ga0114972_10003085_pt1 | contig 12512 bp, 14 predicted proteins | sample M_140807_EF_Meta_FD_87354 | JGI IMG/M metagenome (GOLD analysis project Ga0114972, IMG submission 87354) | Freshwater microbial communities from Lake Montjoie, Canada to study carbon cycling - M_140807_EF_MetaG | ecosystem: Environmental > Aquatic > Freshwater > Lake | place: Lake Montjoie... | reverse complement strand
GTCAGCCATATCAATTACATATTCAAATACCATTGCAGAGAAACTTTTACAGATTTCAAAAAAATAGTGAGGATACATGATGCCACCAAGCTAATTGAAACTGGATTTCTTAAAACCAACACTATTGAGTCACTCTCAACTCATTGTGGCTTTTCATCTTACAACACTTTTAATATGGCTTTTAAAAGTATTACCGGAATTACGACACAGGAGTATGCTAAAAAGTTTTAGGTATTTTTTTCTTTGATTTTATAAACAACTTTATACTTCTCACGGAAAGTCTCAAAAAGCAAACCCCTTTACAAATTATTAATTAGTAAAGGGGATGATTGTTTTAATCATAAATTAAACTGAAAACAAAATGAAATTTATCTATTTTTTAAAAATCTATACATATTGATTTGCATTGATCTATATTGATTTGTATCTAAGTATTTTGAAACAAATTGATTGGGATGAGAGATCTTAATAAAAATCAAATTGATTCTTCTTGATTTTCAAGATTATAATAAATAGCAGCAGATACAATTAATCCTGCGCCAAAAACTATAAGAAGAGCCGGCCAATTATTCTTTAGGTAATTTGCGATATACATACCTGCCATTTTCTTTTGAATGATAACTTCATTTATAATCTCAGGTTTTATTGTAATTGGCAATTTGTCTATATTCTTAATAACGCCCCCGTTCTTTAGGGTTTCATTTACAAAAATTACTGATTGCTTCTGTAGTAATTGAATTTTTGCAGTTGATGAAAAAATCTCTGATACTGTTGGGGTTCTTAAATTTATTGACATACTAATTGAGTTTATGAATTCTATAATAATTGTTTTCTGTATCTATACACTCCAGTCCATAATGATAGCAAATCAAAATATCCCTACCTGTTTCTGTATCAATTTTCTTTGAATGATATACAGTCAAGTCGTACTTTTCGTAGTCTAATAATGAAAAGTGTACAAAATTATTCTTTATATAAAATGGACTTTTGAAGATTTTATCTAATGCTTTGAAATTTATTTTTATTGACTTTGCAAATATCCTGTCATGTTCATTTTTAATATTTCTTAGGTCATTATTATGGTCAATTCTATGCTGTGGTTCACAATAAAATTGCCTTGCATCTGTAGGAGTAAATGCAATTTTACAATCTGGTTTTTTACAAATCCTTGTAGGGTGGCGTCTTTTTGAAACACGTTTTTTGGGAATAGGATTGTTAATATTTTTTGTCATATTTTTTTTACAAATTTTATTTATGTTATATTTTTTATTACCTTTAGTAATATTTACAAATATATGCAAAATCCGATTATAGAAAAAATCAAGGTGTTATACCAAAACCCAGATTCAAAAATTTTAATAGAGGACTGTTTCAATAAAATATTTACACCTTTATTGCACACAAAAGAAATTGGTGTCACGAGCAAGCAAATTTTGGATTGGAAAAAAGCCGGATTATTATTAGAAAGTGACAGCAATCATGAGGGATGGACTGAGTTTAACATCAGAGATGGTATCTGGTTAAAGTTTATTGGCGAATTGAGGAAATTCGGAATGCCATACCAGGATATTAAAAGAGTCAAAAACAGCTTTCTGCACAAAGTAAGTTCTATACAAGAAAAAATTTCCGCCTTAAAGAAAAACGAACCGAATAATGATGCAGTCGGAATTGTCGATGACTACATGAAAAAAAACCTTTCTTCTAATGATTTAGAAGAAAACCCAATATTAAATGAATTTGACATATTAATTGTAATCTTACTGCTATTCAAATCTGAAGTTAATATCTCTTTTTATTTTGATGAGGACCATTTTGCATTCGTACCTTCTTATGAGCCCATAACCAATGCTCAGAAAGAAAGTATCAATGAGTTGAATAAATTAATGTACAAAAAATCTTTCGCGCTCATCAATATGAAAAGTTTAGTGTCAGTTTTTTTTGAAAACGAAAAACTGGATCATGTAGATGATATGTTTTTGGGATTAATGAACAAATTTGAAAAAGACATTTTAGCAAAGGTTCGTTCAGGAGATTACCAACAAGTAATAGTAAAAATTGACAATGGAGAAGTAATACAGTTACGTTTAAAAAAGAAAAAAGACCATGCCACTGAAAACAAGATATCAAGACTTTTTAAAAAAGGAGATTACAAAGAAATAAAACTGATTACAAGAGATGGGAAAGTAATATCTTATGATGAAACAGAAATTATTAAAATGAATATATAGTAATGGTGCTGAAGTTCTCAGACCTAATAGCAACACAATCAAAGTGCGGTAGACGACCGACTGAGATTACAATCGTTGCAAACGATGAAATATAAAATAAATTTCAAAAACAATATCGATGTAAAACCCAACAACTTAAAATTAACCAACGAAGAAATTAAAAGCGTAAATGAATTTGCTGATTTATCTGCTGAAGAAAGAGAAGCATTAGCTGATTTCATCTACAACATTTCAATCATTCTCTACAAAACGAGCAAAAATGAATAATCTTGATTATTTTAAAAAGTTTGTTCCAAGCAAGGAATCAACAGTAATTACTAATCCTGAAGTATGGTCTTATACAAGGGTGAGTTCAAAAGAGCAATTTGATAACAACTCCAGTATAACAAGACAACAGGAGGCGAATTTGGAATGTGCTTCCAAAAACAACTTCCGTATTGTTGAGCAATTTGGTGGAACTTATGAAAGTGCAAAATCTGATTTTACTCGTAAGGAGTTTAAACGGCTCATTGATAAAGTAAAAGCCAGTAGAAAGAAACCATACGCTATACTCGTTTATAAAATGAGCCGTTTTTCTCGGTCCGGTGGAAATGCCATTGGTTTGGTGAGTTACCTTGTTGATGAATTAAAAGTTCATTTATACGAAGTTTGCTCCGGGTTAAACACTACCACCGACAGAGGTAAAGCTGCTATTTGGGATAGCTTATTCAGTGCTTTCAAAGAAAACTTAGAAAGAAAGGAAATCATCATTCCAAATATGGCTGCTTATATTAAAGCGGGTAATTGGTTTGCAAGAGCCCCAAGAGGTTATGATCATTTTGGGCCGAAAGTGCGCAACATTAAATTTCACAGTCCTGTTCAAAAGATTATTATCAACGACGAAGGAAAGATACTGCGTGAAGCATGGAGCTGGAAATTATCCGGATTGTATAGTGATGTGCAGATTGCAGAGAAATTAGCAAACAGAGGTTTAATTATAGAACCCAAGCGATTGAGTACGATGTGGCGAAATCCTTTTTACTGCGGAATAGGTATAAACAAATTGGTTGATGGTCCTACCGTTGGAAAGTGGGAGCCAATGATTTCACAAACTGATTTTATTAAAATTCAACAAATTTTAGAACGCAATCCTTCCGGCTACCAACATAAAAAAGATGTGGATGAGAGGCCATTAACTCGATTGCTTCGTTGTAATGTTTGCGATTGCTTTATGGTGGGTTACAAAAACAACAAAAAGAATTTGCACTACTACCGCTGTTTAAAATGTAGTGGAGTAAGTTTGAATGCTCACACAACCCCACACGCCAAAAAGAAAAGTGCAGAAGCGATATTTTTAGAGTTGTTGGATGAATACCAAATCCCAAAAAAGTATTCCACTCTTGTTGAAATGCAACTCATCAAATTATTCAAGCACTACAATGAAAATAATAGTGTAGATGAAAATTTAGAGAAGCAGTACTCCTCCCTCCAAAAAGAAATGAAGGATTTGAAAATACGATTGGGATTAGGCAAAATTGACAAGGAAACTTACGACCTTACCTTTGAGCACCTCAACGAACAAATCGTAAAAGTGAACAAAGAATTGAACAATGGAAAGGTGAAAATATCTAACCTCGAATCTGTGCTAAAAACTGCTTTGAACAAGCTTGAAAAACTCAGTAAAATATGGGGTTCTGGCGAGTTGGAACAAAAAAGAGCCCTTCAAAAAAACTTGTTCCCAGATGGAATTTTCTATGATGCAGAAAACAACCAATATCTAACCCGAAATACAAACAAATTTATTGAGCTAGTTGCTTGTTTATCAATGAATTGTGAGGGTATAAAAAAAGAGGATTATCAAAATTTACTTGAAAAATCCTCTTTAGTACCGGGGAGCAGACTTGAACTGCCGACCTCAGGGTTATGAATCCTGTGCTCTAACCAGCTGAGCTACCCCGGCAACTACCCTTGTTAAGGGGTTGCAAATGTATTAAATAATGATTACTTCAAAAAGAAATTCTTGAGAATAAAAAACTTATTTTTTAATTCACTCTAGGCTTCCAAGGAATTTCTTCCACTTTTAGATAGTGTGCCATATATCTTGACAATATGAATAGATAATCGCTAAGCCTATTTAAATACTTAATTACTAATGGATCTATAAAAATCCCCTCCTCATGCATGAAAACACAAATACGCTCCACCCTTCTACATACACATCTGCATACATGTAATGTTGAAACTACTTGATGCCCACCGGGTAAAATAAAAGATTTCATCAAAGGCAATTCTTCATTCATTAAATCAATCTTAGCTTCTAGAATTGTAACATCCGATTCAAGTAAATCCGGTATTTTCATCATGGGCTCTTTCTCCGGATCACATGCTAATGAAGAGCCAATGGTAAATAATCTATCCTGTATCTCTTTTAGCATTAATTTAATCTCATCATGTTGAACCAAATCATTTGCTAATCCTATAAATGAATTTAATTCATCAATAGTTCCATAACTTTCAATTCTAATGTGACTTTTGGGAACTTTAGTACCACCAATTAAACTTGTTTTTCCACCGTCTCCAGTTTTGGTATATATTTTTATAGACATGATTTACTTTTTTCTTGTAACAAGAATAAACAATAATTGTTTACGCCTGTTGTAAAATAATAGAAGGATTACTATTTATTTTATCTGTTTCAACTAATCCATCCCTCAATCTAATTATGCGATGTGCAAACATGGATATATCCTCTTCGTGAGTAACCAACACAACAGTATTCCCATCACCATGTATTTTTCCTAAAATTTCCATGATTTCATGTGATGTTTTTGAATCTAAATTTCCAGTAGGCTCATCTGCTAAAATAATTGCTGGATCATTAATCAGCGCTCTTGCTATGGCAACTCTTTGACACTGACCTCCACTTAATTCATTTGGTCTGTGATGCATTCTGTCATCTAATTTCACTTTTGCTAATACTGCTGCAGCTCGCTCCGCTCGCTCTTTTTTTGATACTCCTGCATATACTAATGGCAATGCTACATTCTCAATTGCTGTTAATCGTGGTAGCAAATTAAATTGCTGAAATACAAAACCTATTTCTTTATTTCTCACAACAGCTAATTCATCGTCGTGCATACTGCTTACGTCTTTGCCATTCAATATGTACTTCCCTCCTGTCGGCGAATCTAAACAGCCTAGTATGTTCATCAAAGTTGATTTACCAGATCCACTTGGCCCCATTAATGCTACATACTCATTTTTATCAATATTCATCGATATGCCTTTCAACACTTGCAACTCATGCTTTGCTAAATAATAGCTCTTGGTGATATTTTCTAATTGTAATATTGAACTCATTTATTTCCTTATTACCTTGGGTACTTTAAAAAAATTTTCATCTTTTAAAAATGCATTTTTTAACGCATTTTCTTTTTGCAATTGATGATCAATTATGTCTTCTCTAAAATTATTCGAATTGTTTGAAATGTGAAGCAGCGGCTCAATTCCTGTTGTATCCAATTCATTCAACTTATTTACAAAGTTTAACATCTTTTGTAATTCTACTTGCAACACATCTTGCTCTTCTTTACTAAACTGAAGACTTGATAATTTTGCAAGTTTATCTATTACCGGCAGATTAATTTCCATTTTTCAAAATTAGCTGTTTTGTTTGATTGGCAATATGATTTTTGTTTGTTGGGGAAATTAATACTCAATTCATGAAAATACTATTTATAATATTACTTTATGTGAAAGTATCACAATTAAATAAATCTATTTTTGAAATTGCTGATGTATTTTTGTCGCTCAAGTGAAATATTAATAAATGAACACTTTACAACATGAAATACCTACCAATATTGTCATGAGTGGCATTAGGCCCACAGGTATGGTACATCTTGGAAATTATTTTGGAGCCATTCAAAATTATATTAAAATGCAAGAGCAATATGAATGTTATTTCATGGTTGCTGATTTGCACTCTTTAACTACTCATCCTGATACAGATGCTTTAAAGCAAAATGTTAAGCGCGTATTAGCAGAAAATATTGCTTGCGGATTAAATCCCGAAAAAGCTACGTTTTATTGCCAAAGCCATGTTAGAGAAACAGCTGAATTATATCTTTACCTAAACATGCTCGCCTACAAAGGTGAATTAGAAAAAACTGTTACTTTCAAAGACAAAGCCAGATTACATCCCGAAAATGTAAATGCAGGATTACTTACCTATCCTGTTTTGCAAACTGCAGATATTATTTTGCATCGAGCAAGTTATGTTCCTGTTGGGAAAGATCAGGAACAACATCTTGAAATGGCGAGAAATTTTGTTGTAAGATTCAATCACAGATATGGTGAAATTTTTCCCGAACCTCATGCCTTTAATTATAATCAAGAACTTGTAAAAGTCCCTGGTTTAGATGGATCTGGAAAAATGAGTAAAAGTGAAAACAATATGGCTACACTTTACTTTGCTGACGATGACGATACCATTAGAAAAAAAGTCATGAAAGCGCTTACAGATGGCGGACCTACCGAAAAAAATTCCGATAAGCCGGATTACATTCAAAATATTTTCATGCTTATGCATCTTGTTTGTAAGCAAGATGTAATCACAAAATTTGAAGAAGATTTCAATAATTGCACCATCAGATATGGCGATTTAAAAAAACAATTGGCTGAAGATATGATTGCTTTTATAGCCCCCATTCGCCAAAAAACAAATGACATTCTAGAAAATGATGATTATCTAATTGAAATAATGAAACTTGGTGCTGAAAAAGCCAATTATAGCGCTTCTAAAACAATGAATTTGGTAAGAACTGCTATGGGTTTAAATTATTTTTAAATTATTTAAAAAATTAAATCCTACTCATTATTTTATTCAATACTTTCGTGAAAAGTAAATTACAATTCAATCAAAATGGCTAAGTCTAAGAAACCAAAACATATTGCAGTTGCTGGTAACATCGGTGCAGGAAAAACAACACTTACTGAATTACTAAGTAAACATTATAAATGGATTCCTCAATTTGAAGACGTAGACCATAATCCATATTTAAATGACTTTTATGAAGATATGCCCAGATGGAGCTTCAATCTTCAAATTTTCTTTTTAAACAGCAGACTAAACCAACTTCTGGAAATTCAGCGTGGTACCGAAACTGTTATACAAGACAGAACCATTTTTGAAGATGCCAATATTTTCGCTCCCAATTTACACGACATGGGACTCATGGGTAAAAGAGATTTTGAGAACTATTACAAGTTTTTCGAAACACTCAAAACAATGGTGCAACCTCCCGATTTGCTGATTTATTTAAAAGCATCAGTACCTACATTAGTTGGACAAATTCAAAAAAGAGGTAGAGAATACGAAGAAAATATCAGACTGGATTATTTGAAAAAACTAAATGATTTGTATAATAACTGGGCCTCAAATTACAAAGATGGTGCGCTATTAATAATAGATGCCGACACTAATAAATTTGCAGAAAACGAAGAAGATTTAGGAGAAATTATTGCAAAAGTAGACTCTTCCTTATTTGGTTTATTTTAATTGAATTATTCGATTAATTGATTTTTCATCGCATAAAAAACTAATCCAACAGAGTTTTTTACACCAAACCTTTCCATCAATCTATCTTTTATTGCTTCTACTGTTCTTGGACTAATATCCATTTTTACAGATATCTCCGCTGCAGTGAACTCCATACATACTAAAGTCAATACTTCCTTTTCTCTATCACTCAATACAGTCTCAGAACTTAAATTTGGATTGAATTTTTGTTTAGCGTAATTCTTTTTTATCAGCACTTTATTTACAAATGGATTTAGATAAAAACCTGTTCTCATTACATCAACAATTGCTTTTTTAATCTCTGAAGGATCTGTGCTTTTTAATAGATAACCCGCGGCGCCACAATCCATCAAGTGACCAACAAATCTTTCATCTTCATACATTGTTAGTATTATTACGCGTATACCCGGAAAATTCTTAGTAATCAATTTAGTGGTATCAATACCATCCTTTACAGGCATTTTTAAATCGCATAAAATCACATCGGGCATTGATTCAGGAATTTTTGCCAACAATTCCTCGCCATTATCTGCTTCCATCACAAACTTAATGTTTGTGTATTGTCGCATGGATAATATAACACCTTTCCTGAAAATCTTATGATCATCTGCAATGGCAACCTTTATGGATAAAGTCTCATTCATAATTTGTAATGTAAATGTAACGAGATATGCAGTAAAATGACTAAACGATAAAAACTATTTAAAAGCGGCTTTGTCTTGGAACTTCAATAGTTACTTTATAATACGTTTGGCTTGGATCTATTTCGAAATATATTCTTCCGTTTAGAACATTAATTCTGCTGGCAATATTTTTTAAACCTAAACCTTGCGAGCTCTCATTTAACTTTTCAAATTCGGCTTGTGTAATACCTTTCCCATCATGATGTATGCGTAGATACAAATTATTGCCGGTAGCATTTTGTGTGAGATGAATAAATCCAGCATTACTATGCTTGAGCACATTATTAACCAACTCCTGCACCACTCTGAATAGCAACAACTCTTGATCTACTTTTAATCTTTCCCTGTAATCATGAAACCTGGCACTCGCATTAATAACTCCACTGCCACTGATTTTTTGAAACAAATCTGTAGTTGCACTCTCTAGTCCGAAATTCTTAAGTGTTGGAGGCATTAAACTATGGCTAATATTTCTGATTAATCCAATTGCATCATCAATTATTTGTTTAGCGCTAAGAATATTTTGCAGTTGCTGAGGCTTTTCTAAGTTTACTAAATTTTCATTTAAATACAATCTTGCAGTAGCTAACAACGGACCTGCATCATCATGCAAATCTGCAGCTATTCTCTGACGTTCCTCTTCTTGAAATCTTATCGAGGCATTCAATAATGTTTGTTGCTTTTCGGCTTCAAATTTTTTCATTTGCATTTGATACCTAATCACCTTACGCTGATGAAAAATTACAAATGCAATGATACCAACAGCCAAAATCAACATGCCCATTGTACCAATTAACATTAATCTAGATATTCCGGTTGTATCGGCTTGTAAAAAAAACATAGTTTATATTAAATGATGATTTTTAGAAATTGAGTCAAAATTTATATCGTTAGGGAAATCCGAAAAATCTGATCTATCCTCGCCTTCTTTCCCCAACTCATCCTTGTTTAAAAACGCTAGGCCCAGTATCAAATTTTTAGTAATCGTAACTACACAATATATAATTGTTAGCTGATTCTTAACCTCCTGACTTGCATTTTTTGAATTCTCTACCAGTAAAATATAAAAGAAATTTCCTGTGAAATAAACAAACAAACCAACGCATATCCAAAATTTTATCGTCGAATAAATAGGTGACATATTTTCGATACTTATTTTTTCATAAAAATAAATTATTATAAAAAAAATGAACAAAAAAAACTCAGTAAGTGTGGGATAATTTCCAAAATAAGTATTGCCAAAATTTATGTAATCTAGGTAATTGTATGCTAAAAAAGGAAGAATTAAAAATGCTAAAATATATTTAACTATTTTGTTTCGAAATAAATATATCAAGAACAAATCAATAATAACAAACTCTAAAACCAGATGAAGTCTTAAAGAAAAAATATAATACCTGTAAGCAAAATGAAATGAAGTGTAACAAACAACTGAACTAATTGCTTGAATTACGCTGTAAATAAAAAAAACCTTTAAATATTTCGTTTTAAGTCTCTTATAAAAGAACAAACAAAATATTAAAGGAATTACCTCAGAAAAAAATGTGATATAAATTAAATTTTCCAGTTTACAGCTATTTAATCAAAATTAACAAACTGAACCTCAAATTCAAAATTATGTTCACAATGTTTATCTGATTAATAAATGAATTAATTGTAAAATAAGTGCATGCATTTTTAAAAAATTTTGTGGTTTAAGAATATTTGCATTGTAAACTTGCTAATATTCTTAACTGCTAGCAACAGGGTTTTTTATACTCGTAATTATACGATACGCTTAAAATCCCTATTGACATTGTGTTTTCATCATTATTTCTTGTGATTTTGCACATAAAATTAAAGTAAATATACGATTTGTTATTAGTAATTTTACTATTGATTATGTATTTTTACTTCGTATTTATACGATGAAATGGAAATGTTATGTGGATAATTTTGTGGGAAACATTTTCATTTTAAAACCTAAGACCTGGCTTATAATTATTCAAAAGCGGAAATTTGAAAAAAAGAAAGTGCGAATTCTATTTTTACACTTGGATTGCTGTAATTTTATTACTATAACCTATAACTATGTCAACTGATTTACAAATTAAACTTGCTATTGCCGACGATCATAAGATATTCCGTGATGGAATAAAGATGGCTTTATCTGACAAGTCCAATTTAAAGATGCTCTGGGAAGCTGAGGACGGCAAGGATATGATGCACAAAATATCCATCAAATTACCCGATGTTTTATTAATGGACATTAGAATGCCCGAAATAGATGGGATTAATGCGATTCAAATGATTAGAAAGGAATATGAAACAATAAAAATAATTGTTTTAACTATGTATGATGATCAACAAATGATCAGTAAAATGATGGAAATGGGTGCTAATGCTTACTTGACCAAAACAACTGATCCTGAAGAAATATATGAGGCGATATTAACTTGCATGAATGATGATTTCTATTTTAATGAATTAGTGAATAAAGCGGTAATGGGAAGGTTAATGCAAAAGAAAAATGTTAGACAGCATTATGGAAGCAGCACTCCGGTTAATTTCAACGAAAAAGAATTAAAGATTTTACAACTTTTGGCAGAAGATAACACTACAGAAGAAATATCTAAAATTATTTTTTTAAGCCCAAGAACAATAGAAACCATCAGGCAAAATATGAAATCAAAAGTAAATGCAAAAACAATAGGCGGATTGATAATGTATGGAATGCGCAATAAATTAATTGAGTAATAATTAATTAAAAGTTACAATCCCATTTTTTACGGCATACAATGCTAACCCTACTCTACTTTTTACATCCAATTTTTCAAATAAATTATCTCTATAGCTATCAATTACCCTTGGCGTAATTTTCAAAAAGAAAGCAATTTCTTTGTATGTCATATCTGTACTAGCAAGCCTAAGAAATTCAAGCTCTTTTTCTGAAAGGATTGCCTTATCAATAAATTGGCTACTATCTGGATTTTTTTGGAAAAGATTTGCAAGTTTACCAGTTGTATCCTGAGAATAAAAATACCCGTTTTCCGAAACAGATTTAATAGCATATCTTAAATCATTGGGGTGTACATCTTTTTTGAGAAATCCTTTTACACCAGCTTGTAACAATCTAATAAGTGCTATTTCGGAATCGTACATTGTTAAGACTAAAATATTAATTGATGGATGATGTTTGTAAAGCCATTTAGCAGTTTCAAAGCCATCCATTTTTGGCATATTTAAATCCAATAATATTAAATCTGGTATTTTGTCTAACTTAATTTCTTCAATTAACTCCAAACCATTTCCTACGACAGAAATTACAACACATTCATCAAAGGAATTGATTAGTTTGGTTAAAGCGCTTCTCAATAAGATATGATCATCCGCCAGAATAATTTTAATTTTTATTGTTGTTCCTATTAATGGTTCTTAATTGATTTCAATTTGACCGTTTAAAGATTGAGTTCTACTTTTTAAATTATTTAAACCGTTTAAATCTTTTGTTGCAGAAATATCAAAACCTTTTCCATTGTCTTCTATTAAAATCAAGAGTTCATTGTTATTAAAATGTAGGTCTAAAAATACGCTTGTAGCTTCTGCATGTTTTATGGCATTAGTAAGCGCCTCTTGAATAATCCTAAATACAGTTAATTCTGTTTCAGCACTCATGTACAATACTTCTCCGGTTAGTTTCATTTTGAAGTTATAGTTAAACAATTTATTCAATTGATTAATTTCATTTTCAAGTGCTTTAATTAAACCATTGTGTAAAATAACTTCCGAACTCAAACTTCTGCTTATGTCTCTTAAGTCATTCAATGAATCAGTTATGAAATTAGAAATAACCATTAAAGTGTTTTTCAGATCAACAACTTCATTAGTATCTATTGTGTTGATTTGAAGTTTAGCTAATGTGAGTTTTTGTCCAATATTGTCATGTATTTCTCTCGAAATATTTCGAAAGGTTTGTTCTTGAATTTGTAGTTGTGATCTTAATAAATTCAATTCATGTTCAATTTTTAATTCATCAATTTTTGATTGATTTTCAGTTTGTTT
>Ga0114972_10003084_pt1 | contig 12512 bp, 10 predicted proteins | sample M_140807_EF_Meta_FD_87354 | JGI IMG/M metagenome (GOLD analysis project Ga0114972, IMG submission 87354) | Freshwater microbial communities from Lake Montjoie, Canada to study carbon cycling - M_140807_EF_MetaG | ecosystem: Environmental > Aquatic > Freshwater > Lake | place: Lake Montjoie... | reverse complement strand
CCTTCTTTCATGTCATTTGATTTTTCAGAGATCGCAACGGCACGGCGAATCTCGACCTGATCGACTTGACCGCGAGCGATCAGATTTAAATGTTTTTTGATCCCTAGCAGGGCGAGCGGAGCCATACCGGCAAGTTGCTCGCTTAAGACATCCACGCGTGTCAAAAGTAATTCTGGTGCAACGATTTCAGTCAAAAATCCAATCTCCAACATTTCGGTAGATTCGATTTTTTCGCACGTTAGAAACAATTTTTTGGCATTGTTTAAGCCCAAGCGGGTGATGTAGCGAACCATGCCGCCTGGGTAAAAATGCAGACCGAGTTTTGCGGCTGGCATAAACATGTTGGCACTTGGTACGCCCACTCTGAAATCACAGGCCAAGCTCAGATCGGTACCCCCGCCATAAACGCCGCCGTTGACGGCTGCGATCGTGACGGGGCGCGCCTGCTCAATTAAATCAATGGTATCGCCGAAGTAAGTCGAAGAGGGCGCAGTGTCCGCTGCAAGCGATGAGATATCGTAGCCACTGCAAAAGTACTTGCCGTCGGCAATGAACTTTAAAACCAATACGTTAGGGTTGGCATTGACGGTGGCAAGGTGCTCTGTGATCACGGCTAAATCGGTCGGACTCAGGCGATTGGCATAGGCCGGATTGCGCAAGCGAATGGTCGCGATACGACCAACCACGCTCAGGGCGGGCGTGGTGGGTTCAGGTGAGTTCGCCGTAACAGTCATATCAAAAAGCCTTAATAAAAGTGTAGCGTTAAACTAAACGAAGCCGAGTCTAGCGTTTAGGGCGCTGACCTGCATAGCCTAGCCTGTCGCGTGCGCTGGGTATGACCGATATTCTACGTTGTTGTCGCGCGAATCCTTGCGCAGTCACAATGCAACCTGCTGCACAACCACCCGCGCTCAGGTATGCTACCTATTAGCATTTTTGAAAAATGCCTGCAAAAAAGCCGCTCAGACGGCGCTCAGCAAAATGATGGATATCAATCCATAGGGGACAGAAGTTGAAACAGTTGTGTGCAAGATTATTGCGTTTGAGTGCGCTCGGGCTCTGCGGCCTGTTATTCGCGGGGGTCGCGACTCAGGCGCACGCCTACCCCGAGCGCTCAATCCGCTTGGTGGTGCCCAATGCCGCAGGCGGCGGCAGCGACGCTTTTGCCCGTGTGATCGCTCAAAAGCTGGGCGAGGTGTTAAATCAAACGGTTGTGGTTGAAAATAAGCCAGGAGCACAGGGTGGAATTGGCACCACGTATGGCGCTAAAGCGGCTCCCGATGGCTACACGTTGACAGTTGCCTTTGTCAGTACGATGGCGGTCAATCCTTTTGTATACGCTGATATTGGCTACGAACCGCTCAAGGATTTTGTCGCGGTGGCGGTGGGGGTCGATCAACCATATCTGATGGTGACTTACCCCACCTCGCCGTATCAAAATTTGCAAGAGTTTGGGCAGTTTGCAAAACAAAAAAAGGGCGGGGCGACTTTTGGTTCGACCTCATCGCAAACTGAACTGATCGGTGTGTTGTTTCAGACCTTGATCGAGACACGGATGCTATATATCCCCTACAAAAATGCGACGACTGCCGTGGTTGAGCTGTCGCGTGGTGATATTGACGTCATGGTGGCGAGCTTGCCCTCGGCGATCCCTTTGATCAACGCTGGCAAGCTCAAGGCTTTGGCGGTGACGGGTAACAAGCGAGTCGCGGCCTTGCCCAATGTGCCAAGCGCAGCCGAAGCGGGATTTCCAGCCTTTGAAGCCAGTGGTTGGTACGGTATCGTCGCCCCTAAGGGCACGCCTGAGGCGATCGTGCAGTTTTTAAACAAGCACATCAATGCGATTTTAGCGATGCCCGACGTGCAAAAAAATTTGAGTGCTGCTGGCCTTGATGTCTTCACGACCACCCCAGCCGAATTTACAGCCATGATTGAGCGCGACTATCAACGCTGGGGTGCGCTCGCTCAAACACACAAATCCATGAGGAAATAAACATGACAACGACACGCAAAGGCCCGCTGGCCAGATTCAAAGTGCTTGATCTGACACGCTTGCGCTCAGGGCCTACGGCCGTTCGTCAACTCGCGGATTGGGGGGCCGATGTGATTAAGATCGAAACCCCCGAGGCCTTAGGTGTGAGTGACGGTTGGGGGGATAGCCGTCTGGGACCCGATTTTCAAAACTTGCATCGTAATAAGCGCAGTTTGACGCTGAATTTAAAAGAAGCAGAAGGGATTGCCATTTTTAAAAAGATGGCAGACCAAGCCGACGTCATCATCGAAAATTTTCGACCCGATGTGAAATTTAGACTAGGGATCGATTATGAGAGTCTGAGTCGCACCAACCCTGGCTTGGTGTACGCGAGTATTTCTGGCTTTGGACAAGATGGCCCCTACGCCAAGCGGCCTGGTTACGATCAGATCGTGCAGGGCATGGGTGGTTTGATGGCGATTACTGGCTTGCCTGGGCAAGGTCCGGTGCGTGCGGGCATTGCAGTGGCCGACTCGGCCACTGGTTTATTTTGCGCGCTGGGGGTCTTGACGGCGTTGCTTGAGCGTGAAGAGTCGGGTAAAGGTCAGTGGGTTCAAACATCTTTGCTTGAGTCGATGATTGGCATGCTCGACTTTCAGGCGGCGCGTTGGTTAATCAACAAAGAAATCCCAGAGCAAGCTGGCAACGATCACCCAACTTCAATCCCCACGGGCGTGTTTCCCACGGCAGATGGTCATATCAACATTGCAGGGGCTGGTGCCCAGCAGATGTGGGAAAGACTCTGTCGGGCAGTCGGTGCCGAGTATTTATTGGCCAAAGAAGAATACAAAACAGGCAAGCTTCGTTCGAAGAATCGTGTCGCGTTGAATCAAGAGTTGGGTGCCATTACCAGCACTCGTCCAACGCAAGAGTGGATTGAGCGCTTTGAGGCGGCCAGCGTTGCCTGCGGACCGATCTACACCATGGATCAGGTATTTGCCGATGCGCAGACCCGTCACTTAGGGATAGCCACGCCAGTGCACCATCCAGAACTCGGTGACATCGAGGTGGTGGGGCAACCCGTGGGGCTATCGCGTACCCCAAGCGAAATTCGCTCTGCCACCCCTGCAAGAGGCGGCGAAACCGATGAGGTGATGCGTGAGTTCGGCTATAGCGCTGAGCAAATCGCTGATTTGCGCGCTCGTCTTGTGATCTAACTTGCCAGTGATACGGTTGAGGTCATGAGGATTTTTGATGGGCTCAAACGCCAGCGTCTTAGTCATCTGAGACAGGCACTGAAAGCCAAAAGTTGACAACTAAAACAGTGAGGTAAACAGAATGTATGTAAAGCGACTCAAACAGTTCACCTGTGGTTTGGCAATGTTGCTCGGTATCGCTGGGGCGGTGATGGCCCAGGGCAGCTATCCAACTAAAGCTGTCAAATTGATCGTACCTCTGGCAGCCGGTGGCGCAACCGACGTCGTCGCACGAATTTTTGCAGCAAAGCTGGGTGAGCGCTTAGGCCAACAAGTGATTGTTGAAAACCGTCCTGGCGCAGAAGGTTTGATCGGTGTGGACGCTGCGGTGAAGGCTGCACCCGACGGTTACACCTTGGTGTTAGGTTCAAGTACAACGCTGGCCGCAAACTTTCATTTGCGCAAGACTTTGCCGTTTCATCCGGTAAAAGATCTCGAGCCAGTGTCGATGGCGTTTCAAGGTTTTTTCAACATTCTGGTGATTAACGCCGCGGTGCCAGCAAAGAACCTGCAAGAGTTCATTGCCTTGGCGAAATCGCAACCCGGCAAGCTTGATTACGGCACGGCAACCAGCGGTTCAAAAATTTGTGTTGAAACCTTCAAAGTCATGGCGGGTATTGACTTGCAAATGGTCAATTACAAAAGCTCACCTCAGGCGCTTAACGATTTGATGGGTGGGCAATTGCAGCTGATTTGTGAGCCAGTGGCCACTGCAATGCCGAATATCTTGGCTGGTCGCTTGCGTTCATTAGGTGTGACCAGCGCCACACCCCACCCGGCAGCACCGAACTTGGCAACCGTGGCGCAAGAGGGGCTGCCAGGCTTTGAATACTCGGCGTGGGTGGGGGTGTTTGCGCCTGCTCAGACCCCGGCTGCGGTGATTGGGCGACTTGAAAAAGACATCGCTTGGGTGTTGAACGACCCGGACACAATTAAAAAAGTACAGGCTGCGGGGGTTGAGCCGATGCCCGGTGACGCCAAAGCTTTGGCGAAATTGCTGAATGCTGAAATCGAGCGAGCCGGTAATGTGGTGAAGGCCGCAAAGCTGCAACCCGAATAGTGCAAGGAATCAGAAATCGTGGTGTGCTTCGCTAGGCGCCGAGTGCTCTGAGAAGAGCGACTTGACGATTTGGCTGATGGTTTGAGAGGAAAGGACGACGATGGCAGGGTTACAAAAGATTTACTTGATTCACGCCGGTGATGTCTCAATGAAGCCGGCGTTGGCAAGTTTCGCGGCCTTATGGCCCGAGGCGCGTGTGATGAATCTTTTAGAGGATTCTCTCGTGCAGGATGTTCGCGAAGCGGGGCGCTTGCCGGATTCGATTCCGCAGCGCTTTGATCTGCTGGGGCAGTATTGTGTTGCCGCCGAAGCGACGGCCATCCTATTTACCTGCTCAGCGTTTGGCGCAACGATCGAGGGGTTGAAACTTAAACACTCGATTCCGATCCTGACACCCAACGAAGCCTTATTCGAAGAGGTGATTGAGCGTGGTGGTAAGGTTGCGTTGTTGACAACCTTTGGGCCGTCTATCCCGGCGCTTACCGAAGAGTTAAACGAAATGTTAACGCTGCGCGGGGCCACGCTTGAACTAGATGCCATGCTTGTTGAGGGCGCGTTCGATGCCCTGCTTGTGGGTGATCACATCAAGCACGATCAAATCATCGCGGATAAAGTGGCAACACTGAAGGGTTACAACACGATCATGTTCGGTCAGTTTTCGATGGCCTCCGCCGCAGCGCAGGCGCAAAAGTTATCTTCAGTGCCGGTGCTGACCACGCCCGATTGCGCGGTACGTAAACTAAAAAAATTGCTTCTAGGATAACGACATGGTCTACGACGACTTTCAATTTTTAAAATTTGATCGGCCTGATGAAGGCGTGCTGTTAATTACCTTGAATCGGCCTGAGGTCATGAACGCCACCAACGCCCGCCTGCATTGGGAGCTCACCAAAATTTGGGACGTTGTGCAAAACGATCCCCAGACGAAGGTTGCAGTCGTGACGGGTGCGGGTGATCGGGCATTTTCAGCTGGTGGTGATCTGGCCTGGGTCGAAACCATGGTGGGTAACCCCGAGCAGATTACGATCGTTAAGCAAGAGGCTGCCGATGTGGTCTACAACATGTTGGCATGCGATAAACCAATCATCTCTGCAATCAACGGGATGGCAGTGGGCGCTGGCTTGGCTGTCGCCTTGCTTGCTGATATCAGCATCATTTCTGAAAATGCCAAATTCACCGATGGTCACGTCAAGCTTGGCGTCGCGGCAGGCGATCATGCCGCCATTATCTGGCCGTTATTGTGTGGCATGGCCAAGGCAAAATATTATCTGATGACGGCTGATTTTATCGACGGCAAAGAAGCTGAGCGGATCGGCTTGGTGACCTTTTGCGTACCGCACGCAGAGTTAATGCCCCGAGCCTTGGCGATTGCAAAAAAACTATCGCTTGGTAGTCAGACCGCCATTCAGAACACAAAAAAATCTTTGAACAACTGGATGCGCATGGCGGGCCCAATATTTGATCATTCGCTCAGCTTAGAGATGTTTGGATTTTTAGGGGCTGATGCGCGCGAAGGCCTGGATGCAGTAAAAAACAAACGTGCTCCGAAATTTCCGTCGGCACAACCAAAGACCTAAGGAACAGAATATGAAAGCAGCATGGTACGAAAAAAATGGTGAGGCACGCGAGGTACTAGTCCTTGGTGAGATGCCAACGCCCGAGGTCGGGGCTGGCGAGGTACGCGTCAAAATTAGTGTTTCGGGTGTGAACCCTTCAGATGTGAAATCGCGTCGCGGTCGTGCGTTGATCGCGCCGCGTATCGTGCCGCATAGCGACGCTGGCGGGGTGATTGAGGCGGTCGGTGCAGGGGTCTCTGCTAGCCGAATCGGGCAACGCGTCTGGACTTGGAACGGTCAGTTTGGTCGCCCCCTTGGTACGTGCGCGCAGTACATCGTGTTGCCAGAAGCGCAGGCCGTCGCCTTGCCCGATAGCACCAGTTTTGATGCTGCTGCGTGTATGGGTATCCCGGGCCTGACTGCCTTTGAGGCGGTGCGTCGTTGTGGCGATCTGACTGGCAAAACAGTCTTGGTGATTGCCGCGGCAGCGGCTGTTGGGCACTATGCGGCGCAAATGGCAGTGCTCAAGGGTGCACGCGTGATTGGCACCGTTAGTTCTGACGTGAAGGCAGCTCATGCGCGTGCAGTGGGCGTGGCTGAAACGATCAATTACAAAACAGAGAATGTCGCCGAACGTGTCAAGGCACTGACGGGCGGGCGCGGTGTTGATGCCATCATTGATATGGACTTTTCAACAACTGCAGATCTTGTGCGGCAGGGTGCACTCGCACCTCACGGCACGGTGGCGTGCTATGGCTCAAACGAATACGCTGATCCATTGATCCCGTTCAGAGTGTGCTTGTTTAATACGCTGAGTTTGCAGTTCTTTTTGGTGTACGACTTAACACCAAGTGAGCGTACCTTTGCCTTGAAAGAGCTAAACGCCTTACTAGCATCTGGCAAGTTAGTACATGCCATTGGCGCGCGCTACCCCTTGTCAGAGATTGTCGCCGCGCATGAGGCCGTAGAGCAAGGCAAGGTGATGGGCAACGCGGTGATTGATATCGCGTAGACAACCTCGACAGCTTAGTATGCTGTCACGATCGAGTCGTGATCTGCGGGCAGTATGAGGCTAGTTCAACGGGCACGTCGAGTGCCCGTTTTCTTTAGCTGCGACCAGCGCTTTATTGCTTAGTTGAAATCCCAGCCTTTTTGATGACGTCGCCCCAGCGCGCATAGTCTTTGAGGTAAAACGCCTCGAAATCTTTGGGGGTGCCGGGCATCACAATTGCGCCACCATCTTCAAGTTTTTTCTGTAACTCTGGCACAGCCAAGGTTTTGTTCATGGCGGCGTTGACTTTATCGATAATGGCCTGAGGGGTTCCCGCGGGCGCCATCAAACCGTACCAGACCGAAGCCACCATGCTGGGGTAACCAAGCTCGGTGAAGGTGGGTAACTCAGGCAGTTGGCTGTTACGTTTGACGCTGACGGCGGCGATTGGCCGAAGCTTGCCACTTTTGATGTGCGGCAATAAGGAGGGGATCCCATCAAACATCATGTCGACTTGGCCGCTTGCAACATCGACCACCGCGGGTGCTGAGCCTTTGTAGGGCACATGCACCATGTTGAGTTTAGTTTCAGTTTTAAAAAGCTCGCCAGACAAGTGTGGCGCACTCCCGGTGCCCGCAGAGGCAAAACTGAGTTGCTTGCCCTGTGCCAACGCGATGAGCTCTTTGACGGACTGCACCGGCAATTGCGCGTTAACGGCCAAAATGATCGGAAACTCAGCGATGGCGGCAACGGAGACGAGGTCTTTAAAGGGGGCGTAGGGTAGATTTTCGTAAAAATAGGGGCCAATGCCATGCGTAGAGATGCCCGCCTGTAGCAGCGTGTAGCCATCGGGTGCCGCACGAGCAACCAGCGCACTCGCGATGGTGCCGTTTGCCCCAGCTTTGTTTTCAACCAAAACCGTGGTGCCTAATTCTTTGCCCAAACGCTCAGACAGGGTACGTGCAACAAAATCTGCGGCTCCGCCTGGCGGTACGGTGACGATCAGACGCACTGGCTTATCGGGGTAGTTGGCAGCTGAGGTCGCCGGTTGTGCCAGGCTGACAGCGCTAAGCATGACAGACACAAGACCGAAGAAACCTTTGAACCAGTATTTTGAGCGCAGCATTGAGAACCTTGTCAGTAAAGTTAGAGCACTAGCGTGATTATGCATCAACTGCGCACGCAATATCTGTGCCAAGGCCAGCAACCGCGCTGCCCGTCGCGGTTCAAGTCCAAGTGCAAGAGCAAGTTCCAGTTCAGGACCAAGACCAAGACCGAGACCGAGACCGAGACCAAGATCAAGATCAAGATCAAGATCAAGATCAAGATCAAGATCAAGACCGAAGTCAAGACTACGTGCGAGACCACGTGCGAGACCAAGATCAAGACCGAATTCAAGGCAAAGCCTTCCGCCGGTCTGCTCTAAAATGAGAAAAAAGTACATCAACTAGGGCTTACCGTGAACATCAAACTTGCTGAAAACTTTCGCGCCGTGTTTTATGCGCCTTTCTATGCTACGCACGCCTTGGGGCTGTTTGCCGAGCAAGGCGTCACGATCACTTTGCTGGATTCAGCTTCACCCGGAGCCGGGATTGCCGAACTGGCAAAAGGTAATATTGACGTGATGTGGGGCGGGCCGCTTCGCGTGATCAAAGAACGCGATCAGTTTGAACGTACAGAGGGCTCGCTTGTGGCTTTTTGTGAAGTTGCTGCCAAAGATCCGTTTTTTTTGCTGCGACGCCGGCAAGGCAAACCCGTGAGGCGGCAAACAGCCGAACAAACGATTGACTTGAGCACGCAAAGCAAACTCGACGCAGCGAGCACCACAGACCGAACGAGCAAATTGGGCAAGCCAAGCGAACCGTTTGCACTTAAAGACTTACAGAATTTGCGCTTTGCTTCGGTGTCTGAGGTGCCCACACCCTGGTTGTGTCTGCAGCAAGATTTGCGCGATGCTGGCGTTGATCCCGCTAAGCTTAATCGTGTTGCAGACCGCAGCATGCAAGAGAACCTTGACGCACTGTTGCGTGGCGAGCTCGATGTGATTCAAGTCTTTGAGCCCTATGTCTCGTTAGCCTTGGCAAACAAAGACCTTGAGGTCGTGCACGCGGCGAGTCAGCGTGGCTATACCGCGTATACAACCTTTATTTCAACCTTCGAAGGCATGCAGCGTAACCAGGCTGGGTTTGAAGCCATGATCGCGGCGATTGAGCAGTTTAGGCCCTGGTTGGCTGAGCACGGGCCCGCTGAACTGGCACGGGTCGTGAAATCGTTTTATCCGCATGTCAGCCTCGATATCTTGACTGCATGCCTCATGCGCTATCACGCAGCTGAGCTCTGGGCCTGCCGACGAGCGATCTCACGCCAGGGCTTTGCGCGCCTAGCAGCCAGTATGCTCGATTCGGGCTATATCAAACGGGCCGCACGCTACGAAGATTGTGTGGCCACCAGTGCCTTTGAAGGTTGAAGCGAACCCAACCTAGCAGTTCAGCGCAACAGCCTAACCCTATCGACGAACCGACGTCTCAATCGAAGGGTTGAGCGCCGCCGGCTGCGTTTGCGCTTCAGTGCGCAATGATCGCGTCAAGCGGGGTGAGTGGCACGAAACTGTCGGCACTCGCCATGGGCCAGGCAATTTGAAACACGGGGCGCTCAAGCTCGCCAGCCAACAGCGAACCCGGTGTGATGCCGGGATATAAGCTTGAAAGCAGGCTGACATGATTATCGGCGGTGCGACGGGCGATATGTGTGGTGGTGAGATCTTTAGGGTGCTGCAGCCCTGAGGCTTGCAATAACTCTGCCAGGGCGTGCAGCGTATTTTGGTGAAAATGCGCGACGCGTGGCGCTTTTTCTAAAGGCACTAGGGCACGCTGGCGCTCGGGGTCTTGCGTCGCGACACCCGTTGGACAGCGTCCAGTGTGACACTGTTGCGCCTGAATGCAACCAATTGCAAACATGAAGGCCCGGGCACTGTTACACCAGTCAGCGCCTAGGGCAAAGGTACGTGCCATGTCAAAGGCTGATACGATTTTTCCTGAGGCTCCAATCTTGATACGATCGCGCAAATTTAAGCCCACCAGAGTGTTGTGTACCAGGCGAATTGCCTCACGTAGTGGGGTACCAACGTGATCCACAAATTCGATGGGGGCCGCACCAGTGCCTCCTTCTGAGCCATCGACCACGATAAAATCTGGCGTGATCCCGGTCTTGACCATTGCTTTTGCAATGGCGAACCACTCCCAGGCGTGACCAACACACAGTTTGAAGCCAACGGGTTTACCGCCTGATAGTGTGCGAAGGCGTTGTACGAAATGCAAGAGGCCAACGGGGCTATCAAACTCCGAGTGCGCCGACGGCGAGTTGCAGTCTTCTCCGATCTTGACACCGCGTGCCGCCGCGATTTCAGCTGTAACTTTACCGCCAGGTAAGATTCCGCCGTGTCCAGGTTTTGCACCTTGTGAAAGCTTGATTTCTATCATTTTCACTTGAGGCAACAAGGCGTTGGCAACAAAGTGTGTTTCTGAAAAACGACCCTGTTCGTCACGGCAACCAAAGTAACCAGAACCAATGTTCCAAATCAGGTCTCCGCCTGGTTGGCGATGGTAGCTGCTAATGCCACCTTCGCCTGTGTCATGTGCAAAGTGCCCCAGCTTGGCGCCTTCATTTAAGGCCAACACGGCATTTGCACTCAAGGCACCAAAACTCATTGCCGAGATATTGAGAACTGATAACGACACCGGTTGGCTGCAGGCCGGGCCTCCTACGGTCAGGCGAAAATCTGAGTCAGGGATCTTTGACGGGGCCAGCGAGTGGTTAATCCATTCATACTGTTGGTCGTAGACGTCGAGTTGGGTGCCGAAGGGGCGTTTGTCGATCTCTTGCTTGGCACGCTGATAGACCAGTGACCGACTTGCTCTCGAGAAGGGTGTCTCCTCGGTATCTGCTTCAAAAAAATACTGACGAATGGCCGGACGTAAATCTTCAAAGAGATAACGCAAATGACCGATGATTGGGTAATTTCGCAAAATTGCACGATGCGTTTGCGTAAGGTCACGCAGACCAAGTGCAGACAGTGCCCAAGAACCGGCGGCCACTAGCCACCAAAAAAGGGCGCCTTCACCTTGCAGTGCGAAGTAGGGCGCTAGCGCAGCAAAGGCAAGTGCGAGCCATAAGGCAAGATATCGAAATAAAAAAATTGCCATCGTTGGCTCCGGTTAAACATGGTGCAAGTGCGCGCCTGCCAGCGAGCATATCCATAATCATCGCGCTTGGGATTGCAAGCTCGGGACCCGTTTACGATTTTAAAGAGTCTGCCACTGACCAGTGTCACAGCTTACAGTGCGAATCGTATAATTTCTATATTAGGAGAAAGCATGACCTCGCCCGATCATAGATCCGAAATGCCCGTTGATCAAAGCCTTAGCGCTTATAGAGTTGAGGCGTGCGCTGACAGGCGAGCAAGCCCTTGGCGCGTCGAACTAGGAGATTGGCCGACCCTGCAACCCTGGGCTGCGCCGATTCGGCTCGAAGTGTTTGTGCACGAGCAACTCGTGCCAATTGAAGAAGAGATCGACGCTCTTGACCCCTTGTGTGTGCATGCCGTGGCCTATGACGAGCACGGCCGGGCACTGGCCACTGGCCGTTTGTTGCCAGATGGTCATATTGGTCGGATGGCAGTGCTGAAAGGCGCGCGAGGGCAGGGCCTAGGGCGCGCGGTGCTGAAAGCGTTGGCACAACAGGCTAGACAACAGGGTTTTGGCGAAGTGGTGCTCTCTGCACAGACACACGCCCAAGGGTTTTATCTGCGCCAAGGGTTTGTGGCGGAGGGCGCCGAATACCTTGATGCAAATATCCCACATGTTTTGATGCGCAAAGTGTTGTAGGGCTGCAGAGCCCCGAAGAGCAAGAAATCGTGAGAAACAGGCAAAGCGCCAAACAATGACACAGTGTCATACTACTTTTGCGCTAAAACAAAAAAGCCTCAAACATTCAAAGTGAATTTTGAGGCATTGTCATAAAAGCCAGGTACTTTATGCTTTACACTTCGGTGGTGCCCAGGAGAGGACTCGAACCTCCACACCTTTCGGCACACGGACCTGAACCGTGCGCGTCTACCAATTCCGCCACCTGGGCCTAACTTGTACTCAATAAGCCACGCATTATAAGCGAGATTTTAGCTTTGGCAAAACGCCTCCCACCCAATATCAAGAACACTCACACTGCGACTGTCTCCCCCGAAAATATCCCTGATTTTGATCCCGATGTACCGAGTCGCGAACAAATTCTAGAAGTTTTGCGTGTCGCGCCTGCGCCGCTATCGCCAGAAGATTTGGCCGCCCGCATTGGACTGACTCGCGAAGAAACCTTAACGGGTTTTGATCGCAGAATCGCGGCCATGGAGCGCGACGGTCAGTTGCTACCCAACCGCAAGGGTTTGCTATTGCTGGCGAACAAGTTAGATTTTGTCGCTGGCCGTGTGCAAGGACATCGCGACGGGTTTGGCTTTTTAGTGGCCGACGCTGGCGGGCAAGATATCTTTTTGTCGCCGCGCGAAATGCAAAAGGTCTTGCACGGCGATCGCGTGCTGGTCAAGCCGACTGGCGAGTATCGCGGCAAACCCGAGGGCACGATTGTTGAGGTACTTGAGCGTCGCACCAATCGCTTAGTCGGGCGCTTT
>Ga0114972_10003082_pt1 | contig 12514 bp, 4 predicted proteins | sample M_140807_EF_Meta_FD_87354 | JGI IMG/M metagenome (GOLD analysis project Ga0114972, IMG submission 87354) | Freshwater microbial communities from Lake Montjoie, Canada to study carbon cycling - M_140807_EF_MetaG | ecosystem: Environmental > Aquatic > Freshwater > Lake | place: Lake Montjoie... | reverse complement strand
TGCTCATTCTGGACCAGCGCATCCTGACCATCCGCAACCGGGCCGGACGCATCCTGGAAATCGAGAGCGACATCACCCGGGTCGAGCAATGGGTGGCCCTGATGCACGATCAGGCAGCCCAGCAAAACACCATGGGAGATGCCGGCCGCCAGATCCATTTTACACCGGATTCCCTCAGTCTCCCTTCGCTCAAGGGAACCGCCAGTGCCAGCATCCAACAGCTCGACCTGCAGATCAATTCCCAGGCATTCCGCTGACCCTTGGCGGACCGGACTGTTTTTCCCTGACGTTCGTTCCGCAACTTTTCCCACACCAGACTGGCATAGCTCCAGTCCTTCAATAACGGAGGCTTGGTTCCGTGGCGGGTGCTGCTTTCGGAAGCTGTGGGTAGCTTGGATAGGCGGAGCCGGGATCCTGCGTTTCATCCCCCTGCAGGGTCGGTTTAAAAGGGGCCGCCGGCCGGTTTTTATGCAGGATTTTATCCAGCCGCCGCTGCGCTTCCGCTGCTTCGGAGGGCTTGGTTCTTTTGAGGTCATCCAGGCGGCGGCGCACTTCCTCCGGGTTGCTATTTCCCCGTGAGGAGGAGGAATAATCCGGTTTTGAAGTCAGGGTGAGAAAGATAAACTTCAGGAGCATAAAGGCCAGAATAAACCACACCCTTCCGGTCGGCACATACCATGGCCGGTCCGGAGCCAATTGGGTTTGAAACACGGGCCGTGACGCCCGCCGCTGGTTTTGCGCCAGCACCGGACGCAGCACGTTTTCCGGCACGATCTGGGTCACGAGCGGCCAGCCTTCCCAGTCCGGCGGGCAATTCGCGGCCACATCGCGCAGGGCGGTCTGTTCCTCCGGCTGCTGCCAGTTCACCGGTGCCTCCCCGTCCCTCTCAAAAAGCTGCTGCTCCCAAAACCGCTTCTGCTTCAAACCGAAGAGGGCGAATAGTTTCCCTGCGGCGCTGCGCATTTCGATCTCGCGGACAAGGTCTTCCCTCACCCCCGGTTCGGTTTGCTGGAACAACTCGTCCGCCAACTGGGCACTGACCGCTGGCTGGTAAAAGGCCGCCATGCGCGCGGTGAAATGCATGGCCTGCAGGCGCCCGGGACGGTCCCTGGCTCCGGTCAGCTCCAGCAGGTAGGTGCCCAGGTGGGTCAGGCGTCCTACCAGGGTCGGATTTTCCCGCCAATGCGCCATCACTCCAGCGGCGAAAGGTCCCTGGCCTTCACGCATCAGCAGCCAGAGATCCTCCGCGTGCAGGTGGTTCAGCACCTGGCCCAGCATCGGCCCCTCCACCAATAGCAGCATCAGCTTCGTCCAGGGCTCCGCCAGCTTCGGGTGGTTCCTGACCAGATTCCGCAGGCGGATAAACTCCGGAAACTCCCCCCGGTTCCCAGCCATCGCGAGCCGCTTCATGAGATTGGCCCGGATTTCCTCAAACGATGCCAGCACGGCGGGATCCACCGGGCGGGCCGGCGGCTCCGGCGTGGTCTCATCCAAAGCCTCAGGGGCCGCAGGTTGATCCGGCTTCGTATCATTCAGGCCCGGCTCCATGGGCTCACCATCCTGCGGAGTGCTCCGGGACAATTCCTGCAGAGCCGCCTGATACGCCTGATTGACGCGGCGGAATCCATCGGGATCCGAGTCCGGACGGTGCTGTTTCAATAACCGGGCATAGGCCCGCTTCACCTCCCGCTCTCCGGCCAGGGCACGGTCCAGCTCCAGCACCTGCCAGGGATCATCGGAAAAGTTCATCGCAAATTACACAGGGATGGGTTGGACAAAAAGGTGCCAAACTAGCCGGGGCCGGGGGACTACTCCTCCGAGCGGAAAAAGGGATATAAAAAGGAATCCAAATCCGCCCCTGCCGATTCGATGGCCGCCGGATTTTGTCCCGCCAGGGCCGCTTCGAAGCGGTCGATCAGCGCATTCAGGCTGCTGCGCATTTCGCCTGACAATTCAGCATAAAGCCGGTTCGCCCGCTCCAGCCGGGCGCGGTGCGGGGGCAGATCCCGGAGGCTCACCTTCAGCGGCGCCAGCTGCCGGATCGCCTCCGTCACCTGCTCCGGCGTCATGCTGCCCGGGCGTTCCTCGAAAACCTTGGCCACCTTTTGTCCTGTGCTCAGCACGGTCACCTCCACCTCCAGCAGCCCATTCATGTCATAGGTGAAGCGCACCTCCACGGATCCCGGCCGGTTTTGGCCGGGCTGGTGCCGCACCCCGCGCACCACCACTTCACCGATTTTCCGGTTCTCCTTCACCATCCGGCTCTCGCCCTGGTAGACCTCGATGCGCAGCTCATCCTGCTCCGGATGCAGCGTGCTGAAGAGATCACTCCGGCTCACCGGCACCGTCGTATTCCGGTCGATCAGCGGCTCGAAAAAGCCAGGTTCCGGGCGGCCCGGCATCAGGGCCTTCGCCACCGCCACCCCCAGGGTGTGAGGGCAGACATCCGTCAGGACAAAATCATTCACCATCTCATTCCCCGCCACCAGGGCCTGCTGCACCGCCGCGCCCAGCGCCACCACCCGGTCCGGATCGAGATCCGTCCGCGGATCCAGTCCCAGCATTTCGCGGATCCCCTCCGCCACCAGCGGCATCCGCGTGGCCCCGCCGACCAGCAGCACCGCTGCCAGATGTTTCGGCGTTACGCCGGCGTCCCGCAGGCAGCGCCGCACCACCGGCCACAGCCGCGCTGTCAGATCCAGACCTGCCGCAGCGAAATCCTCCGGCCGCACCGTCACCGTGCCGCCTTCCCAGGAAAATGCCACCGGCTGCCCCTTGCCCAGCTCCCGCTTCAAGTGCTCCACCTGCATCCGCCTCCGGCCCGTGATCCAATCGGCCCCGGCGACTCCCGTCCTGACCGCCAGCCATTTCCCCAGCGCCTCGGTGTAATCCTCCCCGCCCAGCCGGCTCTCGCCGGAGGAAGCCTTCACCTCCACCACGCCATCAAACACCTCCAGCAGGGTCACATCAAAGGTGCCGCCCCCGAGATCAAAAACCAGCAGGGTCGAATCATCCCCCGGCCGCGAAAAACCCCAGGCCAGCGCTGCCGCCGTGGGTTCATTCACCAGGCGATCCACCTTCAGCCCGGCGATCCGCGCCGCATCCACCGTCGCCTGCCGCTGGGGATCGTGAAAATAGGCCGGCACTGTAATCACCGCGCTCTCCACGGGCTGGCCCAGCCGCATCTCGGCAATCCGTTTCATTTCCCGCAGGATCGCAGCCGAGCACTCGATGGGCGTCCACTTCCGTCCGCCGAAAAAATACTCCGCTTCCGTGCCCATATCCCGTTTAAAAAACGCCCGGCCACTTTCCGGAGCCACCACCATCCGGTCCCGCGCCGCCCGGCCCGTCAAAATCGTGCCATCCTCCGCCACCGCCACCACACTGGGCACCAGGGATTCCCCCGATTCATTTTCCAATACTGCGGGACCTTCCGGCTTCAATACTGAAACCAGACTGTGAGTCGTGCCAAGGTCTATCCCTATCATGATTTCCCATAGCCTCACCCGAATCCTTTTCTCTGCAAACCGGAATCTCTTCCTGCGGAAGGGAATCCATGTTCGATCCATCAGGAAAGTTTCCCGTGCTGGAATCGGGTGGCTAACCGGTCGGCCAGGGGGATGACGGCTTTGTCATCGCTTCGTTCTGGTCTTCGCGGCGTTTTTTTATACGGTGAAGTTACTTTTCTACTGTTTCGCCGTCTCCCCAGTGTCCCTGGAGGCATTCCGGGGCAGACCAGACGATCCCCTAGCCCCTGGAGTATTGACCTTTTCCCTTCCTTTTCCGAAAATAAGACCACTTTCCCTTTTACTGTGCCACCTGCCATGTCCCCCACCCCCAGCTTTCTCCCGCATCTGGCTCGTTGTTTTGGTCTTGCGGCCCTCCTTACCGGCACGGCTGCGGCCACGCCATATGTCAATGAAATCTACTTCCATCCTCCCCAGGCGGGCGGCACCTTGAATCCCACCAGTCCTGAAGACACCACCCTGGAATGGCTGGAACTCTATAACCCCGACCCGGCCCCCGCCGTCCTCACCGGCTGGATCCTTTCCAACGGCATCAGTTATTCATTTCCAGACGGAGCCACCATCCCCGCTGGAGGCTACCTCGTCATCAGCGCCTCCCCTGCTGCCTTTGCCGCTGCGAATCCGGGCCGCACTGCCATTGGCCCGTGGATTGGGGATCTCAGCAATATCGACGACACCATCGAACTGGTCGATGCCACCCGGCAAACGGTAGATTCTGTCCACTACGAAACCGAAGGCGACTGGGCCAGCCACCGCCACGTCACCACCATGGATCCCAACGGTTATCCCTACGGCTGGATCTGGCAGAGCGGGGCGGATGGTGGGGGAAAATCCCTCGAACTCAGCAACCCGGACCGATCCCACAAGACCGGTCAAAATTGGCCTGTCAGCGTTCCGGACGGCGGCACCCCCGGAGCGGCGAACAGCACCTTCACTACCGATGCCGCGCCCTTCATCCGCAAAACCCAGCACCGTCCGGCGGTTCCGACGCCCTCCCAACTCGTCACCGTCAGCGCGGAAATTACGGACGAAAACCTCGCTGGCCTCACCGTTCTTCTGAAATGGCGGATTTCGTCCCTGACCCCGCCGGCTTTTTCCACCCTCACCATGCATGACGATGGGCTGAATGGCGATGAAACCGCCGGCGACAGTCTCTTTACCGCCAACCTCCCCGGCCAGGCGAACCGTGCGGTGGTGGAATATTACATCCAGGCCACTGACGCCACAGGCCACACCCGCACCTGGCCTGGCCCCAGCAACGACGCGGGCACGGAACACCCCGCCAATGCGCTCTATCAGGTCGACAGTGAGGTCTACACCGGCACTGCTCCGCTTTACCGCGTGATTATGACCGCTGCGGAACTCGATGCCCTCGACCACGAGTCCTTCTCCATCAGTAACCGCACCGCCCAGCAATACCTCTGCACCTTTGTCACCAGCATCCAGGGCGCTACCGAAGTCCGCCAGCAATGCACCACCCGGATCCGCGGCAATGGCAGCCGCGGCAGCCATCCGCGGAGTGTCCGCGTCGACTTCCTCATCAGCGAACCCTGGCAAAACAACAGTGGCGTCAATATCAACGGCCGCTTCACCTACATGCAGTTCATCGGGGCCCGCCTCGCCCAGGCCGCCGGGATCCATTCCTCCGATGCCCAGCCCGTGGCCGTCCGCTTCAACAGCCAAAACCGCGCCGCCGCCGGCTACATCGATCCGGTCACCAATGCCGGCTCAGGATATTCCGCGCACCTCGGCCTCTACGCCAGTGTGGAGCCGATCAACCGCGACTATCTGAAGCACCACTTTCCCAACGAGCCCGGCGGCAATCTTTATTCCAAGCGCGGCAACAGTGACCTATTGGAATGGATCCCCGCCCCCGGAGCCGCGTCCGGTTATCCCGCCCATTACATCAGTCAGGGGTGGGAAAAACAGAACAACACCTCCCAGCTGGACTACAGCGACCTCCACCGCTTCACCACCGTGATGACGGATAACGCCGCCGCTCCGGGTCCCAACTACCTGGCGAATGTCGGCGCGGTCCTTGATCTCCCCCAGTTTCTCAAAGCCCTCGCCGTGGAAACCTTCCTCACGGACGGCGAAACCAAAATCTTCAATGGCCGCGACGACGACTACTCCATGTATCGGACCCCGGCCGGAAAAATGAAGGTCCTCACCCACGACTTCGATACCATTCTCGGTCAGGGCGATAGCTCCGCCATCCCTCTCGCTTCGCTTCCCTATACGCTTTTCGATATCATCATCCCTGGCCGCGGTGGCGACAGTTTCGACAAGATGGCCCCGCTCTTCGCCCAGCCCGCCGTGCTTCAGGAATACTACCGGAACCTGCGCGCCCTGCTGGTGGATGGCCCCTTCGCCAAACTGCCTTTTGATGATCTGGTCATCCGCGAGCTTTCCCGCAGTGGGTGGGCTGAATCCGAGATTGCCCCTATCCGCAGTCAGATCATCACCTTTGCCGATGCCCGCCGTGCCGATATCCTCGGTAAAATCTCGCCCGCTCTGACGGCGGGGGCTGGCCTTGCCGTGACCAGCGGCTATGAGCGCACCACCACCGCCACGGCCGGCCCTATCACTGGCGCTTTCGATGCTGCCCAGGCTGCCACTGTGCTCGTCAATGGCATCGCCGCCACCCTGGACCGGCGCGCCGCCACCTACTCGCTGGCTTCGGTCAATCTTTTCCCAGGCATCAACCGCATCACCATTGAGGAAAAAGATGCCAACGGCGTCCACCTCCGTTTCGCCTCGCTCGATATCTGGCGGGAGGTCGCCCCGGTGGCCAAAAGCGGCACCCTTGCTGCCAGCACCACCTGGACGGCTGCTGGTGGTCCTTATCAACTCACCGGCGACATGCCCATCGGCAATGGCGTCACCCTGACCATCCAGGCCGGAGCCACCGTTTACATGGGCCCCGCCGCCAGTTTCACCGTGAGCGGCACCGGCCGCCTGGTCGCGGAGGGCACGGAATTCTCCCACATCCGCTTCACCCGGAAACCCGGCACCACCGATGCCTACGGAGCCATCAGCGTGCTCGCCGCCAGCAATGAAACCCGCCTTGTCTGGTGCGATCTGGAATACGGAGGCGGAAAAACCATCGGCTCCCACAATGCCACCTTCTTTGACAACGGCTCCAAAGTCCTGATCGATCACTGCACGTTTACCAACAGCGACGCCGAATACTTCTCCTCCGACGCCGGCTCGTTCATCGTTTCCAATTCCTACTTCCAGACCTACAGCAAACCTGCCGGATACCCGCCCGCGAACGGCACCGGCGGCTTCGGCCAACCGGAAATGCTGCACGGCGTGAACGGGCTCCCGGCCGGTGGTTACGGCATCTACAAAGGCAACCTCTTTGGCCATACTTTCGGCTTTAATGACGTCATCGATTTCACCGGCGGGAACCGTCCCGGCCCGGTCACCCAATACATCGATAACATTTTCACTTCCGCTACCGATGACTGCCTCGATCTGGACAGCACCGATGCCTTCATCAGCGGAAACCTTTTTATGCATGTCCACCAGGACCCCGCCCGTTCCGACAAGGCCGACACCGGTTCCGCCATCTCCGGCGGCACGGACAATTCCGACATCTCGGAGTGGACCATCTATGGGAATCTCTTCTTCGACGTTGATCACGCCGTCCTCGCCAAAGGCGTCAATGGCGTTGCCAACACCAAGGCCGACCGCTACACCTTCCTGAATAACACGATCCACCAGGTCACCGCCACCAGCCCCTATGGCAGTGTCGGCGTGGATATCGCCGCCTTCAACTTTTCGGACGATGCCGCCGGTCTCCCCCCGGCCAGCGCGGGGGCCGGAGCCCTTATTGAAAATAATATCATCTCGGACTGCGCGGCCCTGACTGCCAATTACGATGGCAGCAGGCTTTCCGTAACCTTCAACAACAACATCCTTCCCTCCGCCTGGGCGGGTCCCGGGACGGGCAATCTCGTCACCAGCCTGCCGGGCCTCCACCTGGAACGCTTTGCGGATCTCGCCTACGACAAGGTCGAGCGCGCCTCTGACTATCAGCTTATCCGGCAGCAGGCCCGCGCCGCTTTTGCCCTCTGCCCGGGCTCCCCCGGCATCGGCACTGGTCCGGGCGGCACCGATAAAGGCGGTCTGATCTTCCAGGGGGCCCAGCTTACGGGCGTCCCCACCGGCACCACCGCCCTGGCCACTGCCACCATTACCGTCGGCCCTTCCGGCAGCTTCAATCCGCCCGGCACCACCGCCTATCCCGCCTTCCCGTATGGTTACACCGCCTACCAATGGAAGCTGGACGCCGGAGCCTTCAGCGCGGATCTTGCCAGCACGGTCCCGATCACCCTCACCGGCCTCACCCCCGGCACCCACACCCTCCAGGTGCAGGGCAAAAACGATGCGGGCGATTACCAGGCGGCACCCACCGTCGCCGTCTGGACGGTCGATCCCGCCTATATTCCTGCGGTCAGAATCCATGAAATCCTCGCCACCAACACCACGGCTTACCTCAATGGCATCGCGCATCCTGACGTGATTGAACTCTCCAATCCCGGCCCTGCGCCCGTCGATATCAGTGGATGGATGATTTCCGATGATCCCCTGAATCCTGCCAAATTCTTCTTCCCTTTGGGCACCATCATCCCGGCCAACGGCTATCTGGTCCTGAATGCCGATACCCCTGATGGCAATCCTGGCCTCCATCTGGGCTTCTCTCTGGATGGCGATGGGGACAACGTCATCCTTACCAACAGCAGCAATGCGGTGGTAGATCAGATCAGCTTCGGCCTGCAACTGCCCAACCTTTCCATCGGCCGCACCGGCCCGGAGGGCGTCTGGGATCTCAACCAGCCCAGCCTGGGCTCCGCCAACCTGCGCCAAGCCACCGCCTGCCCGGACCACATCGTCATCAACGAGTGGCTCGCCAGCAGCCAGGTCAGCTTCCAGGAGGACCAGGTGGAACTTTACAATCCGGACCCGCTCCCCGCCGCCATCGGAGGGGTCTCCCTGACGGATTCCCCGGACGTGCCCACCGCTGCCACCCTGCGGCCTCTCAGCTTCATGGCGGCCCATGGATTCGCGGTCCTCATCGCCGATGGCAATCCGCCGGCTTCCCAGTCCAATCATCTTCCCTTCAAGCTCAGTTCCTTCTACGACTGGATCACCCTCACCTCAGCCGATGGCACCGTCCTCGACCGCGTGCCGGTCACCTCCGCCACTGGAGATGTCAGTGAAGGCCGCCTCCCGGACGGATCCGCCTTTGTCCAGACGCTCGACTTTCCCAGCTTCGGCCTGACCAATGTCAATGGCCTGCCGCCAGTCGTTACCACCGTTACCACCAACCGCGTCGCCTTCGGGGACAGCTGGGCCTACCGGGACAATCTCAATGCCCTGCCGGCCAACGACAGCAATGGCCGCAACTGGACCGCCCTGAACTACAACGAAACCGGCTGGTTCAACGGTGCCGGTCCGCTTGGCAGGGATAGCGGTCTGGCCACGATTGCCAATCCCGCGACCGGCGTTCCTCCCTTCTTCGGCACGGATCTGGCAAACTACACTGGAGCGCGCCTCACCTATTATTTCCGGAAAACCTTCAGCTTCACCGGCACACCCTCCGCCGCCACCCTGCGCGTTTCCCGTTGGATCGACGACGGGTATTTGCTCTATCTGAATGGCCAGGTGCTCGACCGGAAAAACCTTGCCGGCGCTCCACCGCTGGCGTGGAATGTTCTGGCGGATACAAATATTGGGGACGCCTCCGCAGAAAATGATATCGTCCTGACGATTCCTGCCGGGGCCCTCGTAGCTGGCACCAATCAGCTTGCTGCCGAAGTCCACCAGATCAACGCCACCAGCTCCGATGTCACTTTTGCCCTCAAGCTCGACAGCACTGTCACCACCACGGTTCCCGGTAGTCCCGATCCCGCCCGCCAGCGCATGATCGACCTGACGGACTTCCTCCGCATCACCGAAGTCATGTATGATCCTGCCAATGGGGCCAATTACGAATTTGTGGAGTTGCGCAATCTCAGCCAAGGCAAAACGCTCGACCTCACTGGCATCCGTTTCACGGAGGGGATCGGCTTCACCTTCCCCGCCCTCAGCCTGGCCCCCGGAGCCTATGTGATTGTGGCGAAAAACCTCAGCGCCTTCCGCTCCGTTTATGGCGCGGTGCCGCTCGTCGCCGGAGTCTTCACCGGCAAGTTGGATAACAGCGGCGAAAACCTCACGCTCAGCCTCCCGGCTCCCTGGACCGCCGCCATCCAGCGCTTCAGCTATCAACCCATCTGGTTCAATCAGGCAAATGGACTCGGCTCCTCACTGGAAACCCTGAACGCCCCCTCGGGGGCTGCCAGCCGCATCCTGTGGGATGAAAAACCCCTCTGGCAGGCTTCCACGGCCGATGGCGGCACCCCCGCCGGACTCAACGCCGTCAATGACTTCCCCACCTGGCTTTCTGCCTACGGACTCAGCGCGGTTGCTTTGGAGGATTCCGATGGAGACGGTTTCACCAATCTGGCCGAATATGCCCTCGGCATGGTGCCGGTGACGCCGGATGGGCTCATTGGCACCATCACCGCTGTCATCAATAACAACCACCTTGAAGGCAGCCTCACCCTCCCTGCGTTTTGTCCTCCTGATATGACTTATATCGCGGAAATCAGCAGCAACCTGAGCCCCACCCCGGATTGGACCCTCCTCGCCACCCGCAACGGCAATGGCCCCTGGAGCGGCTCTGCCACCGTCAGCACCGGCCCCGCCACCGCAGGCCGGGTGCCCCTCACCATCATAGACCCTGCTTCCACCCTCACCGAAGGCCGCCACTTCCTCCGCATCCGCTTTACCCGCTGAGCGAAATCCCTGTAATATGGCCGTCCCGGTCTTGATCTGCGTCCTCCACGCAAATTCCCGGCCCAATATATACTGCTGGCTTCCGGGTGTCCAAGGCTCGCCTCAAGGCCGGGAAGGGCCTTGCTACAGGTCGTTGCCCGGGGTTTTGGAAAAAGTTTAAGCCGGAGCGGAATATCGCCCTCCTCATCCACCGGATCCGCACCCGCCTCCGGGACATCCTCCGAGCCGAAGTCGCCCAAACGGTCAGCAATCCCGCCGAACTGGAAGACGAACTGCGCCACCTCCTCCACATGGCCCGCCGGGTCTGACCCCGCCGGGAGCGCCCCGCCTTGGGCTATGCGATGACTCACGGCGGGCAACATGCCTTATCCTGAATTCGGAAATAGCCACCACGGATTTCACAGATTTCGCTGACAATAAGGAGTTTGGAATGCCGGAGTGACTAACTCTCTGGGTGAAACGGAATTTTCTCCAAAGCATTGGTAATCCGTGTGTTCCGTGCAATCCGTGGATTCCTACTGCTGTTTTTAGGCTTATCTGTCAAGCAGGGGCATTTTGGGTGGCTGGACCGTGTCAACATTCCGGCGGGCAAGACGACCTGCGGTTCTTCATTTTCGCCTTTGGGATTATCCGTTGCCTTGGGGCAGGGAGCAGCGCATGGCTGTTCTCTGCCGTCTTTTTTTATGAGCACCGCCACCATCCCCACCGAACACACTGAAGAAACCAATGCCCGCATCCTCGCTGTGTCCGAGGACCTCATCGCGGGATTCGTGAGAAAGCCGTTCCATGTCATTGCGGAACAATCCGGGGTGCCCTTTGAAACCGTGCTGGAGCGCATCCGCGCCATGCTGGAAGCCGGGGTGATCCGCCGGGTGCGGCAGACCCTGCTGGCCACCAAGCTGGCCCACGGGGCCCTCGTCGCCTGGAAGGTGGATAACGATAAATTGGACGCCACCTTCGACTGGATGTTCCAGGAAGATCCCTTCAGCGGCCACGTGGTCACCCGCAGCACCGACCGGGAGGTCTCCGGCTCGGATTACCGCCTCTGGACCACCCTCAAGGTGCCCCAGGGCCGATCCCTGGAGGAACACGCGGACGTGCTGAAGCGCCTCACCGGAGCGCATGAATACATTCTCATGCCTGCCAATGGCATCTTTGCCCTGGGCGTCGGCCACGTCCGCCGCAAGACCCTGGAGCCGGGCGACCGCTGCCCGGAGCCGGTGGAAATGATGACCACCACCACCGTGGAACTCACTCCCGAGGAGTGGGACGTGCTCCTGGCCTTGAAGGAGGAACTGACTCCTGACGAAATCTGCGCAAACCCCTGGGCGGGCCGCGCCGCTATCGCCGGGGTGAGTGAGGAGCGTTTTTATGAAATCGCCGAAACCCTGAACGCCAAGCGGGTCATCGGCCGCTTCTCCACCTTCCTGGAGCACGTCAAACCTTCCGCCACCGGCGAGCGCGTGACTCGCTTTAATGGACTCTTCCACTGGGCCGTGCCCGAAGGCATGCAAGCCCGGGCCGGTTCAGAAGCCGGCCGCCACTACTGCCTCACCCATTGTTACTGGCGCGAGGGCGGTCCCCGCTTTGGCAATGTCAACATCATGGCCGTGATCCATGGCACCGAGAAATCCCGCGTCATGGAGCACAAGGCCGCTATCGATGCCAACCTCGCCGCCGCCGGCATCCCCGTCACCTACACCAATGTCTTCTGGGGCGGCCGCAGCGAGATCAAGCCCAGCGAGATCTCCCCCAAAGTCTACGCCGCCTTCCACGAAAAATGGGCCGGCCAAAGCGCCGTGCTTTAAGATTTGAGCTGGTGTGAAGGGAGCACAGGGCACGGGGCTCCGGCCCGTGTGTTTCTCCCAAAAACCTGCCGGGCATCTCCAGCAGGCGCATCGCCGCAGGGCCACTCTACCGCCGGAGGCACTGACAGGAGACAGAGGTGTCCAAGCGCATCAATCAAGGTTAATTTTCCCATGCCTTTACTTAAATTACCATTGGGAAATTCTTATGATATCGGAAGGAATGTTTGTATTGCACCTTAAAGTTTTCGTCGACTACCCTGCTCCCAACGTCCATTAGCATAAAAAACGAAACACCGTATCCGGTCCAGAGGATTTATTAACCCGAATTTCCAG
>Ga0114972_10003081_pt1 | contig 12517 bp, 13 predicted proteins | sample M_140807_EF_Meta_FD_87354 | JGI IMG/M metagenome (GOLD analysis project Ga0114972, IMG submission 87354) | Freshwater microbial communities from Lake Montjoie, Canada to study carbon cycling - M_140807_EF_MetaG | ecosystem: Environmental > Aquatic > Freshwater > Lake | place: Lake Montjoie... | reverse complement strand
TTTATCTTGTTCATTTTCTTTTTCGTTTTTTTGTTGCCCGCTGCACAATGTTCTTTTGTGTGGCGACTCCGAGAAAGATTATTGATCCGAAACCGGCCCCGTGAATCGACGCTGTCGTCACGACTTTTTGGTCCACCTATCCGGTGTCCGGCATATCCGGGGCAGGGCCTACATCAGTTCGCGAAACTCGCCCAGCCACGGCTCATATTTGCGCCATCGCTCGGTAGAAGTTTTGTAGACCGGTTGGCGAACTTGCCACATGCTGGGGGTTTTCACCGCACGTTCGTTATCTTCAGGGTGCAAACAGGCTTCGTTCCATTCCAAGCCCACAAAGTCGATCATCTGCCGCACCGTTGCCTCGGGGTTCTCAACGAGAGTTTCGTAATCTACTTCCAAGAAATTCTCGGTCGGTAGAACGGCTCGCCAATGATCCATCAGCCGCTGATACTCGCGGTAGACAAAGGTGATGTTGGACTTGTCGTGAGCAAAATCCAGCGGCACTTGGTACGGGGTCATGAAGATGCTTAGGCAATTGTCCACCGGATGGCGTCGGCAATGGATGATCTTCGCCCGCGGAAACGCGAGGTGAATCTGGCCGCAAAACATGTAGTTATGCGGCATTTTGTCGGTCACCCGAGCGGTGATGGGGTCAATTCCCTGAAGCACAGATAAATAGTCGGCCTGCACTCGGCGAATTGCCGCCTCGCTTACATCCTGGTTTCGAACAACGTCGTGCGCACGCTGAAACCAAAACAACAACTCGCCGGCTCCGGCAATCTCGGGGTGAGCGGAAAGGATCTGCTCTACCAGCGAAGTTCCCGAGCGAATCATCCCCACGATTAGAATGGGTCGCTCGCTAGAGTTTCCCAGCGCTTGGTGACGCGCAAAAAACTCCGGGGTGAATGTCGCGATCTTCTTGTCAAATTCCGCCGTGTGAATGTGCCGCTCAAACGCTTTGTTACCCAGAAGGTCTCTCATGGCAACATTTGCTTGCTCGTAGTGAGCCATCGACGGGGGCAGATTTCCGAGATCTGTATGAGCCTTGCCGAGAGCGTAGTGCAAATACCGCCGGTCGGATGCATCCAGATTGGACGATTTCACCCGCGCCTCCATCTCCTGTACCAATGGCGCGTCGGACGGCGTTGTACGACGACAAAACACCCGGTTAAAGTAGAGACGATTGCGATGTGGGTCCTGCGCGATCGCGCGATCAAGCACGGCGATCGCATCATCAAACCGACCCAATTGCTGCATTAAGTTGCTGACAACCTCCAGGGCATCCACCGAATTAGGCTCCAGCGCCAACGCCTGGTGCAGGGCGGTTTCGGCGCCGGAAAAATCGCCTTCCTCCCGCAGGGCTCGGGCAAGCTGAATTTGGCCCCTGGCGGTTTCGGGAGCAAGTTCATACGCTTGCCGAAAAACGCGGATTGCATCCTCACGCCGCGTTAGCTCCAAGTACACCTGCCCAACAGTCACCAGACCGGGAACAGAATCCGGCCGTAACCGGAGGGACTCTTCAAACGCAATCACCGCGTTTTCCGGTTCGCCTTTCTGCTGAAACGCGTAGCCAAGGTTTTGGTGATACTCGGGGTCGCGGGGCTTTGCGGCAATCGCTCGTTGAAAGGTGACTGCTGCCTTCGCGCCGTTTCGCTGGGCCAAGTAGCAAAGTCCCAGATTTGCCAGCGCCCCGGGATTGTTCGGCCAAATTTGGAGTGCCTGCCGGAGAGTGACTACGGCTTCATCCAAGTCTCCCGCTTCCCGACGGGCAATCCCCAGCCAGAGGTGCGCCTCAAAACATCCGGCGTCTAATCGGATTCCGCGTTGAAGTAGGCGAAAAGCCTCGGGAAAATTTGCTGTTTTCACCGCCACAATTCCCCGCAAAACCGTTGCGGGCAGGTGCTTCGGATCTTCGGCAAGAATCTGCTCGCAAAGGGAGTTGCATCGAGCAAAGTCCGCGACGCGGTGTGCCGTCTCGGCGGCGCGCATCCAGTCGTTCAGGTGCGGATTCATAAAAGTTCCTCCCGGACAGGTTGTTCGGGAGGAGGGTAGGTTACCGCTTGGCGCCGCCGCGTGCGGGCTCGTCCATCTGCTTCATCTGTTCCGGAGTGTCGCCTCGATCAGCTCCCGCCTTCTCCTTTGAGATGCGTTCCTTCACTTCCGGAGCATTCAGAAATGCATTCGGATCCTCATCGTTGTTGGAGCAGCCCAAGGCTGCTCCCAACGCGAGAATGGCAACGAAACCAATGACCTTACGCGCCATTAGTTGCCGGCCCAGAAGGGGCCCCAGAACTTGTCGATGTCTCGGTCGCGACGAACCTGACAGTACTGCGTTCGGTTCGACGCCTCGTGAGCGCCACCGTTGTAGTAATAGCCGACAAACTTCTCTTTGCCAAACTTGCCGGCGTGACCGTCGGCATATCCGGCGGTGAACTTTCCGCCCCATCGCTTTCGAGCATCCCACACGAGGTTGCTCCAGCTGAAGGTCTGCGTGTAGTAGATGTCAATGTACGGCCAGGAGGCTTCGTAGCTGCGGAAGTACTGCCATGAGAACGGCAGGTTGCCGTACTGGGTAGGCGTAATCATCATTCGATCGGCGACCGAATCGATGGCACTCAGACTACGAGTCTCACCAAATCGGCTGGTGGTGTTTTCGCAGGTGCCAGAACCGCCCTGAGCAAATCCGTCCGAGTTGATGCTGATGTTGGTAACCCACTGCCATCGGTAGGTGTAGGTATCTGATGCCGATCCCGGTAGCGAGTGGTAGTACGTATCGGTATAGAGGTCGCCATTGGCATCCTTGAACGACGCGGAAGGCTCGGCCGTGGTCGCGTCAAAGAAGATGCTTCGGCTCTTCACGTAGGGGAAGATGTTGCCAACCCAAGTATCGGTGTTGTGATACTGGTTCGGGTCGGTTGCGGTGCCGTTGCCGTAATAGTACGGAGATCGATCATCAACGTCGCCAGCGTACATGATGATTCCCAGGCCAACCTGTTTAATGTTGGAAAGAGTGGACGTCTTTTTCGCCGCCGTCTTTGCCTGAGCAAATACGGGGAACAGGATCGCCGCCAAAATAGCAATGATTGCAATTACTACAAGAAGTTCAATAAGAGTGAATGCCTTTCGCATGGATTAATGCCTCCGAATTGTTATGTTCGCACCGAATTATTAAGCGTAGGTTATCTTTGCTGGCTACTTGCCCTTTCGAATCAAGGCTATTCCCTCGTCCTTGCTGATCGGTTTGTAGCCAACTATTTCTCGGGCTTTGACACGAACTCGACTCAGCTTCTCCTCGCCGGAATCAAGGTTAAACTGCCGCAATTCGTACTGTCCATCCCGCAAGCCTGGCACCTGAATTGTGGTGGAAGCGGTAGCCGGGCTGAGCCAACGTAGCCGAGCCAAATGGTAGGAATTCGTTCCCCACGCAGTTGCGGCGACTCCCGGACCCACTCCGGGAATCGTAATCGAATCCAGCGTGACCCAGTCATCCCCCGGGTTGTCAATCGAGATCTCGTTCTCACCGGCATTGAAACCGATGGAAAACTCCTCGTTGACCCGGTGATTGCGGGGGCCGCTGGGCCATTGTTTTGGCGTTGATACTTCGTTGCCGTTAAGGCGAAGGGTAAGCGCGCCGCCACGCTGCGAGATCTCCCCAATCTTAATCACGGCCACTCCTGCGACCGGTGCTGTAAACCTAAATCGCACAGGTTCCGCCATCATGGTGCGATTACCCCCCTTCGCCCCTTGAATGTAGCCCGACATTTCGGGAAAGGCACCGGACGCGGCGTCTTCAGGCAACGTGAACACGAATTTTTCCGTCTTCGCCCAGCCTCGTCCCGGTCGGGCAGTAAGGGTGGTGGGAGCGGGGCCGCTCACAAAGATGGAAGATGGCTTGCCATCGCGGTGCTCCGCAAACGCAGTTCGGGACAGGATCTTGGATGCACGCGTGTACTCTTCATAGAGGCGCGCCGAATATGCCCGATCCCAGAACCAGTATTGCCCCGGACCGGCGTGGCCCGCCAGTAGGCCGCCCCAGAATCCATCGCGAACCACCGCTTGCTCTTCTTCGGGCTTGATGGGACCCGAAAAGTTCGTGCCCCCGAATTCGCCAAAGAAGAGTGGCTTATCTGGCAGAGCCTTGGTGCCCACGATTGCTCCGAAGACGCTCGGCGGATAGGTATGCGGCTGCTCGTAGTCAACCGTGGCATAGACCGCCGGGTCAACTTCAGAACTGGTGGATATCATGTGCCGGTAGGGGTCAATGCTACGCAGATAATCCGCCATCTCCTTGTGCCAAGCGGCGATGACGGCCCAGCCTCCGGGTGCCTTCGTTTCATCGACCCATTGGACTTCGTTAAACAACTCCCAAGACATGATGCTCGGACTGTGCCCGTACCTCGCGACGGCATATCGCAGCCAATTCTTGGAGAGTTCCTTAGCCTTCGCGTCGGTGAAGAAGTCGTTTGGTCGCGCCAAGAAGCCGCCATTTGCCTGGTTCCACGGATGATCCTTCCAGTTGCTGTCGGTGGTACTGCTATACATCCCGTGGTGGAACAGCACGAATTGGTACTTGATGCCAGTCTTCTCGCAGTTCTCCGTGATCATCTGCCACCGGTCAAGAGCCGGTTCGTACATCGATCCCACGGTGAGTTTCATCGTGTTTTCCCGCGGGATGTAGGGATTCTTTCCGTCCCAACTGCAGGCCCAGATTCGCGACCAGTTCAGGCCTGCCTTTGCCATATCCGCCAACTGCTTGGGAAAAGTGACGCCCGCTTCCCAACCAAAATTGTGCCCGTGAGGGATATAGGGTGCCCCCGAATCAAATTTGAATCGGTTACCGTCGAGCCGCAGGTAGCCATTCTTTATTTGCTGCGTGACGCGCACGGGTCGCTTTTCGATGGCCCGACCATTAATCGTCAATTCCGCTACATAGTCGCCCTTCGTCTCGGCCACCAGCACGGCGTGCCACTTACCCTGACTGTAGTAAGCCAAGCGCTCTGTCTTTTTGCCGGAGCGAGAGAAGACGACTCGGGCATCATTCTCGGCGGGCGAGTACGGATTCCCGGAAACCGGCGCATTGAATGTAACCGTCGCCGGTCCGTACCAGTTCGGAACCGCGGCAACCACGAGAGAAAGGGGAGTGATCATCATTGATATACCGATGTATTACCCGAACCGGGATGTGAATGCAGCAAGTATTTCGTAGAAAATTGGAGTGCGAATCTTCGGTTCGCAACCTGGGACATTCGCCTGGTAACCAAGGGCTAAAATAGCCCCGTGAACTTTCGTGAGTTGGGAAAGAGTGGCGTCAAGGTATCGGAGATCAGTCTTGGTTGCTGGACCATGGGTGGTTTGAACTGGGTCAACGGAAATGCCAACGGCTGGGCAAATGTGGACGAAGATGAAATCGTCGCCGCCATTAAAGCCGGGATAGATGCTGGCGTTAACCACTTCGATAATGCCGATGTCTATGGCAACGGCAAGGCCGAGCAAATGCTTCGCCGTGCATTCAACAAGCTTGGCCTGAACACCAACGAATACGTGATCGCTACCAAGGTTGGCCACTTTCCGGGCACGGCGGCGCATGCGTATGAGCCGGCCCACATCCGCCATCAGTGCGAGCAGTCACTGATCAACCTGGGCCGCGACTACATTGACGTTTACTACTTCCACCACGGAAACTTCGGGGAATCAGATATGTATCTGGATGATGCCGCCAGCGTGATGGATGACCTTGTGGCGTCCGGCAAAGTTCGCGTGAAAGGGCAGTCGGCGTACCCAACCCAAGACTTTCTCCCTGTGACACCGCGCCTTCGCCCCGCCGTTTTCCAAAGCTGGGCCCACGCGCTGGATGATCAATTCATCCGTCCTGGTTCGCCCGTGAGTGAACTCATGGAGAAGGAGGGAATCACATTCGTCGCCTTCAGCCCGCTGGCCCAGGGACGATTGCTGGATAAGTTCGACCCCAGCCAGCCGCCGAGTTTTGAACCGGGCGACCACCGCCAGAATTCCAACGCGTTTTCGGCCGACGCCATTGCCAGCCTTCAGCCCAAGTTGCAGAAACTAAAGGCTCGCTTTGGTGATTCGCTGGGAGACTTGGCATCGGTGGCTCTGAATTACGTGCTGGCCCACCCGCACGTGGCGTGCGTGATTCCCGGCTTTCGGAACGAGCGGCAGGTAAAGGTCAATGTCGCCGCGGACGGGCGGTATTTGAGTCACGACGATGTGGCATTCGTGCGGGAAGTTCTCGCATGAATGAAACCTGGACTACCGTCGATCAGTACTTTGATGCAAAGACGGGATCGGCGGACGATGCTTTGGATAATGCCCTGCGAACGGCCGCCGAGGCCGATATGCCTGCAATCAACGTGGCTCCCAATCAGGGCAAACTCCTGCACCTGTTAGCCAAGGGAATCGGTGCGAAGCGGATTCTGGAGATCGGCACCCTTGCCGGCTACAGCACCATTTGGCTAGCGCGCGCCTTGCCCGAGGGTGGCAGCCTGATCACGCTGGAGTTTGAACCGTTGCACGCCGAAGTTGCGACCGCTAACCTGGAATATGCGGAACTCGCCGATGTAGTCCAGGTGCGGCAAGGTGCCGCGATCGCTCACCTTCCCGACCTTGCCGCGGAAGGTTTTGTGTTTGACTTCGTGTTCATCGACGCCGATAAGCGCAGCGTTCCTGAATATTTTGATTGGGCGATCAAACTCACGCGGCCCGGCGGAATGATCATCGTGGACAACGTGGTTCGGGGTGGGGCAATTTTAGATGAGGCCACGGATGACCAGGACCTGCAAGGAATCCGCCGATTATTTGACTCCCTGGCGAATGATGGCCGAGTATCGGTTACTGCCGTTCAAACCGTAGGCGGCAAAGGCTACGACGGTTTCGCCTTGGCTATCAAAACCGCTGGACAGTAGCCCGAGGCACGCGACCATGGACATAGCTTGTCGAAATTGTTTGCGACTGAATGTATCGCACCTTTCCGAGACTCGATGCATGCTAGCCACCCGGCATCGGGTAGCATGGAATTAGCACGGAATTTCATTTCTGCAGGCTGACATGATCGACATCACTAAATCGTATTCCTTAACCGAATTTCAGCGCAACGCCAAGGGATTCATCGAAGGATTGAGTAAGAATTCCGATCCGTTATTGTTGACAGTGAATGGGAAAATTCAGGCCGTTGTGGTGGATCCCGCTCGGTACCAGGCCATGGAGGAACAAATTGAGCGAGAGCGTTTCATCGCTGCCGTAAAGGAGGGTCTCCGGGACATTGATGAGGGGAGAACCAAGCCGCTAGAAACGGTCCATGCGGAGATGAAAGCCAAGTATGGCTTTTAGAGTCGAGCTTTCCAATCTAGCAGAACGTGACATTGTCGATGCTTTCGAGTACATCGCCCGGGATTCGCCGGTCAGCGCGCACGAGTGGTTTGAAGGCTTGTTCGCTGCTTTGTCAGAACTGCGAGATCTGCCAGCAAGACATTCAATCATTCCGGAAGCCGAGCATATTGGTCGACCATTACGATCTGTCAATTATCATTCGCATCGAATCATTTATGAGGCGCTTGAATCCGAGGGGGTGCTGTACGTCGTTCGCCTCTACCACGGCACCCGTCGGCCGCTCAATCTGCGCGACTTGGAGAATTGAATGGGGCTGCTGTCACAGGCGGAGTCTAACGGTGGATTCCAGAAACTGGATGCTGCCCGGACTATTAGGACCAAATTTGGATCGCGTCCGACCCAATGTTAAACTAGACTTGTGCAGTTGGTCCACCTATCCGACGAGGAGACGCAGGATGTTTTGCTTCGGGCAAGTGAAATCGCCGCAATCTCCGCGCGGCAAGACTCCGGTTCCACGTCGATAGAGGCTTTTCTCGCTGCCGCCACCGAAGCCGGAATTCCGCGAGCCGCCCTTGAGCAGGCGCTTCGGGAGAGGAGCATTTCTTCCCGAACGTTTGCCGTTGGGGAGCAGGTTTTTGCCAAATCAGCAGATGATAAGTTCTATCTGGCCACCGTAGTAACGGCCTCGCCCGATTCCTATCACCTAAAGTTTTTGCGGGGCGGATATGCAACCGTGCCAACCAGCGACGTAACTTCTGGTCAATTATTGCCCGGGCAGAGAGTGATTTGTGAGTGGCCGCATTGGGGGGCCTGGGAATGTACGGTGGTAAACGTCGACGAATCCGCCGGAACGATCCGAGCGAGTGATGGTTGGATGAACACAGAAACCTTTCCCATGTCCGAAATTAAGATGTCGGCCCCAAGAGCCAGACGCCCCAAGAGTAGCCGACCCTCTGTAGATCGCGTCGGTGGTTGGCTCTGCGCGGCGTGTGCCGTAGCCGGCGGCGCTGTTGGGAGCGCAATCACCTGGTGGTTAACTCGCTAGAAGCTGAAAATCTGCAAGGTTAGGCGCGAACCGTCAATCGTCGTTCTGTCGCCAAAGACCTCGCGGAATTCGTCGCCGGATCCGCGCTGAACTAGCCGTTACCCGCACGCGCTCGGAAGCGACAACACTTTCGTTTCCTTGAAAGGGAAGTCGTAGAATAGCAGCGTGAGCATCGTCGCCACCCTGATCGTTCTGTCGCACTTGGCCGACCCGACCGCCACTTGGATCGGGGCTGATGATCCCCACCTGCGGTATACGGGACGGATCGGCCATGAGGCTCCCGATGTCGCGGCTTTCTACTATTCCGCGACTTCCGTCAAGACCAAGTTCTCCGGGCGTTCGTTAGCCTTGCGATTTGAAGAAGACGGCTGGGGTCCGGCTAATTCCTTCGGAGTCCGCATTGACGGCAGCCCGGAAATCATTGTCCAACTGAAGGCAAACACGGATCGCACGTACGTGGTGGCCAATGGGCTTTCTAACCGCATGCACGGCGTGGAAATCTACCGACGACAGGACGCCTACGGCGGAGTCGCCAAGTTCAAAGGACTGTGGATCGACAAAGGGGCTCGGCTAGACTTTCCTCCCAAGCCGTACTCAAAGCGGATCGAGGTTTAGGGCGATTCGGTAACGGCTGGTTCGGCCACGGAGGCATTTGGGTTCGAAGGCCAATCCGACGATAAGGTGAGCTTCAATAACGAAGATGGAGTGCTCAATAATGGGTACTCCAGCTACGCGGCCATCGCCGCGCGTCGCCTGAAGGCTGAGGCTCACATCCAGGGCATCGGCGGCCTCTCTCTGCTCGATGGCACCGGCTGGTTTGGCGGTCCGGTAGAGAATTGCAAAGGTTTGGTGACTACCTGGGACAAGCTAAACCCTCTTCCGGGGCAGTATTCAAACTGGGACTTCAACCGGTTTATGCCGGATGTGGTGGTCATTGCCATCGGCCAGAACGACGCTCGCGGTGGTCGAATCGCCGATCCCACGTGGAAAGCCGAATGGAAGCGGAGCTACAAGCAGATTCTCGACGGCCTGCACGCCCACTATCCCAAGGCACCGTTTGTGCTCACGACCACAATCCTTATGCACGATATGGCGTGGGATGATGCTCTAAAGGAAATTGCCGCTGAATACAAATCGGCACCAGTTACTTACTTCGGCTACCGCCGCGCCGGGAAGGGAACTCCCGGGCATCCACGCTTGGTCGAGGAAGAAGAGATGGGGCAAGAGCTAGCCGACTACCTTAACCGGCTACCGGGCATTTGGGGACGCCCGGCTCGGTAGGGCTACTTCTTGGGAAGGGCGCGGGTGGCTCCCACCGAGATGCCGCCATCAACCAAAAGCGTCTGCCCGGTAACGTACTCGCTGGCATCCGACGCGAGGAAGACAACGGCGCCTTCCAAATCGTCCATCCGGCCGGGCCGCTTGAGTGGGATCCGGTCGGTGAGATATTCGACCCATTCCCGGTTCTCGTACATTACGGCATTCTGGGCGGTCTTGAACCACCCAGGAGCGAGGCAGTTGACCGTGATTCCGAACTGACCCCAGTCGTCGCACAGACTCATGGTGAGCTGCTTTACTCCACCTCGACTGGCACCGTACGGCCCCAAACCGGCATACCCCGCCACCGCCGTGACACTCCCCACGTTGATTATTCGACCGTAACCGGCCGGAATCATGTGCCGGGCCACCGCTTGGGCCACGAAGAAAGTTCCGCGTAGATTGGTGTCGAGAATCAGATTCCAGTCGTCCCAAGTGACGTCTATCGCCGGTTTCCGAACATTACACCCGGCATTGTTGACTAAGATATCGAGCTTGCCGTAGTGCGCATGCGCATCGGCAACCATCGCCTGGATGCTGTCGTAGTCCCGTACATCGCAGGCCAAGGGGAGGCATCGCCGCCCTAGGGCTTCGATCTCGGTAACGAAATCGGTTAGCGATTCCTGCGTACGGCTCGTGATCACCAAGTCTGCTCCCGCGTTGGCGAGGGCTCGAGCAAATGTCTGGCCCAACCCGCGGCTGCAACCGGTTACGATCGCGATTCGACCGGTGAGGTCAAAGGCGTTTACGGACACACCATCACCTTCATCAATCCCGGCTCGGCTTTGTAAAGACGGTGGAAGTAGTCCGCTGCATCATCCAAGCCGATGGAGGCGGAAATAAGTGGATCTACCTGCACCTGGCCACTGGCAATCAGCTCCAAGCATTCGGGGTACTCGCCCTGCGATCCGCAAGTTCCGAAGACGCTGAGTTCGCGGGTCACAACGCTCTGCAACGGAATCTCTACCTTGGGGGAGAGATTTCCGACCAGCACCACGGTTCCGCCCTTCACCACCGAGTTGATTGATGCGGTGACGGTCGGAGTGATTCCCACGGCTTCCAGAGCCACATCCACTGGTTCATCCAGTGAATCATGAGTGGCGCCGAACGATTTTGCCAAAGCCACTTTTCCCGGATCAAGATCAATCGCCACGATGCGGGAGGCTCCGAAAACCCGGAGAACTTGGACAATTAAAAGGCCGATCATGCCGACGCCGTAGACCGCCGCCGACTGACCCGGTTTGATGCCGCTTCGGCGCACTGCGTGGTAGGCAATACTCACCGGCTCCACCATCGCGGCGTGCTCGAACGACATTCCCGTTGGCAATCGATAGAGAATTCGGGCCGGAGCCACCACGTACTCGGCAAATGCGCCGTTCTGCCGGTAGTCCCCACAGCTCACGCCCATCACTCGTCGATTCTCGCAAAGGTTGATCTCGCCACGCCGACAGTAATCGCAATCGCCGCAGAAGATCGTGCTGTCAAAGGTGACGCGGTCTCCAACTTGATAATCCGTCACGGTCCCGCCGATTTCGGTGATCACTCCCGACGCCTCGTGCCCCATCACAATCGGTGGAATGCGCCGCCCCGAAGATCCGTCCATGCCGTGAATGTCACTACCACAGATGCCGCAAGCCTTTACCTGGATCAAGACTTCCTCCGGCAACAAATCAGGAATGGGTAAATCCAAAACGGAAAACTGCTGGTACTCCACCAGCTGTAGGGCGCGCATGGCAATATGTTAGCCCTTCGAATGATCGAATTGGATCACCACTCCTAATCCGTCTAGTTATCAAACGGTTAGCGGACAAGGCAGTCCGAAATGGATCGCATTGTGGTTAAGTGGCGGGGATTCGAAAATCCCCGCTACTTGGTGGGAAAGCTACCGCTGTAACCCAAGAATTGACCTTACCGATCGGGATTCGGGTTCGGACTTAGAACAATATCCTGAGTAGTTTTTTTATGGTTCTGAACCATGACGTCAAACCCTCGCTGGCTGTATTGCCCATCCATGCAATACACGTAGTTCTTCCCGGATGGAACCCGGAGTTGGTACCGGCCCTTCGCATCCGTTACCGCTCGCTGCACCCAGGCGCTGGATCGGGGATGGGCCGGCCCGTAAATGCCAATTCCGATATTTGGTACCGGTTTGCCGGCGGAATCTGTCACTCTTCCCTCGACGATGCCTCCCGAAATCAACTCGAAATTGACGTTACTGACAACGCTGCCGGGCTTCGTTTGAATGTTTTCATGCGCCACGGCGGTGAGCTCTGGACTTTGGGCGAATCGCTCGTCATACATCACATTCACCAGGCCGCTTCCAAGGCGTTTAATGGTGTAATTTCCATCCGCGTCCGATACGGCGCTTCCCCAAATGTCCTGCGTATTGCTACTGACCGAGTAGTTTGCGGTGTTATCCTGCACACCTATTGTCACTCCGGCGACCGGTTTCCCGGCGGAGGTGACGCGTCCGGAAATCTCGGCACTTTGCCGCAAGGTGATGGTCTGAAGGCCAGACTTGGTGCTGTCGAAACGGTCGTCATAGCCAAGGGTGGCGTAACGATCGTCGCTCACATCCAGCCGGGCGTCGGTGCGAGGCGGGATTTTGTCGAATGTAGCCAGCCCGTTGGCAGAGATGGTCACACTCAGTTCCTTTGTTCGGCTCGGAGTCAACTGGGTGAACGCCGAGATTTCCGTTTTGGAATCTGGCTTGGAGCGATCCATTAGCATCGTCGGACCAATCTTGAGTCCGGCGGCGGGTTGGCCATCGGGGAGGAGGACGCGAACGGTGGTCTGCTTTGGAGGAAAGAGACT
>Ga0114972_10003080_pt1 | contig 12517 bp, 8 predicted proteins | sample M_140807_EF_Meta_FD_87354 | JGI IMG/M metagenome (GOLD analysis project Ga0114972, IMG submission 87354) | Freshwater microbial communities from Lake Montjoie, Canada to study carbon cycling - M_140807_EF_MetaG | ecosystem: Environmental > Aquatic > Freshwater > Lake | place: Lake Montjoie... | reverse complement strand
TCGCAAAGGCCCTGGCCGATTATCTCTTCAATGACGAAAATGCCATGGTCCGAATCGATATGTCGGAATACCAGGAAAAGCATGCGGTCAGCCGCCTTGTGGGAGCGCCTCCCGGATATGTGGGCTACGATGAAGGTGGCCAGCTGACCGAAGCGGTTCGCAAGCGCCCATATTCGATTGTGCTGCTCGATGAAATCGAAAAAGCCCATCCGGATGTTTTCAACATCCTTTTGCAAGTGCTCGACGAAGGCCGGCTTACTGATAACAAAGGCCGAACTGCCAATTTCCGGAATACCATCGTCATCATGACCAGCAACATGGGCGCTTCCATCATTCAGGATAATTTTAGCCAGATTAATGACGAGAATGCCTTCGACATCATCTTCGAAACGAAAGACCAGGTAATGGAAATGCTCAAACGCAGCATTCGTCCAGAGTTTTTAAACCGGATAGATGAAGTCATCATGTTCCGACCGCTCAGCCGTGAAGAAATCCGGAAGGTTGTGGATATTCAATTCACGATTCTTAAAAAGCGGCTTGAAGACAATGGAATTCATTTAGATGCTGAGCCCGCCGTGCTTGATTTCCTTTCTGAAAAAGGCTACGACCCAGCCTTTGGTGCCAGACCTCTCAAGCGGGTGATGCAGCAGCGCATCATGAATCCAATGTCCAGAGAAATTCTCTCCGGACAAATCAGCAAAGATTCTGTCATCATGCTCACCCTCGATGACGTTGAAATCCGATTCGAAAACCTGAGCAGTCTGCCACTCGAAAAGTAAATCGACAAAATGTAGTGAAAGGCCTTTTCCATGCGGGAAGGGTCTTTTTTTTGGGCGTGCCCCCGGCAACAAATCGCCGGGGTCTGGCTATCCGCCCCTCAAATTTCGGGGCTACTATCCATCACGCGGGCATTGGTGCTTCGCCATGTAGTAGTTCAGGACTTTTCCTGAGAAAAATATCCTGATATAATTTATGCTTCGGCTTCTTTTTGTGCTTTGGCATTTTTTAAGGTGGGGTTTCGGAATTTTGGCCCAATCATTGCAGTCCAATTCAGAAACCCCGGGCAATCATTATGGCCAAAAGCCGATTTTCAGCAACAATAGATCCTCGCGACAAAAAGCCGCTTTCTAAAAACTCCTTAAAACAAGCCTGGCGGATCTTCGGATTTCTTCGGCCTTACCGTGGACTTTTCATTTCCGGAATGGTGGTGCTGTTGTTGTCAGGACTTACCTCCATGAGTTTTCCCTTTATCGCCGGGCAACTTGTGGACTCAGTCAGCAGCGTTTTTCGTAAGTGGACAAGAAATGAAATTGCCCTGGCGATGTGTGGCGTTCTGCTTGTGCAAGCTTTTCTAAGCTTTATGCGCGTGGAGATTTTTTTCAGGGTAAGTGAGCAATCCATGCGCGACATCCGTTTTCGATTGTTTAGTAAAATCATGTCGCTGCCAATTTCCTTTATCGAAAAGCGTAGGGTGGGGGAGTTGACGAGTCGACTCACTTCCGATGTGACTCAACTCCAGGATATTTTGTCTTTTATTCTGGCGGAGTTTGTCCGTCAGGTACTCACAGTTGTGCTTGGCCTGGGTATCATTTTTTGGGTTTCTACCCGTCTTTCTCTGGTGATGCTGGCCTCATTTCCATTCATTGTGTTGGGTGGAATCATTTTCGGGAAATTCATCCGGAAGCTTTCCAAGAAAGTGACAGATGACCTTGCCGCAGCCAACACCATTGCAGAAGAATCCCTGCAATCGATCAATACAGTAAAATCCTTTACGAACGAGGGTTATGAGGCCAATCGGTATTATGTGGCTTTGCAAAATGTGCTTGGGAATTCCCTGCGCTCAGCAAGATTTCGGGGCATCTTTATTTCAACGGTGATCTTTTCTGTTTTCGGTGGAATTGTATTGGTCCTTTGGTACGGACTCGGCCTTGTAGAAAGTGGTGATTTAACCATTGGTAAGCTGGTTTCCTTTATTCTATACACCACCTTTATTGCTGCCGCCGCTGGTGGCCTTGGCGATTTGTACGGCCAGATTCAAAAAACCATTGGCTCCTCGGAGCGGATTCTTGAAATTCTGGATGCTGATGCAGAGGAAGATTCAGTAAAAAATGCCATTGATCCGGGTCGTGCAGAAGGTGCCATCGAATTTAAAAATATCGTTTTTGCTTATCCTTCCAGAGAAGAGGTGGAGGTGCTTCAAGGATTAAACCTCAGTATTTCCCCGGGCCAGAAAGTTGCCTTGGTTGGAAAAAGTGGTGCAGGAAAATCTACCATAGTGCAATTGCTCATGAGGTTTTACAAAGCGGGTTCCGGGGAAATTTCTTTGGATGGGCGCATCATCCAGGACATTAAACTGGAGGCATTACGCCGAAACATTGGCATTGTTCCTCAGGAAGTTCTGCTTTTTGGTGGTACCATAATGGAAAATATTGGATACGGAAAGCCAGGAGCCAGTCTTGATGAAATTGTGCAGGCAGCCAGAAAGGCGAATGCCTGGGAGTTTATTTCCGGATTCCCCGATGGGTTAAATACAATAGTTGGTGAGCGTGGAATAAAACTTTCTGGTGGTCAGCGCCAGCGCATTGCCATTGCCCGCGCCATTCTGAAAGACCCTGCCATCTTAATTCTGGATGAAGCTACTTCTTCTCTCGATTCGGAATCAGAACGCCTGGTTCAGGATGCCCTGGATTTACTGATGGAAAACCGAACCACCATCATCATTGCCCACAGGCTTGCCACCATTAGGAAAGCAGACAACATCTTCGTCCTTCAGGATGGAAAGATCCTCGAGCAAGGAAGCCACGATGAATTGATGGAACTTGGCGAAGGCTTTTATGCCCGACTGGTGAAAATGCAATTGGATTGGGTGGATGGATAAAAGCTTCCTCCCACCTATGGCATGAAAGTGATGTGTCCTGTTTTTACCAGCTTGTTTGTCCTTCCTGGAAGGGTGTAGGAGACACGGTAAAAATAGCATCCTGGAATCAGGTCGCTTCCATTCCAGTTGTTCAGGTAGTTGTCGAAGGCTTTTACTTCTTTCCCCCAGCGGTCATAAACATTGACTTCTGTTTTCTCACTGCAGGAAAATCCTGGGCTTTCAACAGTCCAAACCCGATTTGCCTCTTCCCCCGACGGAAGCACCAGATTGGTAGGAACCGGATTGCAAACCAAGATTTCCTTTCTCAGGGTATCGCTGCAATTGTTTTCCGGAACATAAACCAAAAGTGTATGTTTTCCTGTTCCTGCCTGAGCCGGATCAAATTGATTCTGATTTACTCCATGTCCAGAAAACTGAGCTACAGGCGGTTGTGCAATTAATTTCAGAGCTGGGTCGCCCAGCAAAATTACGGGTGGAAGGTCTGCCTTCAAATCAATCACCGGCGTAACTTCTATTCCAACTGGAATTGTCAAAACCCTGTCGATGGTAAGACAAGTTTCGCTTGTTCGTACCAAACATTTTATGGAATCACCTGCCTCAATGCCCGGTACTGTGTAGTTTGCGCCTGTTGAAGAACTCTGAGTATTGTTCAGAAACCACCTGAAAGTTGGGTTATCACCACAATTTTCAGTTTGCACAGAAAACTTTAATGGATCTCCTTCACAAGCAATGCTGTCTTCAGGAATAACGATTGCCAATGGGGTTCTTAGGGGCTTTAGACTGACAACAAATCGGTTTGAAACCGCAGTGTCGGGCAAGGCGCAAAAAGCATTGCTATTGAGCGTACAGGTTACGGTATCTCCATCCTGTAGAATTGAACTGGTAAAAACAGAGTCAGTTCCCAAAACAGGACCATCGTTAATTCTCCATGCAAACTGTGGAGCATTACCTCCGGAATCTGGTTTTGAAACAAATCGCATCGGTTGACCAAGGCAGGCGGTTGTGTCTTTTGTTGAAATGGTGATGGATGGACTTGCCGTTCTTTCAAGGCCGGAAACAGCCAGAATGAATGCCCTGTTACTTTGATTTCCAATGAAGCCCGAATTGCTGACCTCAAGTGAAACAAGGGTTTTTTCGCAAGGCAAAACGAAATCGAGATTTCGGAATCTTGGATTTCCCTGTTGAGCGGCTTCATAATCACCGGGATTGATTGGTCCGTCTTTCCGCTTTACCCGGCCATAGCCTGAAAAAGTTTGCGGAACAACTGTATTAAACCAGTCCTCAATGGTTTTATTGAAAAGTTGGGTTGTGCCATCAGAAAACTGAAACCGGATGCTCACTTGGGCATCTCCTTCGGTGGCCATAGAAAGCAGACTAAAATCGGTGTAACGCGCTGGTTGAACAAGTTCAAGAATTCCAGATTCTCCTGCCATCAGGTAAAGCACATTATTGGAATCGAATGGCGCCATTTGAAACTTCCGGCCCGGAACAGAAAAAGTGCCACTGTCAGGCAATCCGTAAAGATTGGCCGGCTGAAAAGCATTGGCATTGGCAAATTGCTTGGTGCAAAGCACATAGTTTGATGGGCTGATGGCATCCATCTCCTTTGTGGTGGTGGCAAGGGCACTGTTGCCGTCGCCGTCTGCAATCACATCATGGTTATAGCCCTTAACTTTAATTGGATTGTAAATCTGGGCTTCAATTTGTTGGAAGCCAATGAAAAAAACCGCAAGTGCAAGAATCAGTACTTTCATGGAATGCAATAATGTGGATTTTGAATGAATGTCAAAATCTAAATGATCTCAATTGCGCATTGATGCAGCGCTTAACTGCCTTTTGTACATTTGAATCGTATTTTCCAATCCGAAATAAAGGGCATCGCATACAAGTGCATGGCCAATCGAAACTTCCAGAAGATTGGGGATTTTGGAGGCAAAGAAAGCAAGATTCTCAAGGCTTAGGTCGTGCCCGGCATTCAAACCGAGGCCCGCTTCAGTTGCCCATTTTGCTGCTTGTACAAAAGGCAAAATGGCGCTTTCCCTATCCTTGGAATAGTTTGCCGCATAAGGTTCGGTGTAAAGTTCGATGCGGTCTGCGCCGAGTTCGGCGGCTTTATAAATTCGATCTTTGTCAGGCTCCATAAATACTGAAACACGGATGCCATTTTGCTTGGCTACCGAAATAATTTCCCGTAAAAAATCGAAGTGTTTTATTGTATCCCAGCCTGCGTTTGAAGTAATGGCATCAGGCGGATCAGGTACCAGTGTGAGCTGGTCTGGTTTTACCTCCAGAACCAGGTCCATCAAATTCTTGTCAGGGTAGCCTTCAATGTTGAATTCTGTTTTTACCAAAGGCTTTAATTGCCTCACATCGCTGTATCGGATGTGCCTTTCATCGGGCCTTGGATGAACCGTTATCCCTTGTGCACCAAATAGTTCGCAATCCATCGCCACTTTAAGAAGGTCAGGATTATTGCCGCCCCTGGCATTTCGAAGGGTAGCAATTTTGTTGATGTTTACGCTGAGTCTGGTTTCCATTTTAGCTTTCGTAATGGGGTAGGGGATGGCCCGCAAGGTATTCAGCTCCGCTCATTTTTCGTTTTCCTTCTGGTTGAAGTTCTACAATTTTCAGCCAGAAATCACCACATGCGAGCCCGAGTTCCTGTGGTCCGATTTTTCCCAAAGTACCAGGGGCAATTCCCTTGCATGGTTTTTCTGTTTGCTGGCTGATATGAATTTTCAGGTTCTTGTTTTCATGCTCAAGAAAAGCACCTGGATATGGGTTTAATCCCCGAATCTGGTTGTGAATTTCAAATGCATTTCGATCACAATGGATTCGGCAATCATCTCGGAATATTTTCGGGGCCGGGCAGGATTTTGAATCATCCTGAGGAAATGGACTTATTGACTCATCGCATAATCCAATCACAGTTTGCCACACCAGATCAGCACCCTGGTGCATCATCCTTTCATAAAGACTTCCCGCAGTTTCATTTTCACCAATTTCGATTTTTTCCTGAAGCATGAGATCGCCGGTATCAATTTCCTGTTGCAGCATGAAGGTGCTGATGCCACTTAGTTTTTCGCCAGCCATAATGGCGCGGTTGATTGGGGCAGCCCCTCTGTAAGCGGGAAGCAAGGAAGCATGGAGATTGAAGGTTCCCAAAACCGGCATTTTCCACACGGTTTCCGGAAGCATTCTAAATGCCACCACGATTCCAAGGTCTGGCTGAAGAGATTGTAAATGCGCTTGAAAATCAGGGTCCCTAAGTTTTTCGGGTTGTAAAACCGGGATGTTGTGGGCTTGCGCCAGAATCTTGACTGGGCTGCTTTGTATGTGTAATCCACGGCCTGCGGGTTTATCCGGAGCGGTGAGAACGCCGACAATATTGGCACCTGAATTAATCAACTTTTCAAGAACTGTAGCAGCAAATTCAGGTGTGCCTGCAAAAAGGATTCTGATCTTCTTCGCTTCTTTCATGCCTCAAAATAACAAATGAATCTGTGAATGCTGCGGTTGCGGAGGGAAATCTTCCAGTCTATTTTCAGCATGCTTGATTAACTTGCGGCTGGCGTTGCCAATTTTAACCATGGTGATTCCTTAATTAAAGTATGAAGACCAAAGAAGAAATCGTCAGCGATTGGCTACCAAGATATACTGGAACACCTTTAGACCAGTTTGGTAAGTATATTCTGCTCACCAATTTCATCAATTATGTGCAGATGGTTTCGGACAAGTTTGGTGCACCCATTATTGGAATCGATAAGCCAATGCAAACGGCTACTGCCAATGGAATCACCATCATCAATTTTGGAATGGGTTCGGCAATGGCAGCCACAGTAATGGATTTGCTCAGTGCAATCAATCCGGCGGCGGTACTTTTTCTGGGGAAATGTGGTGGACTTAAAAAGAAAACAGCCATCGGCGATCTTATTCTTCCAATCGCGGCGATCAGGGGTGAAGGAACATCCAACGATTACTGCCGGCCTGAGATTCCGGCTTTGCCTTCATTCCGTTTGCAGCGTGCGGTTTCTTCCATGATAAAAAAACACGAACTGGATTATTGGACGGGCACGGTGTATACCACCAACCGAAGGGTTTGGGAGCATGATGATGTTTTCAAAGAATATTTACGGGAGCTGAGGGCCATGGCCATTGATATGGAAACAGCCACCATTTTTGTGGTTGGGTTTGTAAACAATATCCCAAAGGGCGCTCTGCTTCTTGTTTCTGACAATCCAATGGTGCCAGAAGGTGTAAAGACTTCAAAATCAGACACAAAGGTTACCAGCTCATTCGCAGAAAAGCATCTTCAGGTAGGCATTGATTCTTTGCTGGAGCTTGCCAACTCAGGAGAATCTGTAAAACACCTGAGATTCGAGTAATTCCGGATTTTTTAACCTTTCCTGAAAAGGTTTTTTATCTCGCCAAGCTTGGTAGTTTCGTCCTTTTTCTTTGGAGCGGTATTGCCATAGCCGTATCCATAACCGTAACCGTACCCATAGCCTTTTAGTCCGAATTCGCTGAAGTTCAGCACAATGCCAAGGTTGGTGTTTTTCTTGTCAGAAATAAGAGAAGCAGGAACCGCAAGCATTTTTTTATCCAGATATCCAGATCGAACAATGTAAAGAACGAAGTCTGCGTATTCAATTACAGGATAAGAGTCTGCAACAAAACCGATTGGAGATAAGTCTGTAATGACATAATCGAATTTCGATTTGAGATTTTCGAGTAAATCAAACAAACGGGGCTTCATCAAAAGTTCGGCAGGGTTTGGAGGAATTGTCCCGGCAGAAACGATGTAAAGATTTTCCTTTCCTTCCACTGGAAAAATAATGTCATCAAAGGCTATATTGGAATTGGCAATGAAGTTTGAAACACCATCTCTGTCCTCAATACCAAGGTATTCAGGCAATTTTGGCATCCTAAGATCGAGCCCAACCAAGACCACTTTTTTACCAGTACTGGCCAGAGACATGGCCAATTTTATGGAAGTAAAAGTCTTTCCTTCTTTAGGAATTGTGGATGTGATTGCAATGGTTTTTCCAATGCCTGGCGTATCTGGGAGCACATAGGCAAGGTTTGCCCGCAACATCCGAAAGGCCTCTGAAATGGCAGTCCGGTAATTGGATTCAACCGTTCCTGATAGATCGTCTGTTTCAAATGGAACTTCTCCCAAAATTGAAAAATTATATCGAGCAAGATCTTTTAAAGATTTTACCTTGGTGTTGAATATTTCGGCTAGGACGAAAATGCTCAACGGAACTAAAATACCAGTTAGTAAGGCAATTAAACAGACGGATGATTTTTTTGGAAATACAGGTCCGTCAAGTGAAAACGGTGCTACAATTATTTTTGAATTGCCCACAGTGGCTGCTTGTGCCATTTCATTTTCTTCTCTTTTTTTAAGTAGATGAAGAAACAAATCTTCCATAATTTTCTGTTGTCTGAAAATACCTCTGAATTCTCTTTCAAATTTTGGTAGATGAGAAAAGCGACTATTGAATGTATTTCCCTTAGTTCTCAATCCTTTTAATCTGATTTCCAATGATGAACGCCAGGTTTTTAAACTTTTTTCTATAGATGTGCGCAAAGAGGTGAGATTGGCCTCCATTTTTTGAATATTCGGATTTTGTTCATTCGCATATTGTAGCTCTTGGTTTCTATCCCTCACTATTTTGTTGTACTCATTTGTCATTTGGTTGATGCTTGACTCATCAAGGCCCAGATTAGATGGTAAAAGATCATTGAATCCGTTGGTTTTCTTCAGATATTCTAGGAGGAAATTGACTAGAGAAACTTGAATTTCATTTTCCGTTATTTGCTTTTCGTTTTCATTTTCTCGGGAGGTAATTGAACTGGCATCCAGCTGAACATCCATTAATCCATTTCTAGTTTTGAAATTTTCCCCCTGTTGTTCTAGGGTTGAAAGATCATCCTGAATTAGCTTAAGTCTCTCATTTATAAAAGCAGATGTATTATAACCAATTCTATTTTTTTCCCGGATTACATCAATTTCATATTCTCTAATTAAACTTTCAAGTATATCATTATTCCTTACCGGGCTAGTACCTTGAATACTTAAAATAATTGTAGTACTAGTGTTGGGATCTGCAAAATTGGCCATAATGGATGCGCGCAACTGGGAAATGCAAGTTCCAATGGAGGTTAAAATAACTTCCATTGTCATTCCATTCCATTTATCAGTCATTAAAGCAGTACGCTTCACAACCATATAGTCTGGTCTTTGAGGAAACATTATCCTATCTCCATATTTGCATTTTAAAGGAGATAAGCCATTGAATTTCAATTCGAAACTATTTTCATCGATAATTTTTATGAAGAAGACAATATTCTTGACATCGTTAATAAGTGTGTCATTCAGATAATATGAAATGTCTATTGGATTTTCCTCATAAATTTCTTTTCTCTGAATTTTTGTATGATTACCTATCAGATAAAATCGCTGAAATAATTTAAGTTGCGAAATAACGGCACTTAAGATTGACTCAGATTTCAGAATTTCTAATTCATTATTGATGTTGTTATTGGGAGAAACAGGTAAATTGAGTTCGGATAAAAAGCCAAGTTCCTTGTTTTCCTGTTTCACAATGATGGAAGCCCAAGATTCATATCTTGGAATCGAATATCGAATGAAAAAAAATGCAACTGCAAAGGATAAGGAGCAGGTTAAAAGGAACCATTTCCAGTTTCTAAAAACCCTGTCTTTGATTTCGCTCAGATTTAATCCAGCATCTTCATCCTTATTCTCTTTTGCCGAATTGAATATAGATTCCATTTTATCTGTAAAAGAAAAGCATAGTGGAAAGAATCAAAGATACAACTGACATCGCCATTGGACCAGTGGTGCGGAAAAGTGTCGGTTGAATCAGACCTGTTTTATTGGGTCGCACATAAATCAGATCGTTTTGTTTCACTAAAAAAACAGGTGAGTTGAAAATTGAAGTGGATGTGAGGTCTACCTGATATTCTTTTCTTTCGTTGTTTTCCTCTCGCCATATGATTATTTTTTTTCGGTCTCCATTGATGGTTAAATCTCCGGCCATTGCAATAACCTCGAGCAAGTTCGCTTTGTTGTTTCCAATTTTTATATATCCTGGAGATTTTACTTCTCCCAAAACGGTTATTGTAAAATTGAATATTCGTATTTGCACCACCGGGATCTTAATAAGGTTTTTTAGTTTTTCTGTTAGCAACTTTTCGGCCTCCTCAAGATTGAATCCCGCCAATTCGACCTTTCCCAAAATGGGTATGGCCACTTCACCATTTGAATCAACAAAAAATGTATTGGGTGGGCTTTCCTGGCCTATTCCCGCACCTCCAGAGAAATAAAAAGGCAATGCAGATTCTGGGTCAAGTCCGGCAATTTTGATTTCCACTCTGTCGCCTACCTGAATTATTGGGTAATTGTATTGGCTATTGGCGAAAACAGATTTTTTTTCACCATTATTCAGATATACAAATCGCTGTTTTAATCCACAGGAGTTTGTAAGCAGGAACAGAAGAAATAGTTTTTTAAAATTCAATTTCAGGGATTTTGCTTTTATATGGAAACAAAGTTAACAGAATTTCAGTGGAGAGGCATCTATCTGCGAATCATTCCCTGATGTTCAGATTAATCTCCAAATTGACAATCCCTGATTCTTCAAAATTAGATACTAAAAGTACCTTTAAAGGCAGAGTTCGATGGAGTATTATCTTTTGAATTTGTGGTCCCGACAAGAATCGAACTTGTATCTAAAGTTTAGGAAACTTCTATTCTATCCATTGAACTACGGGACCAATGGTGATGCAAAATTAGCCCCCAGTTCCGATTTGCCAAATTCCCTGAGAAGGTAATTTTAGGATTTGCCAAAACAAAGCCTGAATTATCAGTGAAGGCTTCTAATTTTGGGCCCATTATGCTGAGCATTTTCAGAAAAGAAGTGAACCAATTCCTAAATAGCCTTTTGGGTTATATGGTGCTGGTTGTATTCCTTGTAGCAACAGGATTGTTATTCTGGGTATTTCCACAAGGCAATGTCCTGGATTATGGTTTTGCCGAAATGGGTTCATTTTTCAATCTTACTCCTTTCGTTTTTATTTTTCTGATTCCCGCAATTACCATGCGGTCGTTTGCGGAGGAAAAGAAATCCGGAACCCTTGAATGGCTGCTTACAAAACCACTTTCTGAATGGGATATTCTGGGTGGAAAGTTTTTGGCAGCCTGGTTTCTCTCCTTTCTGGCTCTTTTGCCTACCCTGATTTATTTTATTAGCCTTTTTGTACTTGGCGCCCCAACGGGAAACATCGATGCGGCCGGGGTATCCGGATCTTATATTGGGCTTTTGCTTTTGTCGCTCGTCTTTACATCCATCGGAATTTTCGGCAGCTGCCTTACCGATAATCAACTTGTGGCATTCGTGATTTCAGTTTTCCTGTGCTATTTTTTCTATTCAGGAATTTCCTCAATTGCAGGAATTGATATTTGGGCCAAGTCTTCACTTATCCTTTCTTATTTTGCACTCGATACCCATTTTCAAGCACTGGGAAAGGGATTGATTGATTTTCGGGATGTGCTTTATTTTATCAGTCTGGCCATAGCCCTTCTGGCTGCCAGTAAAATCATTTTAAGTTCAAGGCGCTGGTAATGAAAAAAAATACAATTCGCTGGCAGGAAACTGGCCGCTTTCTGGCGCTTATACTCATTCTGATTTTTATCAATGTCTTTTTTAGTGGCTTTTTCTTTCGTCTTGATTTAACGGGAGATCAGCGATTTTCTATTTCGGAAGCCAGCAGAAAAATTCTTGAAAATCTGAAAGGTCCCGTGATGGTTGAGGTTTATCTGGAAGGCGAGTTTCCTGCTGGTTTCGAGAGACTTCAGAGAACCATCCGGGAAACTTTGGAGGAGTTTCGTAGCTGCAGTGGAGACAAAATTGATTACCAATTTGTGGATCCTTCTGCCGCAGCCGATGAAAAGACACGCAATAAAACCTTCCAGCAACTTGCAAAAATGGGCTTGCAGCCAACCAATCTAATGGTGAAGCAAGGGGCAGAACAAGTGCAGAAAATTATTTTTCCTGGCGCAGTAATTCGGGTGAAGGGCCGGGAAATTCCCGTTCAACTCCTCAAAGGCAACCAGGCTTCTTCTCCCGCAGAGCGTTTAAACCAATCGGTTGAAGGTGTGGAATTTGAGCTCGCCAATGGAATTCGTACAGCAACCCAGCCAAGCAGTGGCCGAATTGCAATGCTCACCGGACATGGAGAGGCGACCGACCGTCGGATTCAGGATTTTGGGCTAAGCCTGAAACAATATTATGATGTTCGCAAAGTGGACTTAGGCAAAGTGGAAAGCCTGAGTGATTTTGACCTTGCAATTCTCATAAAACCAACACAGGAGTTTAGCGAATTCGACAAATTTAAAATTGACCAGTTTGTGGTTAAGGGCGGCAAGCTCCTAGTTTTATATGATGGCATCAAGGCTGAGATTGACAGCATCCGGCCAGATGGGGGACTCGCATTTCCCTACAATACAAAACTGGATGATTTGTTTTTTCGCTTTGGCGTAAGGGTAAATGCAGATTTGCTTCTCGATATGAACTCCGGCGCGATTCCCCTGGTGGTTGGTTATGTTGGTGA
>Ga0114972_10003078_pt1 | contig 12517 bp, 12 predicted proteins | sample M_140807_EF_Meta_FD_87354 | JGI IMG/M metagenome (GOLD analysis project Ga0114972, IMG submission 87354) | Freshwater microbial communities from Lake Montjoie, Canada to study carbon cycling - M_140807_EF_MetaG | ecosystem: Environmental > Aquatic > Freshwater > Lake | place: Lake Montjoie... | reverse complement strand
AGTAGCCGCGTTGGGGGTAAAAAGGACAGGCACTTTACCCGTTGGACTCGGCGCGTTATCCTTTGCCCAGACTAGGCGTTGGAGGATTTGCTCAACAATTTGGTTGGGATTAATTTTCTCTCGGCTCTACTCTCCGTCATAAACCGCTAAAAAATCTCCCCCGCGAATCCACTCTACACCGAAGTAATCACTGATCGCCGTATCCTGATGTTCACAGTGCAATCCCTTGGAATTGAGCAAAATTGTCTGATCTTCCTCACATTCCAGTTCCCCACTACACAAAACCTCTGGATAGGCTTCTCGAATTTGTGCGATCGCCTTTTTGCCGACTTCCACTAGGGTTTCAACGGGTATGGTTTTACCAACGGGTTCAGCAATCTGGGTGCGAGCTTCATTTAATTCGGGCGTTTCGGGCGGATTCAGTAAAGATAGGGCGATCGCCTTTTCGACTAAAGTTTGGGGATCGACGGGGCCATAGGCAACGGCCAAACCAGGACAACCTCCCCGCCAAACCCGCAAAGCCGTGCCTTCCGATTCTGAGCTTTCGAGTTGCTTAAGACGATTGGCTTCAAAAAAAACAGGGTGGGACTGCGATCGCGAATAATAAACTTCAGCTTCCTCGGCCCTCGCATTTTGGGCTAAGTTTAATAATTGTTCTAGTTCTTGTTTCATCGTGAGATCCTAAAATTCCCTTTCCTTAATTATTGGGGATATTGGCCGCCCTCCGCCGAAAAGAACGTTTTAAAACGACTAACAGACGGCTAAAGTCGCTTTGGGAAAAAGGCGATCGCGGTTGGTTTCTAATTGACGTAATTCTAAGCCCTGTTCAAAGATTTGATTAATCGCTAACATTTGCCCGTCTTCGGTCATAAATTTATGATCAGCCGTAGCGCGAATCACGGAACCATCTTCTAGGTTATATTCAAAGACTTCTTGGGAACCCCGCTTATGCCATTGGGCGATCGTTTGGGTATAAATAAAACCGTTGCGATCAACGCTATAAACCGTACAGGGAATTTGTTCTTCAACAATTTTGCCAATGGGTAAGACCCCATATTCAACCGTTAGGATTAAACTGTCATAGCTTAAGCAATATTCGGCAAAATTAACCATTTGATCAAAAAGACTGTCAGAAATCTGTTTTGTCACTCCATTTTTGGCGGCTCCTGTAATAAATTTCTCCCGATGCTTCTGCATTTCTGAGGCTTTCTTTTTCCCCATTGCTCGTCGTAATAAATCCGCTTCTCCTAAAGAATAACCCGCTAAATCTTGAGCCATTTTCATGATTTGTTCTTGATAAACGAGGACTCCATAGGTTTCATTTAAAATTGTTTCTAATAGTTTATGTTCATAGGCGATCGCTTCTCTGCCATGTTTGCGATCGATAAACTTAGGAATTAAACCCGCATCCAACGGGCCAGGCCGATAGAGAGCCAAAATAGAAGAAATATCTTCAATACTAGAGGGTTTTAAATCTCGAACAATTTGACGCATTCCCGACGATTCTAACTGGAAAATTCCTTCCAAATCGCCATCTTCTAATAAGGTATGGGTTTTTTTGACATCCGTTGGTAATTTTTTGATTGTCCCCTTAGCCATAATTTCTAAGGCTTTACGTTCACCGAGAGGCAACTCATCTAGATCAATAATTTCTCCTTTATTTTGTTTAATTAAATCCGTCGCTCGTTGCAAAGTCGTGAGATTTTTTAATCCCAAAAAGTCCATTTTCAATAAACCCAAGGACTCGATATCTTCCATAAAATATTGAGTAATGACTGAGCCATCATTATTTTTTTGGAGAGGCACAATTTCATCCAAAGGTTCCGAGGAAATTACTACCCCTGCCGCATGGACCCCAAAGGTTTTATTGGTTCCTTCAATGCGAATGGCCATATCAAGCCAACGTCTGACTTCGGAATCATTATCATATTGATTTTTAAATTCAGGCTCTGGCGTTTCATCAGAAATCATTACCTTTAATTTGGTGGGTTTTCCCCGTGAAACAGGAATCAGTTTAGCCATTTTGTCGGATTGAGCATAGGGAATTCCTAATACCCTGGCCACATCTTTTAAGACAGATTTAGATGTTAATCGGTTAAAGGTAATGATCTGAGCAACATTGGCTTCTCCATATTTTTCAGTGACATATTTAATCATGTCATCCCGCCTGTCAATACAAAAATCCGTATCAACGTCAGGCATGGATTTTCTTTCAGGATTGAGAAAACGTTCAAAGAGTAAGCCATGATGAACCGGATCAATGTTGGTAATTTTCAAACAATAGGCAACCAAAGAACCTGCTGCGGAATTATGAATGGTGATCGAATTCCCGATATAGGATGTGTCATCAGGAACCGTAATATCGTAAACTTTCCCGTTATAATTGAGCGTTTTAGTCTCTTTTATTTTTAAATAAATATAATTTTCATCAACCCAAAAACTATCATTACGATAGAATTTTTGTTCCTTAGTGCCAATAGGAAAAGCAAGAAAATCGGCATTCCAATTAAGGAGTTGTTTTCCCGCAAGTTTAACCGAGAATTCAACATTCCAATTAGGATTCGTTTTTTTACGTTTAGCAATAGATGCCCAATAGCCAAAGCGAGCTAATAGTAAGCGAAGTTGTCCCGCTAAAGTGGCTGAAACTGTTGTATATTTAATACTAATTGTTTTGGCGGATTCTCCATCATGACCATCCCCACGAAAAAGATAGGCAATTAACGTTTTGACTTCTTCTGAACATCCATGATTAATAATTTCTGAGGAAATCCTTTTGTTAATTGCTCCCTTGCCACAAAGAGAGGTTAAAAATTCACCGAGAATGCGAGAGTAGCATAAAACTTGTAAAGAATTTTTTTCTGGATGGGGATTAATGGTACTGTCTAAATTAAAGAGATTTTTCAATAAGCTTTGAACTTCTTCAGCATAGTTTAGTTCTTTTTTAGCAAAACCAAAACCAACCGTATTTTCTCTTTCTTGTAATCTTGACCATCCCTCTGCGATGTAATAACCTAACAGTTTTGCAAAATCTTGATTAAAAGTAACATAACGAGGAATTTTCTTGGTTGGTAAATAGTTAGTTCCTATCTCATACCATAAATAATCATTGTTATAACGTAGGTGAGCTTTCGGTTCAATAAAATGTAAAATATCAAAAATTAATTCACTTTCTGAAGATTTAGTTCTAGGAAAAACAACAAAATCGTTTTTATTGAGCTTACCTGATTCAATCCATTGCAACTCATAGTTTTGATAGGGTTTTTCTGAACAATAGCGAGAACAACTAGGTTTACAAACTGCCGCCATTTTCTGACTATTTACTACACAATTAGCACTTAAAACAGCCCAAATTTTATGATCTTTAGTTAAAGAAACTATTTCATTAGCAACTGTCAATTGACAAATTTCTTCATTGCAATCATATTCGTGGACATGAGTTACTGATTTAGGATTACCTAAATGGGTAATAATTTCTTGCCCGACCTTAATATCTTGAATAGAAATTTGTTGCCCATCAGATAATAAAACCTTTGTATCTCCTAGAACACAACCTCTTCCAGGCCCTACCGCAATATTATTATCCCTGGCATATTTAATATAATCCCAAACCACTAAGAAATAGGTCGAAAAACCCATTCTTTGTAACATTTTTAATTCGTATTCCAGACGTTCTTGATAAACGGGATCAATTTCATCAAAGGAACGACATTTTAATCTTTCGAGTAAACCTTGTCGGGAAATTTCTTCAACGTAGGTATCAGGGGTATGATTGGGGGGAACGGGATAATTAGGAATGCGGGGTTCTCCTAATATATTATAAGGTTCTATTTTTTCGGCAACTTCGAGAGTATTATTAATCGCTTCCTCGATAATTTCATCGGGCAAATGATCCCGAAATAATTGTCGCATTTCCTCGGCGGATTTGAGATATTCTGTGCCACTGTAGCGGAGTCTTTTGTCTTCGGTAATCAGTTTTCCCGTTTGAATACAAAGTAGGGCATCATGGGCTTCTACGTCATAGCAAGAAATGAAATGGGAGTCATTAGTGGCAATGATTTTAATACCTAATTCTTGGGCAATTTTAACAATTTGAACATTAACGATTCTATCTTCAATGGAACCATGATCCTGGATTTCTAAATAATAGTCTTCTCCAAATAAATCTTGATACCATTTAGCAACTTCTCTGGCGTGTTCTAGATCGCCTTTGAGAATTGCCTGGGGAACTTCTCCCCCTAAACAAGCACTGGTTACGATTAGGTCTTTGTGGTATTGGGTGAGTAATTCTTTATTGATACAGGGTCTAGAAAAAATGCCTTTGCCTTGGATTCCTTTGAGGCTAGAAATAGTCGTTAACTTGACTAAATTTTTATAGCCTTTGGTGTTTTTAGCTAAAACGACCTGGTGAAAGCGACGATTCTTTTTGTTTTCTTCAATATTGCCATTGATGACATACATTTCGTTGCCAATAATGGGCTTAATGGGCTTATTGCGACAGAGTTTAATCATTTCGATCGCGCCATACATGACTCCGTGATCTGTTAAGGCGATCGCAGGCATTCCGAGTTCTACGGCACGGTCAATCAGACTCGGTAACTGGGAAGCACCATCGAGCAGACTGTAATCACTATGAATATGTAAGCCAACAAAAGACATTTTTTAATAACACCCAAGTTTAATAATTTAATTAACTTTGCAGGTAAGGGGCTTAAGCCCCTTGTTTCGATTAATTCACTTATTTTTGTTAACTATTTTCATCTATTTCCTAAACGAAACTAACGAGCATCAGTCCGTACGAGATAGGGAAACTTACTTTTATCTATATTAAACCATTCCTCTTGAAGATCATGGTTGGCAGGACTAGCAATTACATTATCGACAACTTGTTTCCATTCACCATTATTTTTGGGTAAAATACAACCGTATAATTCTGTTGTCATGGGTTGTCGGGGTGTGAGGGCAAATTGACGGGGATCATTACCATCTTTGACTAATTCCCCAATTAAGAGAATGCCATCGCTGACCACCGCATTTACTCCACCTTTGACCAATTTAGCAATCCCTTCTTGACGGTTCTTGACTTCTACCCATTTTGCGGTGGGATAGATTTGGGGAATGATATCAAAGGTAGTGGTATTAGGGATATAGGCGATCGCCTGATCCTTGAGCGTACCATTAATATCAAAACTTTTATCATCAGTTTTTTTGATTAAAAATTGCGCTCCCGTAATAAAGAAAGGAATGGAAAAATCAACTCTTTCCAGACGTTCTTGGGTAATTGTTGTCGCGGCACACACAATATCTAAATTGCCATTGGTGACTTCTCTAAAGCGATTATTGACTGTTACATTCGCCAGATTAAGTTTAATTTTTTTATTTAATTTTTCCTCTACTTTTTTGTGAATCAAAGACAATAAATCGACCGAATATCCTTCTAATTGACCCTGGGAATTGGCATAACCAAAGGGAACGGCATCGGCACGAGAACCCACCTTTAATTCTCCTGTGCGAGCAACTTTTTCGAGAACTGTCTCGGCTCCTGCCTGGGCAGAAAAGGTTGTAAGACAAAGAAAGGTCAATAAAGAAAGAAGAATCCGTTTTTGCATAGGGTTAATTGTCAGTTAAATAGATTTAATCGTCAGTTAAATGGTGAAAATGGTAAAATACTGGAGAGAGGAGATCAATGTCTGCACCTAGACTGCTCCATACCAAAATTTTGGTAATCATAACAGTTTTGTTATCCAGTAGTCGATAGGTAATTTTTCTGCGTATCCTAGAAGAGTAGCGTTAATCAACCCATTAATTAATTATTTGGATGCTCCTATGCGTGAATTGGTACAAAAAGCTTTTTACCTCGGAATTGGACTGGCTTCCTATGCCGCCGAGAAAGCCAATGTTAATTTACAGGAATTAAAATCTCAAGCTCAGAAGTTAGCCGATGAGATGGTCTTACGGGGAGAAATGACGGCAGATGAAGCCCTCCGCTATGTGGACGAACTGGTGAATCAGGCTCAAGTGAACCCTGGGGAAACAACGGAAAGTTCTGCCCCCCGTGAACCCCGTCGTATTGAGATTGTGTTTGATGATACCGAGGAATCTGAGCAAAAGAGTGCTAAGACAGAAAATTCCCCCAATGCAGAGGATTTACGCAAACAAGTAGAGGCTTTACAGGAGGAACTGCGGCGCATTCGTCGAAATTAAGATTAACCACAAATTTGACTCTTGTACGAATGTTGCGATATCAGGATAAACCTAATGACTAACCAAAATCATGATCCCAATAGTTCTAATGATCCGAAAGAGAATTTGTCGATCGATCTTTCAGTTTTTTTAGAGGCGATCGCCCTCAGTTTTGAAGATTTTTTAACAGAAATCAATCAGGCTATTGAAGAAGTTGCGGACAACCTCCAACGGGAGTTGGGGCAGGAAATGGAACTATTTTGGCAAGATTTTGTCGCCCCTTTAATCGATTTAGAAATGGAGTGGGAAAGCCGTACCGATCAGACTGAGCATTTTACCGATGACCCCGACGGTTGGCTAAATCCTAAAATTGAAGCCACCAGGGAGACCCATCCCGCCTGTGTGGGTTGTGCCAATTATCATGGTCGTCTTTATAACGGAACCCTATTGGTTTGTGGGATGCACCCCTACGGTGTGGAAGAAAGTCATTGTCTGGATTGGGAAGGGACACCAGACAGCAGGTGACGGTAATCCTACCCTGGTTTGACTGGGAAAAGAGACGGAACGATTGCTATTGTGGAGGTTAGGGTCATTATTTTCTTGGAAAAACAAGGCGAAAACCTATGGATACGAGTGATTGGTTAAAACAGTTATTGTTAATGGGTATTGGCACGACTTCTCTGGTTGCCGAAAAATTTGGAGAAGCCAGTGAGCAGTGGGTTAAAGATGGTAAGATCAATCCCGATCAAGCCAAAGCGTTTGTCGATGATTTACTGCTCCAAATTAAAACGGAACAGAGTCATTTTGAAACGAATTTAGAACGTCAATTGCGGAATATGCTGCAAGATATTGGAGTTCCCCGTCAGTCTGAAGTGGATGAATTGCGGGGGCGCATTGACCGCCTAGAACGGCAAATCCGCGAGTTAGAAAATCAGCGTTGGCGATAATTTTGGTTATCGTCAAGGCAACAATGAGGAATCGTTAATGAAAGAAGTTTTAATTAGTTTTTCTGTTGTACTCTTTTTTTGTGGTTTATTGATTGTTTCTGCTATTTTTAAACCCAATACCTCCCCTGCGATCGCGGCCAATTTATCAGTACCCTCCCCGATCATCGCCCAATCACCTATTAGCCAGGAGATTATCACCATGAATTTAGACAATGCCATCACCACGCCTTCAGGTTTAAAGTATATTGATATCGAAGTCGGCACAGGAGACAGTCCCACGACAGGACAAACCGTCAAAGTCCACTACACAGGAACTTTAACCAATGGTAAAAAGTTTGATAGTTCCGTAGATAGAGGACAACCTTTTTCTTTTAAAATCGGTGTCGGTCAAGTCATTAAAGGCTGGGATGAAGGCGTTGCGACAATGAAAGTCGGCGGTAAACGTACCCTAATTATTCCTCCTGATTTGGGTTACGGAGAACGGGGAGCAGGCGGTGTGATTCCTGGTAATGCGACCCTTTTGTTTGATGTGGAATTGTTGGGCGTTAATTAAATTTAGTTTTTTGCTCAAAAGAAGTCAGGAGTTAGCGAATTAAAGCTTTCTTCTGACTTTTTTGATGATGATGTTTCCCCGCTTGCGATCGCCCTCCAATTCTCCCCCTTTTTTTTAAGCGATCGCGCTCCATTCTCCCCACTTTTTAAGGGGGCTGGGGGGGATCAAACCTCCTATCTCCTCACAAACACCATTAAAATTTTCTAACACTTGCTGATTAGTAAACCGAATAACTTTAAGTCCATAACTTTCCAATCTTTGGCTTCTTTCTCGATCGCGATCTTGTCCTTGTTCGGTATAGTGACTGTCTCCATCTATTTCAATCACCAGTTTAAGAGTGGGACAATAAAAATCAACAATAAAGTAATCAATCGGTCTTTGTCTAAGGACTCTAAACTGAAAGGTTCTGAGGTATTGATGCCACAGTTTTCTTTCGGCAGGAGTCATGTTTTTTCGCAGTTCTTTGGCTCTGGGGATGAGGGTGCGATCGTAGGGTAGATGAAAGTCGCTGTCGTTGAGGTGTTGCATGATTAGGTTGATCCCTCCAGTTTTAAAACGAAGTTTGATCCCCCCAGCCCCCCTTAAAAAGTGGGGAGAATTATTGTTTAGTGCCAATGCCTTCGCACAAGTGTTTATCGCTATCGCTGACCTTGGGATTATAGGTTAAATAATTGCGGACTCTATCACAACTCCTTGCAATTAAAGCATCTAAACCCCAACCGTAACGCCCATTCCACAGTTTGATAGTCCCGTTATGACTACCGCTAACTAAGGTCTGCCCGTCGGGACTAAAATTAACACTATTGACAGAGTATTCATTGAGGGTGCGAATTAGTTCGCCAGTCTGAACATTCCACAGTTTGATTGTGTTGTCATCACTACCGCTAACTAAGGTCTGCCCGTCGGGACTAAAATTAACACTATTGATGGTGAAATAATGCCCCTCGATGGTGCGGATTTCTTCGCCAGTCTGAACATTCCACAGTTTGATTGTGTTGTCATCACTACCGCTAACTAAGGTCTGCCCGTCGGGACTAAAATTAACACTCTTGACAGGGCCATCATGCCCAGTGAGGGTGCGGATTTCTTCGCCAGTTTCAACATTCCACAGTTTGATTGTCCCGTCTTCACTAGCACTCACTAAAGTCTGCCCGTCGGGACTAAAATTAACACTTATGAGAGAGCTTTCATGCCCCGTGAGGGTGTGGATTTCTTCGCCAGTTTCAACATTCCACAGTTTGATTGTCTCGTCATAACTACCGCTAACTAAGGTCTGCCCGTCGGGACTAAAATTAACACTTATGACAGAGCTTTCATGCCCCGTGAGAGTGCGGATTTCTTTCTCGGTCTGAACATTCCACAGTTTGATGGTCTTGTCATCACTACCGCTAACTAAAGTCTGCCCATCGGGACTAAAATTAACACTATAGACAAAGGCATCATGCGCCTCAAGGGTGAGAATTTCTTCGCCCGTCTGAACATTCCACAGTTTGATTGTTCCGTCCCAACTACCGCTAACCAAGGTCTGCCCGTCGGGACTAAAATTAGCACTCCTGACAGAGTCATAATGCCCCGTGAGGGTGCGGATTTCTTCGCCAGTCTGAACATTCCACAGTTTGATTGTCTTGTCAAAACTACCGCTAACTAAGGTCTGTCCGTCGGGACTAAAATTAACATGAAAAACAGGTTCATAATGCCCCGTGAGGGTGCGGATTTCTTCAACCGTCTGAACATTCCACAGTTTGATAGTGTTGTCAGCACTACCGCTCACTAAAATCTTGCCATCAGGACTAAATTTAACACTTGTGACAGTGTGATCATGCCCCTCAAGGGTGCAGATTTCTTGGCCAGTCTGAACATTCCACAGTTTGATTGTCTTGTCTTCACTACCGCTAACTAGGGTCTGTCCGTCGGGACTAAAATTAACACTATTGACCCAGCTATCATGCCCGGTGAGGGTGCAGATTTCTTCGCCCGTCTGAACATTCCACAGTTTGATTGTCTTGTCTTCACTACCGCTAACTAGGGTCTGCCCGTCGGGACTAAAATTAACACTATTGACAGGGCTACCATGCCCAGTGAGGGTGCGGATTTCTTCAACCGTCTCAACATTCCACAGTTTGATTGTGTTGTCAACACTACCGCTAACTACGGTCTGCCCGTCGGGACTAAAATTCACACTAGTGACAGGGCTATCATGACCTTCTAAGCGATTGTATTCACCACTACCCTCAACAAGAAGTGTCTGTAGAGCATCCACTACCTTTAGGTTGCTTGCCTTGTGTTTTTGCAAAATTTTTCCCGCTTTAATGGCTTCAACAAAAGCTTCTAATTCTTTACGTTGATTAAATAAATACAAGGAATAACCACTCAGAGAATTGGCTAGACTGAGTTCCGTCTCAACTTCTCGTTTTTTTCTTTCTGCTTCAATTTTTTGGCGTTCCTTTTGATGGTTATAACTAGCTTTAATAAATTCAATCGTCACCGTATCCAAATGAGTAAGAGACTTGTTATTGTAAAGTTCAATAATCTTTGCTAACCTAGAACCATTCCAAAGTTCAGCCTTCGCTTTAGCGGCATTTTGCTGGTGTAACTTATCCCACTGCCGCGCATCACTATCTAAACGATTACCGAGAATAATTATCTCCTCCTTTTCCCGAATTAAATCCTGTAACACATCCCAAGAACGAAGTAACTCCTCATGGGCAACTTCCACCGTTGCCTTTTCGTTCTCTACCTTACTCACTAAAAGGCGTTGAGCAATCAATTCCGAGAGAACCTCTTTTTGTGGTTCATTCTGTTCAAAGCTCGCTTTATTTGCCCTTTTACTCACTGGTTCTTTCCCCTCTAAACTGATTAACCCAATAAAAATTTGCTTCACTAGCTTACGTTTGGGTTCATCAAAACTATCATAGATTACTTTTGCTTGCGTCTTAAGCGCGCCTTTCACCCCGCCTAAATCTTGATAGGTTTTCGTATTCAAAACCCTGTCTTGAATATCATCATTGTTCCACAATAAATCTAGAGTATATTGTAAGAGTGGTAAAGAACCAGCACGCGATTTTGATAGCGTCGAAGAACCAATACGCGAATGGAAATCTTCAATAATTTGATCAACTAAACCCGTGTCAAATATCACCCCATTTCTGGCCGCAGGTTCCACGATGGCCAAACGCAGATCACTCTCCTCCATATCCGTAAGTAGCAAACTATATTGATTATGAATTTTTCCCAAATCAGGATAGGGACTTAATTTATCTAAAAAATCAGCCCGCATCGTCATCACAATTTTTACCGTGTCATCCGATTGATTAATGAAATCAAACCCTTAATAAAAAGCTCCTGTTCTGGCTGGGGAGTGCGAGTGAATAACTCCTCAAATTGATCAATAAAAATAACCCATCGAGCATCTTTTTTTAGAGATTTAACAACTTGAATAAGAGTATCTTCTTTAACATTTTGGTCTAGTTTAGCCTCCGATTGTCTATAGGATGCCCGTTGAAGACTAGAACCAAAAGACACAAAAGGATTAACATCAGGAAAAAAAGACAAAAGCTTAAAGCCAGTAAAACTTTTTTCTTTTTTTAAAGCAGGAATTAACCCCGCTTGAATTAGGGAGGATTTACCACTGCCAGAAGCCCCCAAAAGTAGAAGAACATTCTTTTGTTTTAAATGCGCTGTTAAATCTCTGATCCATTTATCTCGACCAAAAAACTTATCAAAATCGTCTAATCCAAACTTCTCTAAACCCAGATAGGGCGACGTTTCAATTAGTTCTCGCTCCTTAATTTGAGTTTCAGATGATATCTGAGAAACATAAGTAGTGTTTGTAATGTGTTCCGCTTGTTGAATAAGCTGTTTTTCGGCTTGAAAATCAGAACTAAAATCAGACATTTATTTTTTCCTCTATCCTCAATAGATTGAATTTAACTAAAAACTAATATTCTCATTCTTGATCTCTTCTGCCTGTTGAATCATCTGTTTTTCTGCGGTAAAGGTTCCCCCAAACTTAGGTTGAGAACGTGAAGATTCACTTGCTTTTAAGGCTTCTTGTAATTTTTCTGCTAATTGCTTAATCTCCTCATCCTTATCAACCCCCGCTTTGGTAATCTTATTTTTTAATAAATCCTCCGCCTCTTTGAGTTCTTCAGGTTCAGCATCAATCATTGCTTTAGCCACAGCATCCTTTTCAAACTTTTTCTTAAGCAAAGCCTTCAAAGCATTATAGGAATCCTTAACCGCATCGCCCGCCGCATCCTTCGTCGCCGCAGTCGCGCCAGCAATCAACGCCGCTAAAATAATTTCCATTTGATTTCACTCCTAATGCTTAGTTTTCATTAATCTACAAGATTTGAATTATATGGTAATACAACACGTCTCCCTTGAAAAGTGTTAAATGTCACGAAAAGCCAATAATCCCCTTAAACAAACCTCAAAACGCGATCGCCTATTTTCCTAAAACGTGGGGCAAAATATCAATTACCATAATATTGAGACAGTAAATACAACGACAATTACCCCCAATTAATAATGAATACTCCTCTAATCCCCCATAAACTAGAAAATACTTCTGCCGAAGAGAAAGAGTTAAATTCTCTCAAAAATATTGATTTTGACTACAATGCCGAACCAATTTGGGAATTAGCCGCTCGTCTTTCCGCCCAAGTTCCCCAAGAAGAATGGGCCAAACTGCCTAACGATTTAGCCCGTAACTTTGATCATTATCAACAACAGGATCATTCGTGAGAACCGTTTTTGCCGATACAGGTTATTGGGTCGCACTCCTTAATCCCCAAGACGATTTACACGCGATCGCCACTCATTTATCTAAAACCTT
>Ga0114972_10003076_pt1 | contig 12521 bp, 12 predicted proteins | sample M_140807_EF_Meta_FD_87354 | JGI IMG/M metagenome (GOLD analysis project Ga0114972, IMG submission 87354) | Freshwater microbial communities from Lake Montjoie, Canada to study carbon cycling - M_140807_EF_MetaG | ecosystem: Environmental > Aquatic > Freshwater > Lake | place: Lake Montjoie... | reverse complement strand
GATTGGGGAAACGGCCTCGACCATTGTGGATCAGATCCACTCGGCCGACCATTTGACCGACGGACTGGTCGTGGTTGGACCGTTGTGGTTGGCGGCACCCGGTTCAAGTGCGCGACCTGGTAGCCCGGACTACGAGTCTGATCTCTTTGCCGCGTGGATGCTGGGGGCCATCATCAGCGCGACCCAAGCCGGGGCCTACAGCATCGTCATCGCCGAGACGACCGGTGAGCGCGGTCTGTTTCAATCCGGCAAACTGACGTTGGCCGGAGATCTGCTTAGGATGCTCGCCGAGCACGAAGGACCGGTCAGGATTCCGCCGTTGCCGGCACCGCATCTATGGATGGCGATGGGACTTGGAGACAAGGAAGTTTTGGTCCGATTCGGAGACGAACCGTCCGTGGTCATCTCCACGACAGAACCGTTTGTTTCGGAGGTATCCGCATGAACCCCCTGCTGGAGGTCATCTTTCAATTTGCCGAACCGATCGATTTTGATTCGGCCGCTACCATGCTCTCGGGAGTCAGTCCGCATGACGCTTGCCAAATTCGACCCGGAGCGCCTTATTCACTGGCCACCAACGTCATGCATGCTGCGATCTGGCAGGATCAGTGGGTCGCCTTCATCGAAGGGACGGTTCCGAGCGGGGAAGCTAGAAACGATTGGCCCGTAGTAACCGAGTCGGAATGGCCAGGGGTTCAGGCGCGATTTTTGGATGGATTAGGCCGGGCGGTCAAGCTGGCCGCCAAGCCGGACCTGACCGAAGATCAGCAGCGTCGCCTCGTCCGGATCGCCATCCACGGAGCCTATCACCTCGGCCAAATCCGTCTACTGTCCCAACTCATCCCGAAGGACTAAGTGGGACGATCTAGGATTGGGCGGAGACGATTTCGCTAGCCGTCATGACCTGCACGGTTTGGCTGATCATGAGGACAAAGCCATCGGGATCCGTCACATTGAAGGTGCGGTCTCCCCAGTACTCCATCTCAATATCGGTGGGCTCGCCCCCCGCCGCGCTGACCTTAGCGTGGTAGTCATCGATTGAACCGTAGGGAACGTAGAGCATGAGCACGACGCCTTTTCCGCGCTCGTAAGTTGCTTTATCTCGCGTGAGTCCAATCGAGATCTTGTCGCCCCATGCCACCATCGCAAAGGAAGAACCATTTTCTCCCGGCATCGCAAACTGGCTCTGAAAACCCAATTTGTCAACATAAAACGCCACGCTGGCATCGACATCACGGACAGCAAGCAAGGGCAAAGTCATGATTGGCTGAGTATAGAGCATTCAAATTGCGATGTCTACCGGATACATCACTAAGGATAAATTTCGGCTAATTATTTTCTTTATGCGTACTCGTGTGCGTTTTGCAGAACAAGATTTTGCGGAATTTGTAGATTTCCTAAGAAACGAAAATCGCGTATCCCCGTACCGGCGGTCGCGGGTAACTATGTCACATGTTGTTAGTGATAACCTTGGGAGTAGCGATCATCGGAACCTCGCCGACAGCCGACTTCGCTCAAGTGACTCGCGAGTGGCGTCTGAAACAAGAGGCCAGCCTGAAGCAGGATCGGGGTTGGCTCGCCGTAGCGGGGCTTTTCTGGTTGGAAGAAGGGGAGAACTCCTTCGGGACGGACGTTGCCCCGAAAATCAGAATTCCCGGTGGTCCGCCGGTCGCGGGGGCCTTTACGCGGCGGGGGAAGGAGGTCTACCTGGAATCCCCGGCGGAAGGCGTCACCGTGAACGGGGCTAGCCCAACCGCAGTGGCCTTGAAGTCCGATGCCTCGGGCCGCCCCGACTCGATCCGCGTTGGGCGGGTGGAGATGAACCTGATTCAACGCGGGGACCGCATCGGAATCCGTCTGTACGATCCTCTCGCCGAAACGAGAACGAAGTTCAAAGGGCGGACGTGGTTCCCCGCCGACGAAAAGTGGGTCATTCGCGCAAAGTTTGTGCCCTACAGTCCGCCGAAAAAGGTTTCCATCCTGAATGTTCTCGGGGATCGATCCGTCGTGCCGGTTCCGGGTTACGTTGAATTCAAGCGGGATGGAAAGACGCAACGGCTTGACGCCCAGGGCGATCAGAGCGGCCTGTTCCTAAACTTTCAGGACGCGACCAGCGGAAACGAAACCTACCCCGCTGGGCGATTCTTGGACACGCCCGGACCGAAAGATGGGTTCGTGGAGATCGATTTCAATCGGGCGGTGAATCCTCCGTGCGCCTTCACTTTGTTTGCTACCTGCCCGCTACCCCCACCGGGAAACCGGCTGTCAATTCCGATTCGCGCCGGTGAGAAAACCCACCATCCGGGGTAACCGGCCCCGACAAATCCAGCAACCGCTGAAGGAGCCCCGAAGCGGTTTTCTCCTCCTTGAGGATATGGAAATGGGGGAACGTGCCGTACTGATGCGCCAGGCTCATCCACTGCTTTAGCCGGCGGGAGCTACCGGCGTCGGAACCCGGTCGATAGTGAGAATTGATTGCCAAGAACTCCGAGAATATTTGAACCCAGTCGGTCGGGGGAACCGGGCCAGATCGCAGACCAAGCTCCGCAGCGATGACGAAAGGTAACTGAGGATCCGCCAGCGCCCCGCGGCCAATCATGAAATGCTGACAGCCGGTCTCGTCCTGGCATCGGTGAAAGTCATCCCGATTCCAAATGTCACCGTTCGCAATGATCGGAATTCCGAGCGCGCGACGTACCCGACCGATCTCGGGCCAAAAAACCGGTGGTCGGTAGCCCTGCATCTTCGTCCGAGCGTGGATCGTGAGCCAATTGGCGCCGCCTTCGGCGGCCATCGCGGCATTTTCGTGGATCTCGGTGATGGATTCCCATCCCAGCCGGAGTTTTGCCGAGACGGGGATTTCTTCGGGGACGGCACCTCGGATGGCCGCGACGACCGACCGGATTCGGCACGGCGATCGAAGTAGCGAAGCGCCGCCGTCGTGCCGATTAACGGTGGGGGCCGGGCAGCCAAAGTTGATGTCGATCGCTCTTGCGCCCGCCCTTACGGCGGCGACGGCGGTCAGCGCCATCCTTTCTTCATCGCCTCCTAGGATCTGAACTTGAACCGGGAGCCCGCTGCGGGTGCGACCTCCGTTGAGGACCTCGGGAATTTCGCGGCGAAATACTTTGGGCGGCAGGGCATGCACGCTCACCCGGACAAATTCCGAAACCGCGTAGGAGAATGCGCCGCCCAATCCCTGATAATCACGCATGGCGGCGTCCGTCACGCCATCCATGGGCGCGAGAACTAGGGCCGGCCGGTGCGTTGACAACATGGGCTTCCTCATGGTGACATAACCCGCTGGGCACCCATCTCAGCGTGAAAACGATCTATCCATAGGATGCGATCCCAAGAGCGGTTCGACGGGCGGTCGCCATCGCCGTGAGGAATGGATTGAATCCCCCGTTGGTGACGTGAACGGATGCGTCGGCGACCCACACGTTCGCAAAACCGTGGACTTTTCCGCCGGCGTCTACCACCGAACTGGTTGGATCGTCGCCCATTCGGCAAGTACCGGCTTGGTGCTGGCCCGCGCTCAAGTATCGCCCGGCGACTCCGCCCCAGATTCGCTCGGCCCCGGCTTCGGTCAGCCATTCCTTGGCCTTGCCTAACAGAAATGCCTGGGCGCGAGGTGATTCCGGATGGGCGACTCCCGAGAGCACGGCCCTTGGCATTCCCGCCGCGTCTCGTTCGTGGTCGGAGATCTTAACCCGTGATTCCGCCGTGGGAATATCCTGAATGGGCCCCATCACTTGAAGCGTACGCCGGTAGTTTTCCCGAACGAAATCCTTCCAATCCTGACCCCAGCGGGGAGCGCCGGGCGGCAACGCCCGCTTGGCGTAAATGATGGGCAGCAAGACAAAGTCGTCGGCCAGCATGCCGCCCCCAATGATGCCTTCATTGTCGTGGCTCCATCGCAAGGTGGCAACGCTCGGGCCAGGACCAACTCCATCGTAAACGGAATCCGCGGTGATGCCCGCGGCCATAGCGTAGTAGTGGCCCTGCAGGTTTCGGCCCACCTGATCGCGAGCGGTTCCGATGTCGCTGACCAGCAGAAGACGCGCCGATTCGATGGCTCCCCCGGCCACGATCACCCGATCGGCATAAATGGTCTGGGTTTGCCCGTCCGCAACGGCCGTGACTCCGGTTGCCACCAAGCCGTCGGTTTCGATCCGAACGACCTGAACTCCGGTTCGCAATTCGGCCCTACCGGTGGCCATTGCCCGTGGCAGAAACGTGTTCTGGGAGCCATTTTTGGCGTCAACGGGACAGGCGAAGCCCACGCAATGTTGGCAGTTCACGCAGGCGGGGCGTCCCCCGTACGGAACCGAATTCACCGCCAGGGGCACCGCTTGAGTCTCCCATCCCAGTCGCGACGCCGCGGCGGCGAGGCGCTCCCCCTTCACCGTAGCTGCGGTGGGGGGCATCGGCCAAGACTGATCCCCGCCCCGACCACCGCTAACCCCGAGCTCCTTCTCAACCGCTTCGTAGTGGGGCAGAAGGTCCGCTAGATTGATCGGCCAGTCGGCTAACGAACTACCCGCGGGAACGCCGTAGTGCGACGCCATCCGGAAGTCGGTCTCCTTGAATCGCCAAGCTTGGGCACCGTAAACGGAAGTGCCGCCACCAACCCCCATCGCGTTGTTGTTGTACTGCCACTCCAGCGGGTTATGCCAGGTGACCATTCCGTCGGATTCCATTCCGCGAAGATCGTGCAGGCTGGGACCGACATTGTGACCGTACTGGGTTAGGCGATGATTACGCAGGTGATCGCGGTCCACCGGCTGATTGGGAACGTGGTTTCCCCGCTCAAGGATCAGGACGCGCATTCCCGCCTCCGCCAGAATGGCCGCCGCCACTCCACCGCCCGCGCCCGAACCGATCACGATGGCATCCCACTTCGCATCCGAAAAGCTCATGCCGTCACCACAAATCCCATGGAGTCCCAAAGCGGAGAAGGGAAGGCCAGGCATCCTTCGATGGTTTGGGTTCGCAGCAATTCAAAAAACTCGGGATCGGCCGACTCCAAGTCGGCGAGGGCCGAATCCTGCATCTCGGGCGAACTCAGGTCAAAGTTCTCCGGAAGTTTGGCAAGTCCCGCGTTGTACCGATCAGCGTATTCGGTCAGGCTCTCGATGAACTCATCGGCTTTCAAATCCAGCGCACCCGGTTCGTAATCGCGGGGGACGATGCGGTCAACCGCAGCGCGGAGTCGGGGACGGAGATGCACTTCGATGGGCACAAAATCCAGTATGTCAAATATAGGCAAGCGCGGGATGGCTAAGCTATTAGGCGATGGAATCTTCCCGCTCCGGCAACCCGGTGCTTCCCGGTTGGTACGCCGACCCCGAACTCCACGCATTCGGAGACCGGTACTACATTTATCCCACCTTCTCGGCCGATTACGACGCGCAATCTTTCTTTGAAGTCTGGTCTTCCGATGACCTTGTGTCGTGGCGCAATGACGGAAGAATTCTGGACTTCGCAGACGTGCCTTGGAGCACCAATCGGGCGGCGTGGGCACCAACGATCGCCGAAAAGAACGGCCGCTACTACTTTTACTTCTCGGCGGGGGACGGCGCGGGGTTAGGATTGGCGGTTTCGGACCGTCCGGAAGGGCCGTTTTCCGACGCGCTGGGTAAGCCGCTAATCAAGGAGTACCACCACGGAGCGCAACCGATTGATGCCCACATCTTTATTGATGACGACGGCCGGAATTACCTCTACTACGGTGGGTGGAGCCACGCGGTGGTGGTGGAATTGGCCGACGATATGATGACGCCGGTCAGCGATTTCAAAGAGATCACGCCCAATCATTACGTCGAAGGGCCATTTATGCTCAAGCGTAACGGAACCTACTATTTCATGTGGTCGGAGGGCAGTTGGGGAGACGCTTCGTACTCGGTTGCTTACGCGAAGTCAGACTCGCCGTGGGGGCCGTTCGTTCGGGAGGGCAAAGTGCTGGAGAGCGATCCGACGGTAGGTAACAGCGCGGACCACCACTCCGTCCTGCAGATTCCGGGGACCGATGAGTGGTACATCGCCTATCATCGGCGACCGATCACCGAAACGGCCCGAGATCACCGGGTGACGTGCATCGAGCGGATGTACTTTGACGACGCGGGAGACATTGTGCCGGTGGTGTTGACGACGACGGGAGTTGATGCGCGCCGGTTAAGCGTTTGATCTGATTCTTTGCTGACCTGACGGTCCGGCTCAAGGTGGCCGGACTCGATCAGATTCCCGGTTTGACACGCGTCGGCTCTTGTGTCCGGGAGATAAAAGTCTTGTGGTCTTTGTTGTTGTTGGACAGCATTTGAACTATGTCGGGCGGATCCGCTAACTCGTTACCGTGAATGTGCCGGATTTGGAAATACGGCGACCGGTAGCTTGGGGGTTGAAACTGGTGTCAACAAAGCAGTAGGAATGCGTAACGAACAGCTGGACTCGAGGTTGGGACTAATTGATTCCCCGTCTCCATTGCAAGAAGTCGGACCTGGGCACCGGATCAGCTGACGTATTCGAACTACTTTGGGATAAGCCTCCATTAGGCGAAGAATCGGCCACTGCTATTTATTTCCTTATCCAGGGCAGTTCAATACCGCTCTTGCCAATGCCGTTAGTTTGTGGCGCGAGAATTCGGGGCATCAAGCCGTTCCTTCATGGGCGTTCATTCGGGGTGGTTCATCTGCGGTAGCGTTAAAACGCCACGTATAATTACTGGGATAAGTCTGATCTTTCCGCTACAACTGCCGACCGAAATCAGCGCTTCTGAACTTAAATCTGACGGTCCGGCTCAAGGTGGCCGGACTCGATCAGATTCCCGGTATGACAAACATCAGCTCTTGCGACCGGGGGATGGAGGACTTATCGGTTTCGTCGTCGTCGGAATGCCATCAATCCGAGTCCGATGACCGCCAGGGTGGCCGGTTCCGGAACCGGCGCGGCGTTGATGCCGAAATTAAGGGTTTCGGTGATGTGGTCATAGCGGGTGCCCACGCCACCGTAGATGTTTCCGTAGTCGTAGAACGACACTGAGTGGTCGCCGCTCCCGAGATTGACCGTCCAACTTCCGGCGGTATCGGGGGTGACCCAACCGGCGGCAGAACTCGGCGAAAGATACGTGACGCCGTCCACGACCATCGCAATGTCGTAAAAGCCAAAGTTAGCGGGACCGTCGCCGGTGTGCTCAAAAACGGCGTTCCAATTGACGTTCAGAGTGGCACTGGAGGCGGTTGTGAACGAATAGTCAGAGACCGCGCCAAATCGCATCTGACCCAAAGGCAGGTTGTCCGTGCGCCAACTGTCGTCGAAGGTGATTGATCCGTGGTAGGTGTCGGTGAGGCTGGCGGAAACGGTTTGGGTCGCCGTGACTCCAGCCAGAGTGGGGGTGGTGGACGTTACGGATCCGGAGTTGGGCGCTCCCGAAAAGGTCAACGACTGCGGATTGCTATAGAAGGTTGAACCGTCGTTGGCGTTGTTCGCCATGGATTCGGCGCGCAGGGTGAAGTCGCCGATTGCGGCCGAGGCGGAGGCACCGACCGAAAGGGCGGCGGCGGAGACGGCGAGAAGCAGGGAATTTCTTTGAAGCATGGGCACTCTCTTGTTGTGGGGCTGCCTAACCTAATGGGTAGGCGAGCGTTCCGTCAAGACAGGGGATGCCGCGCTCCGGATTAATACAGAGAAGTACCTGCCTTTTTCTTCAGGTTGAGCCTGCAGAGGGGAATTAGGAGGCTCTTTTGAGGCTGTGAATACCGATCCATGAGTTCCTTCATCCCAATTTATTGGGGGGATGAGAAGCAGGACTCAGATCGATCGTTTTTAGAGGTTTCACCCTCCCCACGGTATGAAGGGAGGGCCAAGGTGCGTTTCGGTTTTTCAGGTAGATGTTCTAGGCGGCTACCCCCGTTGGCGATGACTCGGCCGATGTTTTCGTTAGTTTCAAAGGCAGTCTGAATTCGATCCGCCTTTGGCGCAAGTCTAAGTCGCGAGGAATCTCGACCTCAACCCGTTCATTAGGGGGCGTTCATTTGCGGTGGCAGTTTTGGGGGCGACTTAATCACGGTAACGAAAAGACGCCACGTATATTTACTGGGCACTCAAATCTGGGGGTGGGGTTGATGTCTGCGCGATTCCAGCGCAGGCCCGACGGTCCAGCTCAACGTGGCCGGACTCGATCAGGCTCCCAGTTTGACAAGCATCAGCTCTTGTGACCAGGGGGTGTAAATAGTATTAGGTTCGACGACGACGTCGAATTGTTGGGTGGTCAGGAAGCGGACGATCATGCCTTTTCCTTGACCTCCACGGCATCCAACAGGCGCGGGGTAATCAGGATCACTACTTCGCGACGCTGCTTCATTTTTCGACTACTGCGGAAGAACGTGCCCAGGAGCGGTACGTCGCCGAGCAATGGAACCTTTTGATTCTGGTTGTACTCAACGTCCTGAATCAGACCGCCGATCGCGATCGTTTGGCCAGGCTCAACCCGAAGGTACGTGTCCACGCGTCGAATCGTCGTGGCAGGGTTACCGCCAACCGGAGCGGCCGCATCGCTGACTTCTGGCTGCAGGTGAAGGTTAAGGGCACCCGACGGCTCCACAAATCCGGTGAGCTTCAGCGTGATGCCAGTATTGATGCGTTGCAGCTGAATGTTGGTGTTGTTAGCGTTTCCAGTAACGATAGAGAAGTACGTTTCGTTACCGATGGTGAGGCTCGCTTCCCGTCCTTCCACCGCGTGGATCGAAGGGTTGGCCCGCAGGGTGGCGCGGTTGTCGGCAATCAGGGCCTTGATGCTGACGATATCAGCCGCGGTGGCTTTGGCGTAGCTCATTCCACCGTCATCGCCAGAGGCAAAGTGTCGCCAGTTCCAAGAGAAACCGACTTCCTTTCCTTCGTCTTGCTTGATCTCGGTGACCAGCGCTTCGACCACGAACTGGCGGCGCGGACCGTCTGCAGCAATCAACGATTCCATGATCGCTTTCGTCTGGCGCTCCGGAGCGGTGATCGAGATGAGGTTTGCCGACTTATCTAGCTGCGCGTAGGCAACGTAGGTTCGCGCCAGCAGTCCGTATAGGCTCTCGGCAGGCTGAGTCCGGGGGATGTAGACCTTCGTCACAGCAAACTCATTGAAGAGGGGGGCGTCAGGTGCGCCGGTAGAAACCAGATACATGTCGCCCTTCTTTTTCCAAAGAAGGCCAGCGACCATGGAAAGTTTTTCCAGGGCCGATTCCACGGTGTCGTTCTTGAATTCGATCGAGATTTCGCCGGCCTTCACCGACGAGTCGGCCAGGATGGAGGCTCCGCTCAGATTCCCGACTTCGCTGATGATGGTTCGGATGTCCTGATCGGTAAAGACGTTGGTGACGGATCCCGCGTCGGCAGCTTTAACGGCGGGAGCGGCAGGCTTCGGGGTTGCCGGAGCCGGGGTGGTTGGAGCTGGCGGAGTCACCGGCGTGGTCGGGGGAGCTTGCGCCCCCGCGACCACGGAAAATCCGGCTACCGTCGCGATCAAGCCGGACAGTAGCAGTTGACGAGTCTTGCTCATTGCTTCACCGAAGTCTTCTTGGTCTCCGAAGCTTTGCCCGTGGCCGGTTTGCCTGGCACGGTGACTGGGATACGCAGTCGACCGTAGCTTTCGGCTCCGTACTGGTAGGCAACTTCGACGACGTAGGATCCGGGCTTCAGTCCGGCGGGCAGCATGACAATGTTTTGGATCGTCTTGCCCGGCAGAATGCCACCGTCTCCAACGTCGGGAACCGCGAGTCGATCTACCAATCGAATGCCATCGGCTAGGACTGCTGCCGATGCCTCGGGGCGGAGAGCCACGTTTCCGGAGTTGCGAACCGAGTACTTCACCGCGATGGTCCGGGATCGGTCTTTGACTGCGGTTGGGTTCTCAACCACGATTTCTGGTCGGTCGGTTTTGGGAACGGTGATCGTTCCGAAGATCGAGTCGGCCAAAGAGTTCTGGTTGCCGGCGTCCCTCACCGATAGACCGAACCACAGGTCGCCCTGGGCTTCCTTCGGTACCGAAATGCGCACTTTGGCGAGTGCCGATTGCCCCGGCTGCAGGTGAGCCATTTCCCCTGAAATGTCCACGCTTAAGCCATAGGGCAATCCGCTGTCGCCGATGCCAATGGCACCGTTGGTCCCCTGTTCCACGGAGACGGCTCGAACATCGAGTCCAATCTCCCGGGGGCCGTTGTTAGTGATCTTAATGGTCGCAGTTCGTTGACCACCGGCCGGAATGGCCAGGTTCAAAGAACTCGGTTCGGTCGTGATAGGGGTGGTTTGAAGCAAAGTCGCCTCGCTGGCCAACTTGGGAACTCCCTTGGTAACAACAATCTGGCTGGATACTCCCGGAAGAGTGCGAACGCCAAGGATCGCCTTGAAGTCCAGTTTGTAAGTGCCGTCCGGGACGCTGGCGACGAGAAATGCGAGTTCGCGCTTGGTCTTCGGCATCAAGTTACGATCCTCGAGAATAAAGTCCGCGACAACTCGATTGGTCTGGGTGTTACGGAGGGTGCCGGTAGCACCGATCACTGAAAATCCGTCGCTGTCATTGGTGATGGGCAATACCGCCATCATCGAGGTTGATCGCGACTTTTCGTTGAACTTCCGCAAGATGGGCGAGCCAACCTGAACAACGGGCTTAGGGTTTTTACCGATGATCATCACGATCGGTATTTCGTAGGCAACCAAGGTCTTAGTGGTGGATCCGTTAGGCCGGGGCGTGAACTTGAGCATGCACCAGTAAGCCCCATCGGTTCCACGGGGAACGGTGATAGGCAATCGCAACTCTTGCCGGGCGCCGGGCTTAATGGTCACGTTTAGGGCGCGCGAGGCGAACCAAGACGCGCAATCGTTAGGATGCTCAACCCCATATTTGGTGCGGTAGGTCCAGTCTTCGGTGGTGAAAGAAATGATTTCGACCTGAGCGGTCTCAACGACCTGGCCAGGGTTTTCGGTCACAAAAAGGACCTCGGCCTTGCGACCCGGCTGGCAGCTCAGACGCTGCAAAAGCGGGGAAACCAAAATGCCTCCGACGGCCGATGCAGTGTTGTCGACTTGAGCCTGATTTTGCTTGGCGGTAGCGGTTTTCGTGGCGGGTTTGGTGCCCGCGGGAGTGGGGGATTGGGCGGATGAAAGGGCCGCCAACAGACAGACAATTAAGGATAAAGTTAGGTTTTTCATGGCAGGGGAACTCATGATTTGCCCCCTCCTCGGTATGAGGAGAGGGCGGGTGCTGGTTGGGTTTGGATTAGTTGCGGATGACGGTGATGAAGCCGTAGTTCGCGTAGCTGCCAGGGCCAACTTCCGGCGTGATCGAGATCGTTCGAGCAAGCTCAAGTCGCATCAGACCGCCGGTGATACCAGCCTCGAAGGAGGGGCCGTTCGGGTTGAACATGTCGTTCAGCTTCTCAGCCGGAACCGAGTCCACCGTGAAGAGGAGGTTGTCGGTCTGGGCGTTGAAGAACGAAAGCTGAGCGGACAGGTCGATTTCCTGGTTGCCGGTCTTGGTTCCGTTAAACTTCTTCGGGTTAGCAAAGCCTTCGAGGTCCAAGGTCAGGGTTTCGTTGTGGAAGAACATGATCGAGTTCGACTGCGTGTCGACGCCCGTTCCCCAGCCGTCCACGTTCCAGTCAGCACTGAGGCTGCCCGAGATGTACAGGTACGGCATAACGTTGACGGTGGTTCGTGCCTTGAAGCTTACGTCGCCAGCAGCGGAGAAGTCCTGGTCAATGGTGTCGAAGCTCTTGTATTCGAAGGAGCGCCCCTTGACTTGGGCGTTGGCGGCGATAGCGAGGGTGGCGAGGCCCAGGGTGGCGATGATTCGGCTGATGTTTTTCATTTCGTATTTCCAAAGCAGTTCGTGTCCGTCCTGCTTATGGAAATAGTCTGCGGCTTGAGATATCGCCGTCTCAAGCCGTTACTTAGGGGGCGTTCATCCGCGGTGATGCGTCCGCGGGCGTCCCTCCGTGGTGGGGATAATGGGGCCGTTCATGCGCGGTGGCATGAATCAACCGCGTATAATTACTAGGTATCCAGTTTTCGGATGAACGCGGAGTACCGGGGTTCCGCCCCGGTGTCGATGCAGGAAAGGAGTAGCTCCACCTGAACCTTTTCGCCGGCCTTGTTCATCCCGTAGATCTGAATGATCTGTCCCATCACGCGACTGACCCGGGTCTCGAAGTACCGCTTGAGGCCCTCGGCGTGGGCCGCCTTGAACTCTTCGGGAACGATGAGATCACTAAGGGATTTGCCCAGGGCTTCATCGGCTGAGTAGCCAAAAATGGCCTCCGACCGCGAGTTCCAGTACTCGACGATTCCGTCCTTGTCGATCACCGCCACGCCATCCATCGATGCGTGCAGAACACTGGCAATGGTCTCGTGTTCGGCCCGCCAGGCCGACACGTTGTGGTACTTCCACATGTAGCCAAGCAGCGCATTATCCTGCTTAACCACCACGAAGTCCCGCTCGAAAACGCGACCATCGGCAAACTTCACGATATCGCCGT
>Ga0114972_10003075_pt1 | contig 12521 bp, 12 predicted proteins | sample M_140807_EF_Meta_FD_87354 | JGI IMG/M metagenome (GOLD analysis project Ga0114972, IMG submission 87354) | Freshwater microbial communities from Lake Montjoie, Canada to study carbon cycling - M_140807_EF_MetaG | ecosystem: Environmental > Aquatic > Freshwater > Lake | place: Lake Montjoie... | reverse complement strand
CCAAAACCCTTGTATTTCCGATTGCAACCACATTGGCAGTATCTGTATTTCCAGCAGGATTGAAAAGAGCACCCTGTGGATAACGCGAACCGAAATTGTTGGCGCCACCTTGTGATGTATGGGTAGGATCGTTGATGTAAGCATCGTCGTCAAAAATTGGACCGCGACTTAATTGCCACTGTCCATCAGCTCCACCCTTGGTATTAAGGTCATAAAAAACTTTGTTACCAGGTTTGTTTGTTAACCCACCCGCATCGTCAATGCCGCCGCGACGGAAAAATGCAACTGTGTTCAGAGATGGAACAACAGAAATTGCATTCCTTCCAGCTCCAAGAATTGTGAAGGGATTCACTGATTGACCGAGGTCAGAAAAAGTGGTGACAGCAGTAATGCTGTTGGAATTTCCACCTGATCTCTTTGAAGAAGGAAATACAGGTTTTACACTTGGCATCTTTCCTTTCGCAGCATCCTCAAGGGCAGCAAGCTTACGAGCTTGCTCAGCCTTTGTAACGAAACGCTTAGAAGTAAGAAGGCCAGATTTTCCCGGACCATCCGCATATGAGAGTCCGGATGCAGATATCAGGAGTCCTGATACCAGTCCGCAGAATAAAGTTTTTTTCATCTTGAACCGTGAATAAATAATTTGGTAGAAACAGAGCGCAATTTCGGGATTTCAGCATTTTTTCAACAAATTATTTTGAATAATTCGCCTTTTACGGCTGAACCTTTTGAAATTTGGCCCCAGAAGTCCCAAAGTATTTGGCTAAAAAATGAAAATTAAATTATTTATTTTCCTGATTTTCAGCATTTTATTTTCCTGTCAAAGGAAAAAAAATGAAATCAAAATTGTTGTAATAAATCAGGAAAAATGGGCCGCAATCATGCCTCTGAATTTCGAATTTCGGACCATAACCTCGAATTTTCAGACAGATTTCCTTTATCAGGTTCAAATGAATCCTGAATTTGCCTGGGAAAATATCTGGCTGAATTACTGCCTTCAGGGTCCAAAAGGAGACACTCTCATTTGCTCCACAGACAATCTATTCCTTTTCGAACCCAAAACAGGAAAGCCATACGGCCGAGGCTGCAGGGAGAGGCTTTTTCTGGATGCTTATTTTCTGAAAAATGTAATTCTGAAGGATACAGGAATGTATAAGATTTCCATCCGCCACTATCTTAGAACCGATACCCTGCAGGGCATTCAATCAATTGGAATCAGAATGAAGGAGTCTGGCAACTAATCAGCCAATTTCAGCCAGGTGCTGACCCTTTTCAATTTTATCACCTTGAGAAACCTTGATTTCCTTAACCACTCCGGCAACTGGTGATTTCAACTGGTTTTCCATTTTCATGGCTTCAAAATTTAATAGGACCTGACCTTTTTCTACCAAATCCCCCGGTTTCACCAGAACTTTTACAATCAGACCGGGCATGGGAGCTTTCACTTTTCCTGAACCGGCACCTGCCGCTCCACCCATTCCCATTTTTTCAAGAATCAGATCGGTTTCTGATTTCAGCGTAATGGTCGCGGATTTGCCATTTATTCTGGCATGAAGCGTTTTACCATCTTCCGACCAGGAAATGGCCTGAATGTTGTGAAGCTGATTATTAATTCCCAACAACAAACTGCCACGGGTAGCAGAATGCGTTTCTGAATTTATTTCAATTCCATCACGGAGAATAGCTCCGCTTTTTTCCTCGATTTGAAAGCGATTGCCCTTGAAATCTATCTGGTACTTCATGGGGCGCAATCTAATGGAAAAAGAGTTTTCAAAGCAAAACCTGGTAATGGCAGGTCAATGCCTTTCTTACCTTTGTCAGATGAATCTGGAAGAACGAATCAACGCACTTGACTGGCTTGGCAATAATCTTGAGAACCATCCCGGAATTGAGGATGTAATCATCAGGGCCGGACATAAAAATCCATTTTTCACCCCCGAATTCTGCCGGCTTGCCATCTCAGGAGTTTCTTCCTGGATGAAAAAAGAAGTTTTGGTATTCTGGTTGAGGGAATGTGAAAACCAGCATCCACGAAATATCGGGCTCATCATGGCCGGGAACCTACCGCTTGTGGGCTGGCATGACATCATGACGATTTTTGCAACAGGCCACCGATGCCTGTATAAGCCATCTTCTCAGGATACAGAATTGCCTGAATTTTTAATGCATTTGCTTGGCTCTGAGTTTCCTGAATCAAAAGACTATTTCCAGAAAGTGGAGCGAATGAAAGGAATTGACGCCCTCATTGCTACAGGAAGCAATGCCACCGCTACGCATTTCGACTATTATTTTAAAGATATCCCCCGGATCATTCGAGGAGCAAAATCTTCCCTTGGCTTTATATATGGATTTGAATCATACGAGGAACTTATTCCACTCTTTGATGACATAATGCAGTATTTTGGCATGGGCTGCCGAAGCATTACAAAAATTCTTATCCCTGAAGATTACGATTTCGGACCATTTTTTTCTGCCCTTGAAAAATACCGACACCTCACAAATCACCATCGTTTCCAAAACAATGCGATTTACCACAAGGCTATTTTTCTAATGAATGGCGACCCATTTCTTGAGAACGACATCCTCGTGGTAAGAGAAAACAAGAGGCTATTTTCACCGCCTGGCGTCCTCAATTTTGAAGTTTACAAGAACCTTGAAGACGCAAAATCAATTGTTGATTCCCATCTGAACGAAATTCAGTGCATGGTGTCGCATTTAGGTCGATTTCAAGGAAGCCTTCCATTTGGGATGGCTCAAAAACCCGGAATTACGGATTATGCCGATGGGGTAAATACCTTGGACTTCCTGAAATTGCTTGGAAATTAGTCCTCTTTGATTCGAATTTTCATGCCTTCATGAACCTTGTCGGCTCTGCCTTTCAGTTCAGGGTTTAGCCTGAAGAGGGCCGACAGATTCATACCATATCGAATGGAAATTGCGCTCAAGCTTTCTCCGCGGGCGATTTCATGAAATTTCAACTGTTCTGAATTACTCGCTGATTTTCCGGAAACGGCTGCACTAAAACCAGCCATATCCTTTTTACCCACGAGATTTTCTTCTGCATGCCGGTTTTTCAAAGCAGCAGAATCCAAAGCTGGTACCGGTGGAATATCCATACCCGTAAATTGCTCGCAATCAAGGGGCATTTTCACTTTCAGTGAGTTACGCCCATTAGGCAAATGGATTGCGCTGGTCCTGATCCAAGGGTTCAACAATCGAAAACACTTATAACTGAATCCATTTTTCCGGCACCACCAAGCGAGGTCCGGAATGCTATCTGAAATTTCTGCATCCTTCCATGTATATGCTTTTGCAGGATTGAGATTTTCAAATCCATACCGTTCAGGATTTTCGAGAATGAGCTTGGCCGCCAGAATTCTGAAAAAATATCTGCCAGACTCCTGGTTAATGAGCAAGTCATAGTAAGAATCGGTGTATTGTGCTTCCATTACCGAGCGCAAACCATGCACACCTATATTATAAGAGACCGCAGTTTCTGGCCATTTCCCAAATTCCTTTCTTCCTCTGAGTAAAAGTTTGCAAGCGGCAAGTGTGGATTTTTCTGGATCGAGTCTTTCATCAATTTCTGAATCGATTTGAAGTCCGAACTCCCGTGCGGTCGGCTCCATAAGTTGCCAAAAACCAGTGGCTCCTTTGTTTGATACCACATTATCGAATCCGCTTTCAATAGCCACCAGATATTTGAAATCCGCAGGTACCCCATTTTTTTGAAGCAGGCTGTCGAATAAAGGAAACCAGCGACCTGAGCGCATAATCCATTGGGCAGTACTTGCATGCCAGTAACGGTTGATTAACAATTCCCGTTCCAGACGCTCCTTGATGTCTGGATCTGAAATGGGAACCGTGTCGCCGGCAAAAGTCAAAACCTCCGGAATCCACACCTCTCCTGCCTTTTCTGCCTGCTTGCAAGCCTGTAAAGAAAACAGGAATGCCACTGCAGACAGAAAAAAAACAAATGGAATGAACCGGAATCTTTCCATAAAAAACCCTAGAAATTGGGCTGCAACAAGTACTTGGAATAAAAATCGTCAATCACTTTCACCGCTTCGTCTGCAGTTTCCACGATATTGACCAAATCCAAATCTTCCGCATTGATGTTATTTTCTTTTCCAAGCATCACCTCGCGAATCCAGCTCATAAGCCCCTGCCAATATGAGGTTCCAACCAATACAATGGGAAAGCGTCCGATTTTTTTGGTTTGAATTAAAGTCAAGGCCTCAAACAATTCATCAAGCGTACCCATTCCACCAGGCATCACCACAAATCCTTGAGCGTATTTAATAAACATCACCTTGCGCACAAAGAAGTAATCGAAATTGATCAGCTTGTCTTTGTCGATATAAATGTTGTTGAATTGCTCAAATGGAAGTTCAATGTTTAAACCAACGGATTTACCACCCGCTTCAAAAGCACCTTTATTTCCGGCTTCCATAATTCCTGGACCGCCGCCGGTAATTACACCATATCCATGTTTTACAAGTTTGGCGGCAATTTCTTCGGCCACCAAGTAATACGGGTTATCGGCCTTTGTGCGGGCTGAACCAAAAATAGAAACACATGGACCAATCTTGCTCAGGGTATCAAAACCCTTCACGAATTCAGACATTACTCTGAAAATTACCCATGAATCTTCTATCTTAATCTCATTCCAATCTTTATTTTTAAAAGCGCGCTTAATTTTTTCTTCTTCTTCGTGACTGATTCGCTGATGTGGACTTTCTGACATAATTTCGAATGTTTTTAAATGGTAAAATAATGTAATCCTCTGAAAAAGACAGATTTAGGCCAAATCACAGGTACACCCTACTGGCATATTCAGCCTGCATATTTACAAATTGTAGGTGATTCAAACACATCACATGTGATAAGATTTGGAATCAAACGCACTCATTTATTACATCAATCCGAATGCAGCCTTTGAACCACATCGATTTAAGTATCCAAATTGCTTTTACATTTGCCGAACCTGAACGATTTGTATTGTCAAATCAAACAGGTTTAAGTCTCTTAATATTTTTACACTATTCAGATTGTATCTTATGATGATCAAAACTCGATTTGCCGCTGCAGCCATTATGCTGACTGTTGCTTTCGGCTGTAACCAGAAATCTGACAAGGAAAACGGCGCTGTAGATACTACAGCTACGGATACCTCAGCAGCCGGAAATTTGGAAACCGATACCCAGGTTCAGGACTTTGTTCAAAGCCTTCCATCCCCAATCCATGTGGCCAAAATTTTCCAGCGTGCAGGATTAAAATACATCCCAGGAATGACCAATTCACCGGGCAATGCTGCAAAGTACATGTCGCCATACAGCAAATCGGTAAATCTTGGAGTTTACACCACAGACTTATCTTATTGCACATTTAACAACCAGAGCCAGGAAGCAATTTCTTTCTTCAAGGCGGTAAAAACCATGACTGATGGTCTTAACCTAACCAGCATCTTTGAAGGAACCAACCTTGTACCACGGTTCGAGAAAAACATCGGCAATACAGATTCACTGGTAACCCTCATGGCTTTAATGTCTATGGAATCTGATTTCCTTTTGAAGCAAACATCAAGAATGGATATCGCATATCTTTCGTTTGCAGGCGCATGGATCGAGAGTGCATACATCGCTACTCAAATTCTTAAGAACAAACGAAACCAAGATATTTTAAGCAAGCTCCTGGATCAAAACCACTCTTTGGGCAAATTGATTACTCTTTTGGATGCTTATAAAGACAAAGAGGAGTTTGCTTCCCTGATTGCCAGCCTCACTGATATCAAAACCAGCCTAGACGCTCTTAATTCGGAGAACACCATCGCCCACGAAGAGGAGTTTAAGAAACTTGTTGAAAAGGTTGAGAAGCTTAGAAACAGTGTGGTTAACGACAATTAATGAAGTTTAATATTAAACCGAAAGATTCCATGAAAAAATTACTTTTAACAATCGCCTTTGCCGTAGCCGCACTATCTCAGAATGCTTATTCTCAGTGCAGCGACAGGTCGATAAAGAAACTTACCAAAGAAGGACTTGGAACCTTCATCTTTGAATCTGCAGCATTCAAGCCGCTTTCCGCTTTTGGCAACAAAAAGAGTTTGATCGAAGCCGCATTCTCTGTTTACTCTCAGGAACATTATAGGGTTCTTAATCTTTGCCAGGGATTTTCAGATGTTGTAGAATTCAACATCTACGATACTGACCGCAATCTGATTTTCTCCAATAAAAGCGATAAGAGCGTAACGCATTACGATTTTATCGCCCAGAAAAGTGGAGACTTTACCATTGAGTTTCGGGTTCCTTCGTCAGATGTAAAAAATCCAAATCCTTGTGTGGCATTCGCCATCGGTTACAAATAAGGAATTTGCTACAGCATAAAAAAACCGGCCTAGTGCCGGTTTTTTTATGCCCAATCCATTCAGAATTGGTAAAAACTTTATGCCAAAATTCTCACAGGATCTTCAAGCAATCCTTTGAGTGTTTGCAGGAAGGCTGAACCAATTGCGCCATCCACCACGCGGTGGTCGCAACTGAGGGTTACCTTCATTATGTTGGATGCCACGAACTGGCCATTTTTTACAATTACGGTTTCCTTAATACCACCAACTGCAAGAATGCAGGCATCCGGTGGATTAATAATGGCGGTAAATTCATCAATGCCAAACATCCCCAAATTACTGATGGTGAATGTGCTTCCCTCCCAGTCGGAAGGTTGAAGTTGTTTGTTCTTGGCTTTGCCACCCAAATCCTTCACTTCTGCAGAGATTGAAGAAAGCGACTTAGAATCCGCAAACCTGAGAACCGGAACCAACAAACCTTCTTCTACAGCCACAGCAACACCGATGTGGATGTGGTGGTTGTATCGGATTCTATCTCCAAGCCAGCTAGAGTTTACCTTAGGATGTTGACGCAGAGCCGCAGCAACCGCCTTAATGACCATGTCATTAAAGGAAATTTTACTGCCTGTAAATTCAATAATGCTTTTGCGAGCTTCCATGGCTTTATCCATGTTGATTTCCATCGTGAGATAGAAATGTGGCGCAGAGTACAAACTTTCAGAAAGGCGGCGCGCAATTGTTTTGCGCATCTGGCTAAGTGGAACATCCTCAAAGGATTCAGCCATTCCAGCGCTTACTGTTTTTGCCGAAGCCGCAACAACTGGCGCTTTAGAAACTGAAACACCTGCAGATTCTACATCGCTTTTTACAATTCTGCCATTTTCTCCTGTTCCGATAAGACTGCTAAGATCAATCCCCTTTTCGCGGGCTAACTGCCTTGCGAGCGGAGAAACTTTCAATCTACCTGAATCATCTTTGGAAGCTGCTGAAGATTGCGGCGCTGAGGTTATGATTGCTGAAGAAGCATTTGTTGTTGCCGGAATTTCTGGATTCGAAGCCACAGCAACATCAGAAAGTAGCGGCGTATAGTCTGTTCCAGCTTCACCAATAATGGCGATGATGGCGTCAACCTTCACGGCCTCCCCTTCCTTCAAACCTACATACAACAAAGTACCAGTTTCATAACTTTCAAGTTCCATGGTGGCCTTATCGGTTTCCACTTCAGCCAGAAGGTCTCCGGATTTTAGTTTATCGCCCACTTTTCTATGCCAGGCAACTATGGTTCCCTCTGTCATGGTGTCGCTCATCTTAGGCATCCTGATTACAGTGGCCTTGATGTTTGCTGGAACAACAGCAGGAGTAGAAACTGATTCTGAAATCTTGGCGGCAACTGGTTTTTCCTCGGGCTGGCTGCCACCTGAATTTCCTGAAATTAATTTATCAATGTTCTCACCGGCACTTCCAATAATTGCAATTACGGAGTCTACTGGAACAGAATCACCTTGCTTTACCCCTATGTAAAGTAGGGTACCGGTTTCATAATTCTCGAGCTCCATCGTTGCCTTGTCTGTCTCAACATCAGCGAGAACATCACCGGCTTTTACTAGGTCGCCTACTTTTTTGTGCCAGGAAGCGATCACACCTTCTGTCATGGTGTCGCTCATCTTGGGCATTTTTATGACTTCTGCCATCTCTCTGGATTGGTATTAGGACTGTTTTGGTTCTGTTTTTTCGGACGGCGAAGTTAATCAGAAAAGCAATTAGAGTTTGAAGGAAGGATAAATTGCAGGCAATCCATCTTGTATTTTCATAAAAACTATGAAATTCGGCCTTTTAAAACACCAACCCGGCATGAAAAGTCCTGGCAAATACATGATTGGTTTACCAATGAAGACATTATTGGTATTTGCATTTTTTTTCGGAACTACCTTCAGCGGTATGTCCCAATATGTGCGGGATTCAACCCGAACAGCTAAAAATAACTCAACTGAAGCCAAAGAAGAAGATCATTCATTTGCCAGCAAACTTGTTCCCGGCGGAAGTCTGGCCCTCGATTTTGGAAATCCATGGTATTTGGATATTTCCCCAAATCTGGGAGTTCAAATAAATGAGCGGCTCGTCGGTGGTTTGGGCATCATCTATAATGCCTACGGACAAACCATTTATGGAATAAAATACAAATACGAACGCTATGGTGCTTCGGCTTTTGCCCGTTACCGCATGTTTGATACTTTTTTTGCCAATGCTGAAATTGACATCGTAAATGTACCCGACGAATACAGCCTTGAAGGGAATAAAGTTTGGACTGTAAATCCTATGCTTGGTGCCAGTTATATTGTGCCATTTGGAACAAGAGGCGGCCTTCAGGCTTCCTTGCTTTACAACCTGAATTATGCGGAAAATTTATCCCCTTACCCATCACCACTCATCTGGCGAATCGGTTTTTTCCTTTAATAGGGCAATAAATCCTGCATATTTGCCTCCAGACCATAAACACAAATGCCTGATAAAATTCGCTTTGCCATTCTCGGATGCGGTCATATTGGCAAGCGCCATGCAGCAATGGTCTTGCAAAACCCCGAAGCAGAGCTTCTGGCAATGGTTGATTCCAACCTGAAATTAGAATCTGAAATCAAAGACACTTTTCAGGTTCCATTTTTTTCAAGCCTTCAGGAAATGCAGAATGCGGGCTTAAAACCAGATGTAGTGAGCATTTGTACTCCAAACAATCTGCATGCACCACAGGCCATTGAAGCTTTGAATGCTGGATTCAATGTGCTGGTAGAAAAACCAATGGCTCTTAGCAAAGCCGATTGTGAGGATGTGATTTACAAATCAATGCAAGCGGGCAAGCTGGTTTTTTGTGTGATGCAGAACCGATATTCGCCGCCTTCGGTTTGGCTTAAGGAAATAATATCAAGCAAGCGGCTTGGTGAAATATTCCATGTGCAGATCAATTGCTTCTGGAACCGAGATGAGCGGTATTACACCGAAGGCAGCTGGAAGGGAAAAAAGGAAACCGATGGTGGAACCTTTTTCACCCAATTCAGCCATTTTGTTGACATTATGTACTGGCTTTTTGGCGACATCACCAACATCAATGCCCGATTCTATGACTTCAACCATAAGGCGCTGACAGAGTTTGAAGATTCAGGAATGGCGCAGTTTGACTTTATAAAAGGAGGAACCGGTTCGCTGAATTTCTCGACTTCCGTTTTCGATTCCAATCTTGAAAGTTCAATGACCATCATCGCAGAAAATGGTTCAATTAAGATAGGCGGTCAGTATATGAATGAAGTAGAATACTGCCATATTAAAGATTATTCGATGCCAGACCTTGCACCCAGTCTTCCGCCCAATGATTATGGCCATTACAAAGGTTCAGCAGCAAACCACCACTTTGTAATCGAAAATGTGGTGGATACAATAAAAGGCAGAACCGTTGCCACTACGAATGCCCTTGAGGGACTGAAGGTGGTAGAGATTATCGAAAAAATATATTCATCCAAGCAAAATTGAATTCAGGCAACAGAATGGCAACAGACGAGAGCGTAAAATTAAATGCGTATTTCAGGAACCGTGGTATTGACCCAAATTACTACCTGAAATTTCGCCTGCCTGAGTGGCTGAAAGATGAACTTCCCGCCAGTAAAAATGCACGGATTTTAGACATAGGTTGCGGTTTTGGGCAGATGCTGATGCGACTCAGGGAAGAGGGCTTTTCAGAAATTTCAGGAATTGATATTGGAAATGAATCGGTGGATTTCTGCAAATCTCAAGGTCTCAATGTAAGCCAGATTTCATCCATTCCTGAATTTGCAGCACAATCTAAAGGCCAATATGAACTCATCATCATGAGCCATGTGCTGGAGCATATTCCAAAGGATCAAATCATAGAAACACTTACCGCAATTCGTTCCATTCTGGCTCCTGGCGGGCATTTTATCGTGATGGTGCCAAATGCCCAAAGTGCCACCGGCGTTTACTGGATGTATGAAGATTTCACCCACCACCTTTTGTTTACGGCTGGTAGTTTGAAATACGCATTAATGTCGGCCGGCTTTACCAATATAGAATTTCCAGATCCAAAATGCCTGAAGGGCTTATCCTTCATCAATCGTTTAAAGAGGAAAATCTTTCTGAAATTATACGAACTGAAAGTGAATTTCTGGAACAGGGCAACTGCATCCTCTTTCCACAAGCCCAGCCCTAGGATTTTCTCCTTTGAGGTAAAAGCGAAAGCATCCTTTTAAAAATTAACATACGCTAAAAAATGAATGTGAATAATTATCTCATATTTGAGACATGTTTCAACCATTCACTTTTTTAAATCCGATAAATCAGGATTTTGATTTTAGACTTATTTATTTTCAAGCAGTAAAACGATTCTATCCGATAATTTTTATCGGCTTATTGTTGCTCACTATAAGCAATTCTTGCACAGAAAAGGATACCAAAGCCAATCCTGAAGATTATTTTACTGAAAGTCAAAAAAAAGCCATTCTGATGCAGCTGGTCTTAAAAACCGCATCAAAACCCAAAGGCAATCCAGAACATTCAGAAATTGAGGCCTACTATCAATCTGAGGCCCAGGCATATTACTGGCATTTTGCCCATGAAAAGGATGGCCGTTTTTATTTTTACATTTCAAAGCCTGCACCATCCTTGTTTGAAAAAAGAACCGGTATAGGTGGTTCATTTAAATCAGAAGACAGGCTTTCAATCAGAGAATACAAAGAAGCGTTCCGGACTTTCAAAATGAAGCATGAGGATTTGGTGAAAAGGGGAGGCATCCTGTTTGAGAAAATGGTAAACAAGCAAAACCTCGAAGGATTTGAACCAGGCGGAAAAGAGACAAAGAATTTAGAATGGATTGAGTTTCCGGATTCTCGCAACTATTTCGATACCTTGGCCCAGACCTGGAAAACCAAACTCAACCAATGATAAATTAGTCCTTGGTAAATTCCGAAATCGAAACCCGATTTTCAAAAACCGACAAAATCCTCAACTTCATTTCACTTCCCTTTGAAGGAAGAATGTCAACTGCCTGGGTTGCAGGAAAAGGCTTCTTTAAAATTGAAAGACCACTTTCATTATAAAGCGCACAAGATTTTGAATCTAAGTCGGTAATGGCAAAAACCTTGTTGGATGAGCCAAACTGAAAATGCCGAATGGCAAATTTCTTCCCAGAAAACCGATGATCCATGATTGGCCTATAGCTTTGGTCGAAAATTGTAATTGCACCTCCAGTAACTCTGGCCACCGCAAATGTTCTGTTATCCTGATCCGGACAAAGCACAAAACGAGTGGAAATTTCTGGTCGGAATAATTGAATAAATGAAACAGATTCACCCAAAAAATTGAGTTTTTCCATTTGACCAAGTTCCGACAGACAATAAATAAATGAGTTTTCCGGCTCAAGTCCGGGCTCAAGGAAAAACCCGGAAAAAGAATCTCCTTTTAACTTCAAGGGAAAGCCAGCCTGCATTTCACCTTTGCGGTTGGTGATCATGAGATTGCCCCGATTGTCTAACATTAAAATGTAATCGTGGTTGGCAATTCTGATGTGTCGAGGAGGAAAGACAAGCGGAAAAGGGTGTTTTTGGGGATTCCAGCCAGACAAGAGTTTCCCATTTTGATCGGCAGCCAGCACATAACCATAGCGGCTTGCTGCAAACAATCGATATTGTTGTGAGAGATCATAATCTATGAGAGAAGCCTGACAAAGTGTAGAAAGACTATCCGCAAGCGCCACTTGAAAATCGACCTCAGGACTTCCATCTGCCGAAAACACCTTTACCCCTTTGGGCATTGGCACCAAAACCGAAAAACCTTTTTTACGCTTCAGTACTGAAGGCGCACAAACCCAAAAATCCCCAAGTCCAAGGCTGGCCTTTTTCTGGAGGTTTTCATCTACCAAATGAACTTGTTTCTTTATGTCTTGAATGGCCCAAACCATCCTGGAATTTTCATCCGTTTGAAGCCGAACAGGTGGAAAATACGCTGTTGAATCAAGGAAAATACGTTGAATGGCCACAAGAGAATCTGATTGAACGGCAGGAAGCCGAAGCCTGATTTTCATAGAAATTCCCGGATTTTCGGCTTCCCCAAAATCCGAAATACTCAACTTATTCACCGATTTAAACAATGGGAGCCATTCCCTGAAATATTTCCT
>Ga0114972_10003072_pt1 | contig 12528 bp, 4 predicted proteins | sample M_140807_EF_Meta_FD_87354 | JGI IMG/M metagenome (GOLD analysis project Ga0114972, IMG submission 87354) | Freshwater microbial communities from Lake Montjoie, Canada to study carbon cycling - M_140807_EF_MetaG | ecosystem: Environmental > Aquatic > Freshwater > Lake | place: Lake Montjoie... | reverse complement strand
TCGAGCACGAGTAGGAGTACGAGTACCATTTCATTGAGTACGAGTAGGAATTGAGTACGAGTAGGGACAAAAGATTCGTTACTTTGCCACCCAAATCCCCGAGGAACATAAAAACGCAAGCTTCTTTCTCGTACTCCTACTCGTACTCGTACTCCTACTCCTACTCCTACTCCTACTCCTACTCCTACTCCTACTCCTACTCCTACTCGTACTCGTACTCGTACTCGAAAGGTATCCCAGGGCGGGACCGATAGGTCAACCCAATGACCCAGGTTCCACATTCCTTGAGACAGTCGATCGTATCGACTCAGGCAGATCGAGCACGAGTACGAGTACGAGTACGAGTACCATTTCATTGAGTACGAGTAAGAATTGAGTACGAGTAGGGACAAAAGCTTCGTTACTTAGCCACCCAAATCCTCGAGGAACATAAAAACGCAAGCTTCTTTCTCGTGCTCCTACTCGTACTCCTACTCCTACTCCTACTCCTACTCGTGCTCGTACTCGTACTCGTGCTCGTACTCGTACTCGAAAGGTATCCCAGGGCGGGACCGATAGTTCAACCCAATGACCCCAGTTTCCATGCTCATTGAGACAGTCGATCGTATCGATTTAGCCGGATCGAGCACGAGTAGGAGTACGAGTACCATTTCATTGAGTACGAGTAGGAATTGAGTACGAGTAGGGACAAAAGATTCGTTACTTAGCCACCCAAATCCCCGAGGAACATAAAAACGCAAGCTTCTTTCATCCTTTCAGCTCAGAATCGGATCGATCACACGACCTTCGACGTTGGTCAGACGGCGTTGGATGCCGTTATGCTCATAGGTGAGACGCTCATGGTCGAGCCCTAACAAATGCAGGATCGTCGCGTTGAAATCATAGAGTGGGTGAACATCCTCGACCGCCTTGACCCCCAACTCATCGGTCTGGCCATGGCTGACACCCCCTCGAACGCCCGCTCCGGTCATCCAGCAGGTGAACCCGTCTGGGTTATGGTCCCTACCCTTGGCACCTTTCTGAAAAAACGGCATCCTGCCGAACTCTGTGCACCACACGACGAGCGTTTCCTCGAGCAAGCCACAAGCCTTGAGATCGCGAATCAAGGCTGCGACGGGTTGGTCAAGGATTGACGCATGGACATCGTATTGATTCTTTAGATCGTTATGCCCATCCCAGTTGAGTTTGCCAGCGCTCGCATAAGCGCCATTAAAAAGCTGGACGAAACGAACGCCGCTTTGAATCAACCGTCTCGCCAAGATACAGTTCTTGGCAAATGCAGCTTTGTCCTTGTTGGCGGTATCATCGGCCCCGTAGGCCCGCAACACATGCTCTGGCTCACTACCGATGTCCGAGATTTGAGGAACGCTCAATTGCATCTTGGCCGCCAGTTCATAGCTAGCGATCCTGGCGGCTAACTGCGCATCCCCAGGATGCTCTTGTAGATGCCTGTTCTGCATCTTCTCGAGAAGCTTACGGGTCGCCGTATCGGCAGACTCCGAGAGGCCTGATGCCTTCAAATGCCTCACGGGATCGCTTGCCGAGAACGCTGTGGCTTGGAATGCCGCCGGAAGGAAACCTGGTCCCCAGTTGTTTGAACCATTTTGCGGAACACCTCTGGGATCGGGAATCGCCACATAGGCCGGGAGGTTATCGCATTGACTACCCAGTGCGTAGGTTACCCAAGCTCCCAGGCTCGGGAATCCATCGAGGTTAAAACCGGTGGACAAGAAATTCTCTGCTGGTCCATGGGTGTTCGATTTGCTCGTGAGCGAATGGACAAAAGCAAAATCGTCGGTCAGTTCCGCCAGATTCGGGATCAAATCGCTGACCCATTTACCGGTTTGCCCTCGTTGGCGAAAAGTGTATTGGGGTCTAGCTAGATTCCCCGCAGGGCCTTGGAAGGTCACCGACGGGCCGCCGGGCAATGGCCTATCGTCCCACTCGATCAGCTTGGGCTTGTAGTCCCAGGTTTCAAGCTGACTGACGGCACCCGCACAGAAAATCACTAGTACGTTTTTTGCTTTGGCTCGGAAATGCGGTTCACGCGGCGCATAGGGCTTGGTCGGATCGATCGCGATGAGGTCTGTTGGATTCGGGCTCTTTGCGAGCAATTTCTCGCGACTGAGCAAACTAGTGAGTGCAATCGACCCCAAGGCGTTTGAGGCTGTGTTGAGGAAATTGCGGCGATCCAATAGCGGGTGCACAGGCGATAGGTTCCTGGTTAAGGATAGAACAAGAACTCGTTGCAGTTAAACAGGGCTCGGCAGAGAACCTCGAGCCCTGACTCCTGAACCACTGCACGTGCATCCTCGATCTCTTCGGGGGTTGCATGGCGTAGTAAACATCGCCTATAGGCTGCGTCGATCAAGGCGGCAGGATCTGCACCGGACTCCTTGCGTATAATCTCGGCAAACGCGTTGGACTGATCGATCGTAAAACGGCTATTGAGCAAATTCAGGGCTTGGATCGGAGTGGTTGATGTACGCCGCAGTCCGGTACTCTGTCCTGCATCAGGACAGTCGAAAGCTCCAAAGACCGCTTCCCGCTCGCGTCGAACCTTGTGCGCATAGACCATGCGGCGCAGGCCATCGGCTTGGAAGTGCTCAATCGGTTTAAAGCCTGACAGGCCTCCGCGCTGCTCGAACAGATCGTAGCCGCGTCCGAACATCGTTGTATTGAGTTGTCCGCTCACCAGCAACATGGAATCTCGGATCGTTTCGGCCTCGAGCCGTCTTCTTGGGAACCGCCAAAGCAACCTCGCATCGGCGTCGATTAAAGCGCCCCTTTCGCTGGATTGGCTCGATTGTCGGTAGGTCTTAGAGAGGACAATTTTCCGATGAAGCGACTTCAAGGACCAATTGCTTTCGATCAGCTCAGCGGCTAGCCAATCGAGAAGCTCGGGGTGGGAGGGCGGAATTCCATTGAGCCCAAAATCGTTTGGCGTCTCAACCAGTCCGACTCCGAAATGGCCTTGCCATATCCGATTCGCGATGACTCGGGGAGTAAGTGGGTTGGTATCGGAGGCGATCCAGTTAGCGATTGCCAACCGGCGTTGGGGCTCGGCGATCGCCCCATCTAGGTTCAGGTCCCCGAAGAAGCCAGGGATTTTCGGTGCAATGGCTTGTTTGGGTTGCTCCGGGTCACCTCGAAGCAAAAGATGGATTGGATCCGGATTTCGGAATCGCCCCGCGAACGCCTTCTGATTCTCTTCTGCGGCCGACAAGGCAGACCGAAGCTGCTTTTGCCGGCGACTCAAGTCCTCGATCGCCTTGGATTCCGATGGGCTCAGTCCGTAGGTCGCAATGTTCGGTGCGCTAGGCGGTTTGGCCGTCCCCGGATTTTTGGGATACACAACCCGATCCGAGTCGTCGGCAACGGTCAGCCAGTTTTCGCCCCCCCGGTTTTCGTCAGAAGACAGCACCTCGATCCGGTATCGGATGGCTAGCCGGTCCTGGAAGCGGCCCTCTCGGTCCCTGCCCCAAACGAAACGCTCGATCCGTTGCTCACTGGGGAATTCAAATGTCAGGGTCCCTTGTCCGATGGCGTTGGACATCCAACTGCGGTTGTTTCCGTACTTTCCGTCGTTGACAAACTGTAGTTCATGGCGATCGACGCTAATCGAGTCCCCACCCGAGTGGACTCTTGTCCCGAAGTTCGCAAGAGCGATATTTTCGCCTTGCTGGTTAAAGATCTCGAATTCGTCGATGCAGGGTTCAAGATTATTGGTATCGAGGATCGTGAATCGAACGCTCTTGGTTTTCGTCTGCGCGATGCGGTCGGAGTTGAAGCTCGGTTGGACCACTGGACGCTGCGGCAACACTGCGACGATGTCCTGCAAGCTATCCAAATGGGTTCCGATTTGGATACGATAAGCCGTCGGTGTACGGTCGGTGAAGTCACCCAGCCGATCGCGTCCCCAGACAATTTTGGAGATGGTTTCTTCGGCGGGAAGTTCAAACAAAACCCAGCCCCGGCCGGCTTGGTCGCTCATCCAACTCGATGCGTTACCCAGTTTACCGTCATGGATATACCTTAGCTGATGGCTCTCCGATTCCCGACTGCCCGACGAGGTGACTTGGGTTCCGTGAGATCCCAGAGCCACGTTCCTGGAATCATTGCCGTCGGTCCAAATTTCAAATTCGTCGATGCATGGTTCGATCAAACCCAAGGTTGGATGAAGATTGGCATCCCAGATCTCCATCTTCACCCAGCGGGCTTTCCTAGGCGAAAACGTTTCGACGTTCTCAGTGAGGTTAGACACTGAGAGACTCGGCACGGTTAGGTTAGGCGGGGGCACCTTTTTGGAGTTGGGTCGCGCTATGGGTTCAAAGCTTAGCAACTGGCGTTCGATTTCCTGAAGTTCCCCTGCGATCGATTCAGCGAGCGACCGCTGCTGAGCTGCCCAGGGGGTGTCGACCATCCGGTCTTCGTAGTCGACACCGACGACGAAGGCCTGCATCGCGTAGTAATCTTCTTGGGTGATCGGATCGAATTTGTGATCGTGGCAACGAGCGCAACCAATGCTCAGTCCCAGGAATGCCTGACCGAGGTTGACGACGATCTCGTCGATTGCGTCCTGGCGTGCAAGCCGTTTGCTCGGTTCGTCGGCTCCGATTTGGCCCGGTAGAAGGACCGAGGCGGTGATCAAAAATCCCGTAGCGGTGTCATGGCCCAGTTGATCACCAGCGATCTGTTGACGTATGAACTCATCAAACGGGGTGTCGTTGTCCAGTGCGCGGATCACATAATCGCGATAGTGCCAAGCGTGAGGTCGCTCGGTGTTGACTTCAAAGCCGTGAGTATCCGCATAGCGAACCACATCGAGCCAATGCTGAGCCCATCGCTCGGCGTAACGTGGCGAGGCCAGCAGCTCTTCGACAACTTGTTCGTAAACACCGGGTTGATCATGGTGGCTGGTAAACCAATCGACCAAGGCTGGATCTGGGGGAAGGCCGTGCAAATCCAAGGCAGTGCGTCTGAGCCACTGCGACGGGGTGGCGACCGCTGAAAACCCCAAACCGTTTGCTTGGAGTTTGTTCTCTATCCAAGTGTCGATGGTCGATGCTGCATCGCGTGCTCGCAGAGGCTGGAAACTCCAGTGCAACTTAGGATCTTTCAAAACGGACCTGTCGACCCCATCAGGCCAGGGTGCTCCGGCGAGAATCCACGCCTCGAGAACGTCGATTTGTGTTTTGCTGAGAGGCAAAGTGTTTGGCCCCGCCGGAGGCATTCGCTCCTCGGGATTCTCGCTCTTGACCCACTGGAGAATGGAGCTTGCGCTTGGGTTGGACGAATCGACCAACGGACCGTAGTGATCGCCTCCTCGGAGGGCTTTGGATTTGATATCCAGCCGAAGTCCAGACTTTTGCTTTTCAGGACCATGGCAAGCATAGCAATGCTGCTCAAAAATCGGTCGTACATCTGTAACGAAATCGATCACTTGGGCATGGATCGCCTGGGCCGATGCGGAATGCAAATATGCACAATGAACAGTAGTCCAAAGGCTCGCTGCGATAGCTACTGGCCGGAATGAACGGAAAAAAGGACCCATCAATCGCAGCATGGAGGTTTGGATCGGGACAGAGGGTACGGCACAGAGTACGAGGTTGCTATTAGTGGGCTTTTCAGCAACCGGCCTATTATAACCCAAGCTGAAGTCCCAGAGTTCCAGGGATGCCAGTTCTAACGTTTCTTAGGATAAGCGAGCTTGGGATGCCGCAGGTGTTGGCAATAATCAGCTAAAATACGGGCTTACGATTTGCCATATGTCTAAAATGGATCTGTGGTTCGATCGCCGATACACGCACCAGGGGAAGCATGGGTGTCTAGGACAGGACGCGACAGACAGTTCGAAGAAAACCTGAGTTTTGAGCATGCAGCTGAGTCGCGGTGCGGCTTGGGCTCAATCGCTTTCCAACCCAGAATTCCGAGTTGGTTCATCGCGATTTTCGTGACCGTGTTCTTTTGCGGAGTACTCGCGAAGTCGATCTGTGCCCAAGATCCGCCTTCCAGCGGGCCAGCAAGCGGAATGATGCCTCCGGAGAACCTGCCCCGAGTGGTGGGGCCCGGAGTGCTCCCTGACTTGATGTACATGCGGAATGATAAAGGTGAGGAGATCCTAGTACCTAGAACGCGGTACGAAGATTTCGAAAGACTCTTGATGGAGACGGACCTTGGGGGAGAAGGGCTTGCAGCCACCCCGAGTTTAACGCAGCTCGATTTGGTGATCGAGCCGGTTTCTGATTATGCCAAGGTACAGTTGCGGGGGTTGATCGCCATGAAGAAGTCCAATCGGACGACATGGACGGTGCCGATCGCACTGAGTCAGTTGCAATGGATCCCCGGCCAATCGAGTGCCGACGTGCAGGCCGATGGAGTCGAGAGCATCGCAACGGCCGCCCAATCCAACGGGTATCTGTGGCGGTTGGGTCCTAGCAAGTCCCTGCAGCGGCGACTGGAACTCGCGTCGGTATGCAAGCTCGTCACTTCTGCAAGCGGAACATCACTACGGTTGGATTTGCCACCTGCCGCCACAGTCATCAAGCTCAGGTTGCCCAAGGGTGATTGGGAGTTGAATGCCACGGGTGGTGGCAACGAAGTCATCGAACCTTTCCAGGTCCTAGGCGAGTATTCCGTCGCGACGGTAAGAACTTCTTCCAACTCGATCAATATGACATGGACTCGAAAGGCGACTCGAGAAGCGATTGCGGCTATTGAGGTTCGAAGCCAGACCAAATACTCTCCCTCTGGGGATGCGAATCGTTGGCGGGCGGACACAGCTCTATCGATACGCGGTCCTGTAAAACTCGGTGGCAAGCGAATCCTCTGGAACCTGCCCCCGCAGGGACTTGTTCGCGAAGCCAACTCGAGTGTAATCAATTTTGCGAATTATCGATTGGTTCGAGACAAGCGACCCAATTCTGGTGCTGGAACAAACGAAACCGATTCGACAACCGCCGTGCCCGATCCGGCGACTTTAACCCAAGTAAAGCCTTCGGAAAACTGGTGGATTGAAATCGATGAAGCTTACAGCCGAACCGAATTGGATTTAAACCTTGAATGGCAATTGTCCCGATCGCCAAGCGATCCTCAGGTGCGCTTTGAAGCCCCTTTTCTAGAAGGGGTCGAGCGTCATGGTGGAACGATTGAATTTGCGATTCCTCGAACCAACTCAATCGATTGGAGTCCAACCGGAGCTATTCAATTATCAAGGCAATCGCAAGCCGCCGACGGCAGCGAGTCGATCGTATACTCCTTTCAATTCGATGGGCAACCGGCCAAGATCGCAACTAAGTGGACCACCGTAGCTCAGCGCCCTCGCATGCTCTCCGAGCAGCGTGTGGAGATTCGTGAAAATCGCATACTGCTCCGGGGGGCGATCGAATTTGGAAACGACCCGATTCAGTTGCCACTGCTGGAATTTGAAGTCGAAGGATGGAAACCCGAGCGCATCGTCCTATATCCATCGGAGGTGGATGTACCCCTGGATTCGGTCACCAGCGTTGGGCAGCCGACGGTTGAAAACCCCGAAAGTGTTTGGTCTCTTCCGATCAACGCCAATCTTTGGATCAAAAGTTCGATGTCCGGTCGCCCGACGCAATCTGAAAGTGTACGAAGCGAGCGGGGCTCCGAAGTCGGCTTGGGAGGGCTGGGGATTGGAAATCCCTTTGAGATCATTGCGAATTCAACTGAGAAAAAAGAGGCCACCCAAGCTTGGAGATTGGAGTATTTGCTCAGTCGCCAATTACCAGCCCAATCCAATGAGATAGCTTTTTCGCTGCCGAGATTGTCCTGGTTATCCCAGGAAACGCAGCAAAGGGTCATACGCACGCCCCCCGGGCGCATGATTATCTACAGTTGGCCCTATCGGCTCAGCTCTGGCTCGACCGATCTTTCTGGCATAGTAGAAACCTCGCTAGATAGAACTTTTCAAAAGCAGTTGATTGCCAATAATTTTGGTGCCACTCCCTTCTTGATGCAGTACCAGATAGCCGATGGCTCGAGCGCGTGCCGTTGGACTGGACAACGGACCAGAAAAGGCTCTTTTGTATCGGCCAATTTGATCGCCAGCGTCTCTTCGACAAAGGATACGATCGAATGGGATCTGCGGTGGGATTGCAAGTGTTTAGGGAGCCGGCCAACCGAACTGCGTCTAGGTTTTCCGTTTGAAACGATCGGTTCGAACCCAGGGCCATTCGCGCGAGAGCTAGCTGTCTCGATCGACAATCGTCCGGTTGCTATCGAATGGATTGCTGAGGATTCTAGCCAATCACACGGAACGCGATGGGCCAAGCTGATCGTTCCGGAAGTCGCGGTTGACGGCAGCAATCGACTTGATTTCCTGATCGAAGCAAAATACGCGACGGCTCATCGATCCCTCGAAAAGCCTGGAGATCAAGTAGTGCTCGATTTAGGTGTCGCGAGGTTAGATTCGGCTCGTGAGCAAGAGCAACTGAGTATTGAGCAAGCCGAGATGCGGATCCAGAGCACATCGAGTTTTAGCTTAAGCCATCCGACAGGCTCGACCACGGGAGCCTATGAAATCGATCCCAACGATCCACGGATCTCGGTCATCGCGATGCGTCGTGCAAACGAAGTGAACTCCACACTCAGGCTCGACGGTGAATGGGTACAAACGATCGTCAACGCGATCGAGCAACGCGATCGTTACGTCGCGCGTTTCCAGTCCGATCAGCAGATGCTAAGGATTCCGATTACAGTGGAACTGATCAGGGATGCGGAATGGATGATTGATGGGCAGCGTGCGGTGGTACGCGAGGATTCCGAATCGAAAGGCTATGCAATAGTCACCATTCCCGAGGATGGCGATTCGACGGATTCCGATACCCATGTCCTCGAAGTCTTCGCGACCCAAGCGGCACCCAAGGGTTGGTTTCGAAAAGTCCAGCCGATTGGACCGAGGCTCTCGCGAAATCCATCGAGTGCTCCGATGGTTTGGCAAATCATAGTCCCTCGCACCGAACATCTTGTTGCCAGCACGAAAAACGCCCTGCCGATGTACCAGTGGCGTTGGAGCGATTTGTTTTTCCGTCGAGTAGGTACGACCGATCAACAGCAATTGGAGGAACGCTTCGGAGCGACCCGGCAACCCATCCTAGCTCAGCAAATCAATCAATACGATCTTACCAGCATCGCATCGATGCAGCCACTCGAAGCTACCTTCGTGCCCAGCGCTCTGATTTGGCTCCCTGTGTCGCTAATCGTCTTATTGTTGGCGGTGGTCATCAAGGACAACCGCTGGATTCGTTGGCCTTGGTTTTGGGCATTGTTCCTGGGTAGCTTTTTTATCTTTTCGCAGATCGCTTGGGATGTTTCCCTGTTAGTGCTTCAAGCCGCCGTCGTCTCGGTTGCTTTGGCGATGCTTTACGCATTTGCCAGATGGGTCATGGATCGACGAGCCAGGCGACGTAGCATTTTCGTCTCGCGGCAATACTCACCCGCCATGACATTACCAAAGCCCATGGCAGGGGCCAATAACGCAAAGAAACCCGCGGGTGATTCCTCGGCGTTCCAGTCCACCGTAACCGCCAATCTCAGGGAGCCGCAATGAAGTGCGTCTGGGTTGCTGTTGCGCTTGCAATGTTTATTTTTCAAGCTTTTACAGAAGGCAAACTGTTTGGACAGAGGCCTGAGCCCTCCACGTCCGATCGCTCTGCCCAGGCGATGGCAGAGCGACCGTTTCGACGTATTTTTGTCCGTGATTCGCAACTTCCAAATCTACCCGTTGATAATCTCCGACCCTTGGAGATCGATCGGCTTCCTGGGGCCTTGGATCGACTCATCCGTCGCAATAGCGAATCGATCGACCCTTGGAACTCCTCCGCTCAGAACCTTAGGTCCTTTCATGCGGTGGCCCAGTTGGTCGGAGCCGAATTGCTCTCAGAGCGCACGCATCTGATTTGGTCGAATCCATTGAAGACACTTTCAAAAATTCAGTCAGAGACAAGTGGCCGAGAAAGTTTGACTCCATGGAATCTGGCGATCGAGAATAGTTTCGACGAATTAAATATTTCGCAATCCACGGCAAATCTTCGTGGTCCCTCAGAAACTTCTTCAGAAAAAAAAGGGGAATCCGATGCAAACGCCTCCCCTACGTGGGTTTTCGATTCGACAGGCAATCCTCTATTGCAACGCATAGGCGACGAAGCTTGGATACGCTGGTCGCTGAGACCGACCCCGGATAGCACACCCAATCGATTGAATTTCGAGGCGCTCGTACCAAGGACGGTCGACGGCTGTTTGGTGCTGTTATTGCCAAAATCAGCCAGAGTCGAGAAATCCAATGTCGTGATAAGGAAATTCGAAAGCTGGGAAGAAGTTGCCGATAGGATGGGGGGTTGGCCAGAGCGAAATCCTAACCTTGGAACGAGCCTTTCTGCGACTCTGGAAAATGCCTATTGGGTTCTGGAAATCAGTGGGCACGAAAGGATTTCCTTCTCGATCGAACTCGGATCCAACCCCGGTAGTGGACAGTCAATCCAAATGCCTACCGAATGGGGGATCGATCGGCTGTTTTCTAAACAAACGTTGCAATACTCGATCCACGCTAACCAACTTCGAGTGCTCGGTGAGTGGGAATGGAATGAAACCGGAGGCTCTAATCAACCTATACGTTTGGAGTTGCCCCAAGGAATGAAACTCAGGTCTCTTGGGATCAACGATCGCGAGTCCAACGTATCTTTGGACGGAAATCGAGTTGTTGTAGCCATCCCCGAATTGCTCGGACTGAATCTCGGCAGTTCCACGCGCATGCGAATGACGGCCGAATTCTTACTTCCTTGGGCGCAACTCCCACTCGACGCGTCAGGAAATGCGATCCTACCAGCTATCCGCAACAGCAACGGCGCGGTTCTATTCGGGACGACGATACTTCAGGATCAGATTGACGGCCGTTTTGTCGGAGTTGCTCCAGAACGAGGGAGGCTCGATTTGGTTCGCAGGGCTACGGAGGGATTGCACCGCCTGGAATACTCGTGGAACCGCAATGCCCCCGACTTTCATTGCAACCTTGAAAAGCAAGCTGTAAATAATCAGATTGAATCGATCGTTCGAATCAATACCGAAGCGGATCGCTGCATCGCCAATGTGCGATTGAGACTCTTCCGTTTGAGCGGACGTGGAATTCAGGACATCAACATACCGCCTGGTTGGCAGATGGAGCCCAAGTCAATCGCGTGCAAGCCGCAAGCAAATCTGGATTTTGTGACTCTTGAGGATTCCTTAACTGCCATTCGAATCGATACCAACAAGCTCTTAGGCTCCGAGACGACGCTCGATTTTCAGCTTGCCATGAATCTGGAAAGTGGTGGTGAATTGCAGTTTGGGCAAATGCCCTGGCTCTCGATGAGCGATATGTCGCTTCGTCACTGCTTGTATGTCGAGCCCAATGCGAATAACCGCCTGAGTTTTCGCGGTCGTATGACTTCATGGATTCTTTCGGACGAGGATCTCACTCCTTGGCAAAGGGATTCCCTGCCTAGGCTCGGACGGGCACTGATTTTTGGGACCCATGATAACCAGCTACCTCCTCTGGTAGCGTCCTCACTAGAGGATAGCTTGGTCGTCCCGATCGAAACCACAGTTCGTCGATCCGGGACGCAGTGGAGAGTTGAACACCGTTTTCTGTTGTCTTCCGAATGGAGCGACATCTCTCAAGTCCGAGTGATGCTGCCTGAAGGCTTTCAATGGTATTACGAAGGTTCACAGCGTTTGCCAATCACCACCCATTTCGACTCGGATTCTGGGACGTGGACCATCCAACTGAGCAATCTATCGCTAGACTCAGAATCTGAGAGCCTCCGTGCGCTCGTTGCAACCAAGAGTACCTATTCGACGCTGCCGACTTTTGAACTGATTGAACCGCTGGTCGCAGAGGCCAAGCGGATCTCGTACCGATTGAATTTATCGGATCAATTGGTTATTTCGCGTCCAGATGGAATGCAGGTCAAACCTAGATCGGATGGATCCGCATTCGCTTACTCCTATGAGTCTATCGTCGGTCCACCAAAAGCGGGGTTGGAGAGAGGGCCGAGACCACTGCGCACCATCGAAATTCTGGACACAAATCGATACCAGATTTCAACTCCATTTTTCTTCGATTCGCGATTGGACCTTTTTGTTGATGGATTCGGAAATCAAACTGCTGAGCTATTGACTAAATTGGTCGTCCCGAGTTCATCCGAAGGTGAATTGACCATGGAGCTTCCACAAGGATGGACGATTGCTGAGAGTTATCTGATCTGCGGAGAGCGAAGGGTCCCGATGGTGGTGCTCAAAAACACCTCGATTTCCACCAAGTCGGTTTTCGGGGTTCAGTTGAGGTTTGTGGGACAGTTAGGTTTCGTGGGGTTGAATGCTCAACCAGATACAACGCTGCATGTCCGGTTGATCGGGCCCAAAGCCGATGAGGTCAAGGACACCAGCCGATGGATGAACCAACTGCTGGGGCTGCAATCGCATAGTCGAAAACTGCAGTTCCGATTTCCCGAGGTTCGATTCGCTCAG
>Ga0114972_10003068_pt1 | contig 12539 bp, 7 predicted proteins | sample M_140807_EF_Meta_FD_87354 | JGI IMG/M metagenome (GOLD analysis project Ga0114972, IMG submission 87354) | Freshwater microbial communities from Lake Montjoie, Canada to study carbon cycling - M_140807_EF_MetaG | ecosystem: Environmental > Aquatic > Freshwater > Lake | place: Lake Montjoie... | reverse complement strand
TCCCGCACCATCGCCGCCGTCGCCACCCGGGAGCTGGTGCCCGCCGGGCCTGCGGTGGTGCTGGAAAGCAGCGCCGCCTATCAAAAGAATCCTGAAACCGCCGTCAGCGCCGTGGAAGCCATGGACGAAGCGGCCGCCACGCCCGCTCCCTGAACCCTATGTCCTGGATCCGCGCCTCCCTGCCCTTTGTTCCCATGCAGGCGGGGTGGGGTCTCCTCCTCGCTGCCGGGCTTCAGGCCGGGCCAGTGCGGGAGATCACCCTGACCAATCTCCGGGACCCCGGCGCGGCCCTGCTCCCGGCGGATCTGCCCGCCCTGCGGCGCACCCTGCCGGGCTTTGAAAATCAGGCTGACACGGAAGCCCTGCGCAGCACCATTGCCGATACCGTGCTCGCGCACTATCAAGCCGCCGGCTGGCCGGTCACGGAGGTGGAGGTGACGCCGCAGCCGGAGGGCCGGCTGGATGTGGGCATCCGTGAGGGCCACTACGGCCAGATTGCAGTGGATGGCAGCACCCCCTGGGTGCGGCAGGCGATTGCGGCTTCCTGGCAAAACCGTCCCGGGGCACCGCTCACCATGGAAGACGTGCTGGACGGCCTGGCCTGGATCCACCGGAATCCCCTTCACGCCGTCACCGCCAGCTTTTCCCCCGGCTCTGAAGCAGCGACCGCTGACACCATCCTGACGGTGCATTCCCCGGCCCCGCTGCGCTTCTTTTCCGGCTGGCGGAATGACGGGATCGAGTCCCTCGGCAAGGACCGCTACAGTGCCGGCATCGAGCTGGCCGACCCGGCGGGACTGCCGCTGTGGTTCAGCGCGGAGTTGTTGTCAGGAGAAGACCTGGACGCCTACCACGCCGCCCGCAGCACCCTGCGGCTTTTCCTGCCCTGGGAGCATGAACTGCGTTTCTCCGGGCAGTGGACCCAGGGCAAAACCGATGGCGTGGTGCCCGGATTCACGTCCTCCTCGGAGGTGGTGGCCTGGTATGTCAGCAGCCGCTATCTCATCCCCCTGCCTGGCTGGCGCGGCTGGCGCACGGACCTCGGTGCCGGAGCGGATTTCTTCCGCACCACCAGCGGGGTGGCCGTGGGAGAGCTGAGTGTGGCAGGCACGGCGGATGCGCTGCAGCTCACCCTGGAGGCGAACGCCACCCGCAACGCCGGCCGCCACACCAGCGGATTCCATCTCGAAGCCGCCTGGAGTCCCGGCGGCGTCACCGATTACGCGGACGATGCGGATCACACCGCCCTGCGGAATGGCGCATCTGCTGACTATTTTCTCAGCCGGGTGCAGGCCTGGCACCGCTATGAATTTTCCAGCGGCTGGAGCCTCACCGGCCAAACCGCCGGCCAGTGGACCAGCGCCCCGGTGCTGCCCATGCAGTCCTTTTCCCCTGCCGGAGCCAATGCGGTGAGGGGCTTTCCGGAAGCCTCAGTGCTGGGCGATGACGGGGTGCAAGGCGGCCTGGAAATCGCGGCTCCAGCCCTGCGACCCGTGGCCGCCGCGCCGGATTTTTCCCTGCAACCAGTCTCCTTCATCGAAGCCGGCTGGGTGCGCGGCGCGGTGTCAGGGGACGAGTCAACCCTGGCAGGAGCCGGCCTCGGACTGCGGCTGCGCTGGAACCGCCACGCCCTGCTGGCGGCAGATTACGGCTGGCGGCTCACTGAACCCGGAGGCCGCGCCCACCTTGCTCTTCGTCTTGAATTCTGATTAACCCGTATTTAACCTTGCCCCGTGAACCGTTCCCCCAGTCCTGCCAAACTCACCACTTTTCTGATGGTGATCGGAGTCGTGACAGCAGCGGCTCAGGGCGTGCCCCTGCCGCCGCGCTATTACATCCGCAACCGCCCGGGAGCGAATGCCTCCCATGATGATTTGGTAAGGACCATCAAGGCGGTGGCCGTGCCGGACCCCCAAAACCCGGAAGCTCAATCCGGGGTCCTCGCCGATATCAACTATCCGCAATTCGGCTTCGATGCGGTGGCTGCCCGGCTCACCAGCGCCCAATTGGCGTCCCTCGATCAGGCCCGTTACATCATCCGGCTGGATGCGGCCCTCGTCCCCTCTTCCAGTCCGGCCGGCCCTGCCTGGGCCTTGAATCAATTTTCCCTGCCCAAACCGCCGGACTGCCCGCGCAGCACGCCGGTGGTTTATCTGATTGATACCGGCATCGTCCCGGCGCACCCTGACTTTTCCTATCCACCGGCCAATCCGGTGCTGAACTTCCAGCCAGGCCTGTCCTATGCCTACGATCTGTCCGTCTTCCCTGCCGTGCTGCGGGCCCCCTACACCGACACTTATGACCACGGCACCCGCATGGCTGGCTGTCTGGGCGGGATCACCACCGGCCTGCTCGGCGCGTTGGGTGGCAAGGCGGACCTCAAATCCGTGGTGATTTATGATAGCCCAGCGGTGGGCCCTATCACCACCTTTGTCAGTCAGGCCATCAGTGGCATCCTGGGAGCAGTGGCGGATCACCAGACCCGGGCCGGGGTGCCTTATCTGAAAAATCATGCCAGTGTGCTCATCTTTGCCCACTCCACCACCCTGGCAGCGGGGCGTTTTGGGGATCTGGACCGGGCCATCGAAGTCGCCTTTGAGGCCGGCGTGCATGTGGTGATCTCCGCCGGCAATGAAGGCGTGCCTGCCGTCAAAGTCTCCCCGGCCGGAGCCGCCTGGGGCTACACCAATGGCGGCCCGCCGATCCGGTTTTCCTTTGGGCCTCCGCCAGCCACCGCGAATTTTTACCGCGCCGCCGATGAGTTCCTCGTTGCCGGGGCCTATGAGTTGAATTCCCTGGGCCTTCCGCAGATCTGGCCTCTGTCCAATCTCAGCATCCCCGGGGCCGATGCCTTGGATGGATTTGCCCCGGGCGCGGGTATCCCCTGCCCCGGTCTGGGGCCACCCGTGGGATTTCTGCTGGGCAGCGGCACCAGCTACAGCGCCGCTTTTACCGGAGCCCTTGCCACCTGGATCGCCGGAGCCCGACCCTGGGCCGCGCCAGTGGACCTGCGCCGCTGGCTGCGGAATGCCCGCCTGCCCATGCCAGGTGGACTGCGCTTTGAAACCCCCGTGCTGCCCAACGAGTCCCTTACCTACGCCAACTGGATCCACCATTACTATCCACTTCCCGTCAGCCCGCCGGGAGCAGATGCGCCCATGGCCGATCCGGATGGGGATGGTGTGGAAAATTTCATCGAATACTACTGCGGCTTGGACCCCAGGTTTGACGACGCTGCTCTGCGCCCTGTCCTCAGCGCCGTTGTGAGCCCGTCCGGCACCACCCTGGACATTCTCTTGCCCAAGGCGTGTTGGCTGGGCGACACTCCTCAGGTAAACTGGATCGTGCAACGTTCCACCGATCTCCTGACATGGACGCCCGTGACCCTGAATTCCTTTGCCCCCACCGGTCAGTTGCCGGTGGCGGATGGGGAACCATGGAAAGCCACCGCCGCCGTGACCCCGCTCACCGTCCGGGAGTTTTTCCGCCTGCGCTTTGCTGCCACCGGGCCCTTGTGATCCTCACCGGAGCCTGGCTGACGCTCGCTTCCCCGGTGCTCCGCGCGGCCGATGACCTGCCGGGGCAGATTGATGCCGCGATGGTCGCCGGGGATTTTGCCAAGGCCAGGCCGCTGGCCGGAAAGTGGCTGGCAGAACTGGAAAAAAGAAAGCATCCGGGCCTGGACCGGGCCCGCGCCCAACAGGTTCTGGGCAGCATTGAGGACCGTCTCTCCCGCCACGATGCCGCCCTCGTCTGGCTGGAAAAAGCCTGGAAGAATTTTGCCGCACTGGGAGCCAGCCCGGAAGAACGCGCCGCCTGCGCGGAGGAAGCCGCCATGGCCGCCCAGTCCGGCACCGCCAGTGGCAGCGCCCTGCATTGGCAACAACTCGCCTTGGAGCAGCGGCTGAAAATTGCCCCGCCCAACCCACCCCAAACCGCACTCACCCGCGTCCGCCTTGCGGAAATGCTCCTCAAGGCCGGAGACCTGAACGCCGCCGCTGCCGAGGGCAATATCGCCCTGAAGGAAGCCGCCGGGGACCCTGCCGCCCGCTGCCTCGTGGACCGGTTTCTCGGCGTGCAGGCCCACACCCTGGGCCGATGGGAGGAAGCCGTCGCCTTTTTCTCCAAGGCCCGCGAAGCCGCCCCCAACCTGGGACCGGATGCCCCCGCCATGCAGGCCGCCCTGGATGGACAAACCGGCCAAAGCCTGCTGCGCGCCGGCCGCCGGAAGGAAGCAGGGGCTTTTCTAGCAGAAGCCGAAGCCTTCTTTTCCCGGCAGAATGCCACCTCGGATGAAGCCCTCGCCGCCCTGAACAACCTGGCGGAATGGTGGCTGGAAACCGGCGAACCCCAGCGGGCGGCAGAACGCCTTTCCCAGTCCCTCACCAAAACCGGCAACCCCGGCACCCGGCCGGAAACCATCACCCTCTGGCTCAATCTGGCCAGTGCCTGGCACCGCCTGGGCAAGCTCGAAGCAGCAAGGGAAGCCCTCACTTCCGCCACCGCCGCCTGCGCCAGCCTGCCGGAAAATCACCCGCTGCGCGCACAACGGGCCCTCGCCCAGGCCGCCCTTGCCCGCGACCAGGGCGACCCCGCCGCCGCCCGCCAGGCCGCCCGGGATCACGCGCGCATCGCCCTGCATTGGCTGGGATCCGGCAGCGCAGAACAGGATGAGGGGAAATTGTTGGAATTCCGCCGCACCATGGACCCGGTTTCCCCCCTCGCGGCCTTTGCCGGCAGCGATCCCACGGATCTCGCGGAAGCCCTCCTCACCAGCAAAGGCCGCGTCCTTGACCACATGCTGCAACGCCTCCTGCCCGCCACCACCCAGCCGGCTCCTCCTCCCGGGCTGGATCAGGTCCGGCGCACCCTGCCACCCGGTGCCGTGCTGGTGGATTTCCTGCGCTGGCGCTCCTGCGGCCCCGGCGGGGCCTGGAGTGAGGAAGGACGCTATGGTGCCATGATCATCCGCCCCACGGGGGCCCCGCAGTGGATTGATCTCGGTCCCGCCAACCTGTTGGAAGAGCGCATCCGCCGCCTCATCGCTGCCGCCCGCGATGCCGTGGGCCTGGACGCCGAAACAGCGGACCGCGCCAGCCTCACCTATCAACTGGGCAGCCTGTGGAAAATGGCCTGGGCTCCCCTTGCCGCCGCTGTGGAGGGTGCCAGCGAAGTCCTGATCCGGCCGGATGCCATGCTGCACTATCTGCCCTGGGCCGTGCTGCGCGATCCGTCAGGCCGGTGGTTTTGTGACTGCTATCCCCATTGGAAAATCGTGGCTTATCCGCGGCCTTCCACTGTCAGGCCCGCCAGGGGGCGCTGGCGGGTCCTCGCCGTCCCCGGGGCTCCTTCGGCCAGCATGCCGGACACGGAGGCCCTGCCCGGCCAGGAGATCCCGCCGGAACTCTGGCAGCAGTTGCGCGTCATGCCTGCACTGCCGGGAGTCAGTCAGGAAGTCGCCACCATCCGCTCCGCCGCCGGTCCGGCCATCGGGATGGATCTCCCGGAGGCCAACGAGCGATCCTTTGCCCCCCCGGAAGGGCAGGGGGCTGACGTCATCCACTTCGCCGGCCATGGATTCGCCAGCCAGACCACCGCCTGGGGGGGCGGTTCCCTGGTCAAGGCGGGGCTGGTCATGGGCAATTGTGCCGCGGGGCTGCAGCAGACCCTGGCCGGCACTCCGCCTCCAGCCCGGGATGACGGCATCCTTTTCACCGCCGATGCCGCCGCCCTGCCCCTGCGCGGCACCCGCCTGATCGTGCTGAGCGGCTGCGAAACCGGCCTGGGCCAGTGGCAGGCCGGCGAACATCTGACCGGCCTGCGCCATGCCTTCCTCACCGCCGGGGCCGGGGCGGTCGCCTCCACCCTGTGGGATCTCAACGACGCCCAGACCCCCGAAATGATCCGACGTCTCTATCAAAACCTTGCCGCCGGCCAGCCTCCCTCCGCAGCCCTCACCAACGCCCAGCGCGATTGGCTGCACAGTCCGGAAGCCACCGCCCTCTCCCCCGGACGCCAGGCCGCCCTGGCCGGAGCCTGGATCCTCGAAAGCGCGGGTTGGTAGGCCTTTCACTACTCCTGAAACGTTGCCTCACGCTCAAGGACTGGTCTGAATTCAGCCATTCAACTTGACGACGGCTCCGGAGAGGAACAGGGTCGCGCATCATGGATTTGGCCAGTGTCTGCGAATTATGCCTGTCGTTTCCCCTGGTGGAGGACGCCCTGCCTTTTGGGCCGGAGACGCTGGTTTTCAAGGTGGCGGGCAAGGTCTTCGCCCTGACAGCTCCGGAGGAATATCCGCCCCGGATGAATCTGAAGTGCGATCCGGACCGGGCGGTGACGCTGCGGGAGGAATACGATGGTATCATCCCCGGCTGGCACATGAACAAGAAACATTGGAACACCGTGCGGCTGGATGGTTCCGTGCCTTCCGCCGTGGTGCGGGAGCTGGTGCGGCATTCCTATGATCTGGTGGTGGCTGGGATACCGGCCAGCAAACGCCGCGCGCTGGGTCTGGAATAAGACTGACAATTAACACAGGATGGCGCAAGTTGCCCTCTCTCCGGCCAAGGATTATAACAGAAGTGAAGCCCGCCTCAAAATACTGCGGGATCAGGGCGTCCACTTGCCGTCCACAATGGGGCGCAGTTTCAGCTGCGTGGGGTCGATGATGGCGTGTTTGATGCGCTGGCGCTTCCAGGTGTAGGTGAGGTGCACAAGGCCGTCAGAAGTTTGGATGATGGCCGGATAACTGAACTCGCTGCCGGGTTCGTTTTCAAGGACGAGAGCTTCAGACCAGGTTTTGCCGTCCGGGGAAGCCGCGAGGGTGAGCGGGGTGCGGCCTTTGGCAACGGGATTGAAGATGAGCAGGTGGGTGCCGTTTTTAAGCGTCACGGCATCCGTGCCGGAGCTGGGATTGGGGAGGTCCGTCAGGGTCATTTCACCCCAGGTGCGGCCTTCATCGCCGGACCAGATCTGGAAGAGCTTCCCTTGGCGGGTGCGGCCGATGGCCTGAAGTTTTCCGCCAGGATGAAAGAGAATGCTGGGCTGGATGGCGCTGATTTTCACCCCATCATTCACCGGTGGCGTGGAAATCCAGGTCAGGCCCTGATCCGTGGAGCGTTCAAAGTGGACGCGCCAGCCGTGGTTTTCGGTGCTGCTGGAACTGAGGAGGCTGCCATTGGACAGGGTCACGGGCTTGTTTTTAATGGGGCCGGGGGTTTCGTCAGGAAGCCGCTGGGGCGCGCTCCAGGTTTTTCCGGCATCGCTGGAACTGGTGCGCATGCCCCACCATTTTTGAGGATCGGGGCCCACTTTGTAGAAGAGGAGCAAAGGCCCGGTTTTCGGCTGGAACAGGACGGGGTTCCAGGTGGGATAGCGCTTGTCAGGCGACTCAATGCCATTGGCCACTTCCACAGGCGGACTCCATGCCCCGCCTTCATGGCGGGAAAGGTAAATGCAGACGTCCGGGTGTTTTTCCTGGGTGCCGCCAAACCATGCCGCAGCGAGGCCTTGGCTGCTTTCCACAAGGGTGGAGGCATGGCAGGAAGGGAAAGGGGCAGCCGTGTAGATGAATTCGGTTTTGATCAACCCCGGCTGGGTTTCAGCAGCCGGCAGGGAATATGCCGTGCAGGCGAGGATGGCGGTGATTGCAGGGCAGGAGGGAAGATTCATGGCAGGGAATGACAGGTAACGGGAAAGGACCGCTGATCAAACCATTCAGACGGAAAGTGGTTCCGTGGACTTACAGCCCATTGGCCGTAAAAAGTATTCCCATGCCAACCCGGAAATTGACCTGGAAAGCCGCAGGCGGCCGTCAGTCACGGCCCGGCTGGCCCCCGGTTCTTTATTTAAGACAGCACCCGCGCCATCAGCTTGGAATTGCGCCCGCTTTTCTGGAGTTTGCCCAGGCGCTCCGGCGGCAGCAGATCCTCCTGGGCGGGGAGGAAGCCCAGTTTATTGCCGAAATAATTGTAGGCCTGGGTGCTGAGGGCGAAGAGGATTTTCGCTCCAAGTTCCCGGGCACGCTTTTCCGCGAATTTAACCAGTTTTTTCCCATAACCCATACCTTCATGGCTGCGCCGGATGTAAAGAAAGCCCACTTCCGCCAGCTTTTCCTCCGGATAGGAGCGCACCATCACCGTGCCCACCAATTGGCCATCCACCTCCAGCACAAAGTAGTCGCCCAGATGCTCGCGGATTTCCTGACGGCTGCGGGCCACGATTTCCTCATCATCCACCGCGCGCCGCACCAGTCCGATGATGCCGGGAATGTCCGCCTTGCGGGCGGGGCGGATTTGTTGATAGGCATCCGCATAAATCATGGTGCCCACGCCTTCGATGCTGAAAAGCTCGCCCAGCAGTGCATCATCCGTGCGCCCATCCAGAAAGTGCGCCCGCGGCACCCCGCCTTCACAGGCCCGGGCGGCATGGCGGATCTGCACGTGCTTCAAATTGCCAGAATCCCCCACCGCAGTTGTGGTGACGGCGGCAGGCATGGCACCCGCTCCAGCCGCCCCGCCCGCGGCGACTGGTGCGCTGGAGAGCGCCTTGGCCTCCTCCACGGAAAGCTGGCGGATGCGCGTGCCGGTGGCATCTTCGATAGCACCCGGGCCGACAAAAAGCAGCTTGGAAGCCCCCAGCGCGATGGCGACTTCCACAGCGGTTGCGGCAGAGTTGACGCGGAGCACCCGGCCTTGTTTCTCATAGCCCAGCGGCGGAATGATCGGCACCATGCCATCGCCGATGAAAAGCTTCAGGGATTGCGCATCCACCCGGTCGATCGTTCCGGTGCTGCAAAGATCCTTGCCCCGGATCACCCCTGCAGGGTGGGCCGCCACCGCATTGGCCACCCCAGCCCGCAGGCCCACCACCGTCAGTTGCTGCATCAAATCAGTCGTGAGACGGCTGATGGCGTCCAGCGCAACTTCCAGGGTCGCCTCATCAGTGACTCCAGTGGCATCGGTATTGGATAGCATAACGCCACGCTTCGCCGCCAGTTCCGCGATCTGGTGCCGGGCCCCGAAGACCACCACCAGTTTGATGCTCAGGGAGTGGAGCACCGCCAGATCCAGCATGACATTCGCCATGTTCTCATGCTCGATGATGCCACTATCAATGAGGACAATGAAGGTCTGGCCACGAAACTGCGGCACATAGCGGAGGATGCCTCGGATATCGTCGTATTTCATCAGGGGGGTTGCAGGAGAGCGGGCGGGCGGCGGGGTTGAAGCGGATACAACGGCTTCGATTCAGGAAAATCAAGACCCTATCGGGCCAGGACAAAAGCCCGGATCCCGCGCGTTCCAGACTTGATTTCCATGGCCGGGGCTGGTTTGATCGCGGCATTATGGCTACCATAGCAGTATTAGGCACTCTCGATTCCAAAGGACATGAACATGCCTTCGTGGCAGAGGTCATCCGTGGCCAGGGGCACGAAGCCCTCCTGATTGATGTCGGCTGCCTCGGGCCGCCACAAGTGACGCCCGGCATTCTGCGCACCGAGATCCTGCCTGCCCTGACGGACATGCCGGTGGACCGTGGCCTCCGGGTGGCAGCCATGGCTGAAGCCGTGCCGGGATTTGTCGCCGGTCTGGCCGCCTCCGGGCGCATCCAGGGGATCATTTCCCTCGGCGGGGGAGGCGGCACTGCCATCGCCAGTGCGGCCATGCGCGCGCTGCCACTGGGCTTTCCCAAGCTCATGGTCTCCACCCTGGCCAGTGGCAATACCGCCCCCTACATGGGCGTCAAGGATATTGTAATGATGCCCTCCATCGTTGACGTGGCCGGCCTGAACCGCATTTCCCGGAAACTCTTCACCCAGGCCGCTGGTGCTATTTGCGGCATGGTAACCGTGTCCGCCCAGGCTGGTGCCCAGGAAGCCGGAGATGCCAAACCTCTCATCGTCGCCAGCATGTTTGGCAACACCACCGCCTGCGTCACGGAAGCCAAACGCCTCCTTGAGGAAGCCGGCTATGAAGTCCTCGTCTTTGCCGCCACCGGCCAGGGCGGCCGCACCATGGAATCCCTTATCGAAACAGGGCTGGTCGCTGGCGTGCTGGACATCACCACCACGGAGTGGGCCGATGAGCTGGTCGGCGGCGTGCTCAACGCCGGTCCCCACCGCCTTGAGGCTGCCGCCAAGGCCGGCGTTCCTGCCGTGGTGGCTCCCGGTTGTCTGGATATGGTGAATTTCGGTGCCCCGGAAACCGTGCCTGACAAATTCAAGGACCGTCTCTTCTATCATCACAATCCGCAGGTCACCCTGATGCGCACCACGGTGGACGAAAATGCCGCATTGGGCCGCATCATCGCAGACAAATTAAACGGCTATACCGCGCCCGTCACCGTGCTCCTGCCCCTGGGTGGCATCAGTGTCGTCAGCGCCCCCGGCGGCCCATTCCATGATGCAGCAGCCGATGCCGCCCTCTACTCCGCCCTGAAGTCAGGCCTCAGCGCCGGTATTCCAGTGCAGGAATTCCCCGGCAATGTCAATGAACCCGGCTTCGCCGCCGCCTGTGCCGCTGCCCTGCTGGCGAACATCGCCGCCAAATCAAAAGCCTGAACCCGGACCCAACGCATCAGGGTTGGCTGATCTTCAGCCGCAAAAAGCGCTTCGCCAGCGAAAGTGCCCCGGGATCGCGTGCTGTCACCAGATCCGCTTCCCCTGCTGTCACGGTGGATGCGATCCATGGATGAATAAACCCATCAGCCGACGACCACCGGTTCACCCACGGACCGGCTGGACTTTCCGCCGATTGCAGGGTCACCGTAGCCCCACTGAGAAACCGGCGCAGCGGAAACGTGTAGGTCAGATGATTCTCAGCCAGCCCTGCCACCAGATCATTCGAAGTGGCCTGAAGCGGGACGGATCCCAGGGCAAACTCCACGAAATTCAGCCGTCCATCCAGATCCGGATCGGCACCCGAAAGCGCCTCCGCAGATGAGGCAAAGGCCTGCCGTGCCGCCCAGCCCGCATAGGAATCAGATACCGTCACCTGGAAAGAGGAAGCCGCCGTTTGATTGTCCAAATCCGTGGCCGTCAGCGTGACCCTGGTGGTGCCTGGCAACAACGGAGTCAGGGTCAAATCCGTCCCCGCCAGTGATGCCCCTGCCACTCCTGCCGGAGCTGTGGTGACTGACAATGTCAGGGCCGGGATGGGAACAGCCGCATTGATCCTGACCAGCGCCGCAGGATCATAGGAAACTGGCGGCGTTCCCCGGACAGGGGTCGCGGCCATGGCCCCGTTGATGGCCGTGTAGTTGCGCTGGGGCAATGCGGCGATCGCGTCCGCCACGGTCATGCCGGTCCCAGCCACGCGGGCGAACACCGCGAACCCTTCGTTTTGATTGTCCAGATTGCCAGCGTTATTGGCGAGGTTGATGAAGAATTGATTGGTCGCGCTGTTGACGATGGAAGTCCGCGCCATGGAAATCGTGCCCCGCCGGTTGGAAATATTGGGTTCATTCACCACTACTGGCTGGGTAGGCACCGCCGAGGCCGTGGCATCCGCCCGGAAAGCTCCGCCCTGAATGATGAAACCCGGAACACTCCGGTGGAAAATCGTGTTCAGGAAATCGCCCCGGTTCAAATAACCCAGGAAATTAGTCACCGTGGCCGGGGCGCTCTCAGGAAAAAACACAAAGTCCATGGGTCCCAGATCTGTAGTTAGACGGGCTGCTGAGGCAACATCGGGATCCGTGAAAAGCGTGCCCGCAGAAATCACCGCCGGGCCCGCGCCTGTCACCAGGGCACGGTCCGCCAGAGCCGGCCCCGAAACCGGTGGCAGCAGCGCGGGCGGATCGATGTAAACCCGCAATGTCAGAGGCGCAGTCGCAATATAGCCATTCGCGTGGGTAATCGCGGCCAGCGCGGTCGTTTTGCCGGATGCAGTAGGGACCCCCGAAATAACACCCGTCGTGGGATTCAACGTCAAGCCAGCCGGCAAGGCCGTGATTGCATAGCCCGTGACCTGCGCAGGGCTGGTTGAAGTGAGGTTGAAGCTGAATGATTTTTGCAGATATGCCGCCTGAAAGGTGGTGCTGCTGACGGCCGGGGGAGTGGTCACGCCCGCCGGTCCTGCATACGCCGAACATTCCCCGGGGGAGCCGAGGCAGGCCCGGACTTGAAATTGATAAGATGTGGAAGGCTTTGCTCCATTAAGGTTCAGCACTGTGGCATTGGCGGCGATGACCAGAGAGAGCGGGATAAAACCCCCATTGGCACCCTCACGGTAAGAAACTTCAAACCCGGTCTCATTATTGGAATTGTCCTGCCAAGCCAGGCTCACTGAAGTGGGGCCAGGAGCTGCCACAGTCAAATTGGAAGGCGCAGCAGGCGGGGCAGCCAAAACCGGCAAAGCGGTTCCAGCAGAAAAAAGCAGGAAAAAGCAGGAGAAGAGGCGCATCGGAATGGCTGTTTTATCAGAGTGCTGGCTGTGGTCAAAGCGATTTTCCAACGGAGGGCGCTGCCTATGCCCATCCAGCAGGATCCATTTTTTGCGCCATTGACGACCTGCCTTGCTGCAATTTACTTGCGG
>Ga0114972_10003067_pt1 | contig 12540 bp, 11 predicted proteins | sample M_140807_EF_Meta_FD_87354 | JGI IMG/M metagenome (GOLD analysis project Ga0114972, IMG submission 87354) | Freshwater microbial communities from Lake Montjoie, Canada to study carbon cycling - M_140807_EF_MetaG | ecosystem: Environmental > Aquatic > Freshwater > Lake | place: Lake Montjoie... | reverse complement strand
TGGCGACCATAGCCGACTGGACCCACCTGATCCCATCCCGAACTCAGAAGTGAAACGGTTGAGCGCCGATGATAGTGTGGGGTTTCCCCATGTGAAAGTAGGTCATTGCCAGGACTTTATTCTAACTTTGCTGCTAAGTATCTAAGATATAGAGCGGCAAAGCTCCTTACAAGCGCTTTCAGGCAAATATATTTTCAGTACGTGCAAGAAAAGACTCCCAACTGATATACTCTTGAGGTAGAATAGGTCGTTTGGATTTGAATTTTAAATCCTCTCCTAAGTCATTCTGTATAACCTAAGGTTATTAAAATGACTGGACCTGTTTTGGGTGTAGAGAAGTATGGCTGCAATTTCAAAAAGTATTATTCAGAAATTCTATAAAGGTCTTAGTAAAGCTGAGCATAAGAGTGATTTTGACCAAAATTTTTTGCGAGCCCAATCATTAGAGGTTTTATCGACACTTAATACCGTTGATTTTACTCTCTTTTTTTCAACGCGCCTGAAGGACTTGCAACACAGCGATTATGATTGGACTAAAGTAGGTCAAGTTCAAAACGGTGATTGGTATAAATCAAAACAACACTCCAATTACCACTGGTACCATTTGGCCTTAAGAATCTCAGAACTCACTGAAAAGCATATTACTGAAATCATATTTACAGGCGTGGATATTGCGGAAAAAGACCGCAGTCATTTGTGCAACGTGAAGCAATTTTCCACTCTGATCTATGCGGAGAATGGTAAGCGATTAGTCATTCTTAATCGTATGCTTAAAGTAGCCGAATCTACCGTTTCTAGCTTTGCAAATTACGATGGCAACGGCGATGAACACCCTGTTTCTCTGTATGAGTTGTTGCAAATCCGTTGCAAGCTTGAAAATAATTCTCTGTATAAACCTATTGTGATTGCCAATTGGAGTGAGTTTAGGGGGCACTATATTGCATGGTGGGGTGCACAAGCTCAGCCTATGTGTTTTGAAGATTTAGTTTACCCCTTGTATGGAATCGTAGAAAATTATTTTGAAGAACTGCTAACACCAGGATCTGTGAGCAGTATTTATGAGTTACTTCAGAATTTTTATAACACGCATTTGAAGAGTCTAAACTCTCAGGAATTGAACTTTTTTTATGGGCAATGTATTAAGAGTGATGCTATAAGAGAAGAGTCTCTTTATATGTTAGATATTTTATTGAATCTTATGGATGCAAAAGACGATTTAAGTGTTGCTTTGCCTGATATGGTTCAATTAGCTGTCTGGATTACGCATCAAAATCCTGCCATGGTTATTTCACATCCTGATGTGTTGCAAATCTATCGTAGTCAGGAAATTGGCCCTTATTTAACCCAGCAAAGACTAGGCAATGAACTGGTGAGATTATTGCGATTTCGTGAAGAATTGTACGAAAGGGATTTTCTTCTTATCGATACTCTTAAAGATCAGTTGTTGATTAATGATATTGAGTTGATTGACGGTAATACAAAACGATTGCATGAAGGACCTTTGCCACAACAAGAGTTGTTTAGGTGTATCAGAGAGATATTTTGTCTTAGAGATCTACATAATAGAACGGAAAAATTTATTGATATTAGCAAGATAGGAATTATGACCGGTTCTTATCAATATCTGTATCATCGTACTGGTGTCAATGTACAATATATTCGAGTAGCACAATTCTTACAAGCTTCTGGTTTTTTGAAGCGTTATGGTATTGACGATTATTTTCAGTTATTAATGCCAGGGTTACAGAGTCCTGTTGATGCTGTAACGGGTGGTTTTCTTTCAGACAACCCTTTTTCTCATTATGTGCTACCGGAAGATGACGAAAGTTATTTAATTTATTTGGGGAATTCTGTAGAGAGTCATAAATCGAACCAGACTTTTTATAATGTTAATATTGTGAAAGCTGTTCCTTTTAGCCCTAAGGAATTTGAATGTATTCATCTTTATGCAGCGCAAATATTCCGTAAGTATCCGCGCATCCCTAAGTTTACCAATTATAGATTGCGCGCTAGTATTTTGAGGGAATTGGTTGATTTGGTTAATAATAGTTTAAATTATGATGCCACTCAGGATGGGGATGGGTACAGGTTACATTTGGGCTTTTCTCAATGTTGGACACAGATACCAGAAAAAGTAATTGAGTATGAGATTGAGATTCATAATATTTCTTATCAAATAAGAGATTCTTGGAATACAGAACGTATTCACACTGATAATATTGTTTTTAAAAGTGCAGCGGAGCACAGAGCTTTTCTCCTGAGCAGTTCAGCTCAACGACTTATGTTTATTTTGCATGTTCTTACAGGTAGAGGGCATGCTCGTGCGAATCTTTCTATGAGCAACTATTTCAAAGCTTATTCCGCGTATAACAGGTTTAGGCAGTTTTATCTTGAGCTTGGTAGGACTGAACGTGAAAGACTCGATATGGTTAGCATGCGCTATGGTGTTACTGTACGTACTTTTGGAGAAGTGTGGGCGAATGGTTTTCCTGATTGTATGTCATCGGCAAGCAAATGGTTTTCGACTATGATTCTTGATTATTTGCCTGGGGTTAGATTCCGTTCCGATATCGAGCATAATTTAAAGCATAATGAGTATTTGTTGTATGCTCGTCGGGATTCTCAGTTATTATACAATCATTATATTGAGAACGACCTTACTGATTCTATTGCTGACTTGATTCAACTCTTGACTCATGTTTCGGTTCAAGTGGCTAGTTTTGCTGGGTTGAAAGCAAAAGGAATGGAGTTTTTGGGAGTCACTAATACTGAATTACCTATAAATCAGGACACTGCAAGGCTTTTAAGTATTGTAGATTGTGTAATATCACCTTCTCTTAGTCATTATTCATTGTTTGGATTAGGAAAAAAACAAGATTTAATTGCGGCTAATAGCTCGAGAACCCCTTCTGAGAGTGGTAGTACTGATAGTGAGTTTTCTATTGACTCGGCGGACTCCTCTTTTACAACAATCGGTATATTTTCGGGAAAGGGCTCACGGAGTCATTCACCCCAGTCATCGGTGATTTCGGAACATGAAAGCAACACCGAATATAGTGAGTACCCATTTTCATTAGTTGAAAATATTTGAAAATTCAATTGCAACTGTTTAATCTGAACCGCAATCTGATGCTTCATTGCCCGTCAAGGATTGTGGTGACTAGATGCTGGTAATTAAGCGGTGCGAGGGATTTCGGCTGTCTCCGGTGTTTTATTCCAATTGAGCAATAAAGTGGAAAATATACCAGCAATTAACCCCCAGAATGCAGCGCCAATTCCAAATAGAGACAATCCAGAAGCAGATACCAGGATTGTAATGATCGCTGCTTCACGGTGTTGTTCTGTGCTCAAAGCGACGTTAATACTCGATCCGATGGTGCTGAATAGAGCGAGGCCTGCGATTGATAAAATTAATTCATGAGGAAAAGCAAAGAATATTGCGACTACTGTAGCGCCAAATGTCCCGATAACTAACCAACAAATGCCCGCAAAAATCGTGGCTTTAAATCTTTGAGAGGCGTTCATATCGGCTTCTTTTCCTGTACATATGGCTGCTGTAATCGCAGCAAGACTGATCGAATAGCAACCGAAAGGCGCAAAAATCAGATTTGCTAAGCCAGTCAAGCCTATGATTGGAGAGATGGCCGGTTGATACCCTGAGTTATTTAGGACTGCAATGCCTGGAATGTTTTGTGAGGTCATGGTGACTACAAATAAAGGAATGGCAATACTGATCAAAGCCGGTAATGAGAAAATGGGCATTTGGAACATGGGCGTAGAAAATGCAATATGGCATTGTTCAATATGAAACAACCCTTGGGCACTGGCAGCGGCAACGCCAACCAGGAGCACTAAAATGATCACGTATCTAGGGAAAAAGCGTTTGCCGATCAAATACATTAACAACATGGCACAGACCATCGGAGCTTGATGTTGCATGGCAGTGAATACATTAATCCCAAAATTTAATAAAATACCTGCTAGCATGGCAGCGGTGAGCGAACGAGGAATATGTTCCATGACTTTTTGAAAGATACCCGTCACTCCGGATAGAATAGTCAGGGCCGCGGCAAATATAAAGGCGCCTACTGCTTCAGCCATAGAAAAACCCGTTAAACTGGTTGCCAGCAATGCAGCGCCCGGTGTGGACCATCCAGTCAGGATTGGCATGCGGTAATATAATGAGAAACCAATGGATGTTAAGGCAATACTTAATCCTAAGGCGAAGATCCAAGAACTGATTTCTGCAGGATTTGCGCCAGCGTTGGTGGCCGCTTGAAAGACGATGACGCCAGAGCTGGTAAACCCGACAAGCACTGCAACGAAACCGGCAGTCATGTTTGAAAAAGAAAAATATTTGGCCAAAATGGTTCCTAGATTAATTTTCTGAAAAAATAATTTTAACATAGTTTTCATATCGTTTCAGTGATATTTGTTGTGATTTTACTGCCTCAGTGACCGCGCAGTTGGGCGTATTATGATGATTACAATTTCGAAATTTACATTGATTGATGTAAGGTCTGAATTCTCGAAAGCCTAAGGCAACCGTTGAGGGCGGCATCGTCCAAAGGGCAAATTCCCGAATCCCGGGAGAGTCAATGATCTCTCCGCCACTGGGGATATGATACAAATGGGAATTGCTGGTAGTATGGCATCCGAACTGGCTTTGATGAGAAATTTCACCTGTTTTAATATGCGCTGCTTCGTGCGGTAATAAACGACTAATCAAAGAAGATTTGCCAACACCAGATTGCCCGACAAATACCGACGTTTGTTGACGTAGAGATTTTTGCAATGCACTCAAATCTTGTGATTTAATATTAGTAAAAATTACGGGGTATCCCAAGGGCTCATAATGTTGCAGCAAATATTGTTGTATACTGGCTATGTCCAAATCAGTTTTATTCAAAATAATATAAGGTTGTAATTGGAGCGTTTCGGCCATCACCAAATAGCTATCTAATAATAGCCAAGATACGGTTGGTGCAGGTGCGATGACAATCATCACTTGACTAATGTTGGCTGCGACAGGTCTCAGTTGGCCTTGTTCATCAGGTCGACCTAAAACACTGTCACGGGGAGAGACTGCCACAATACTGCCTTGAAAAGGGCCTTCGGGTTGCCAAATGACGCGATCTCCTGCTACCAAAGAGGTAATGTGGGATCGAATGGCGCAGTGAATGGCACGACCTTCTAAGTCTTCAACATGAGCATGGCGGCTATAACGAGTGATGACCAACCCTTCACACCCAGTCTTATCGTCGCATTGGCGGCGGTGATTTGGAATTGTTTTAGTCTGCTTATAAGGACGTTTTTTACTCATGATTAGGTACCAAGGAAGTTATGTATATGAGGATACCATGAAAGTATATCTTGTAGGGGGAGCTGTTCGTGATCAATTGCTCGGGTTATCTGTCAAAGAACGAGATTGGGTCGTCGTAGGGTCGGATCCGAAAACGTTACTCAAACTAGGTTATCGTCAGGTTGGACGTGGTTTTCCTGTTTTTTTACATCCTGAAACTCAAGAAGAATATGCCTTGGCGCGCACTGAGAAAAAATTAGGTTCAGGGTATTATGGATTTTCTTGTGACACCAATCCTAGTGTGACGTTAGAAGAGGATTTGGCCAGACGTGATTTAACCATTAATGCCATGGCGATGGATAGCACTGGAACGCTTATCGATCCTTATGGTGGCCAAGAAGACCTGGGTCGAAAATTATTACGTCACGTGTCGGATGCTTTCGTCGAAGATCCCGTCCGAGTATTACGGGTCGCCCGATTTATGGCGCGTTTTCAACCGTTGGGATTTCAATTAGCGGCAGAAACTCGGGTATTAATCCAAGATATGGTGCGGTCAGGCGAGTTAAAGCATTTGGTTGCAGAACGCGTTTGGCAGGAGTGGCAGCAAAGTTTGCACGAAAAAAATCCTGTGATGTTTATCAGTACGTTACGTGCTTGTGGGGCATTGCGGGTCATACTGCCAGAGATAGACCACTTATTTGGTGTACCGAATCCGCCGGTTTATCATCCGGAAATCGATACGGGTATTCATAGTTTGATGGCGCTCGAGGAAGCGACTGCCTTGTCATCGGATCCTGTCATACGGTTCGCCACATTGCTACACGATTTGGGAAAAGCATGTACCTCGGTAACGATTTGGCCTAAACAAAGTGATCATGAAAATTTGGGATTGCCGGTGATAGCCCAATTATGTCGACGTTTGTCGATTCCAAATCGGTATCAAAAGTTGGCAACCTTGGCCGCGCAATGGCATGTTATTATTCACCGTGTATCGCAAGCCTCGGAAGCCGATATTTTAGAGGTGTTTAATCAGACACAGGCTTTTCAGGATGAGACTGTGTTCGAACAATTGTTATTAGTCTGCGAAGCTGAGGCACATGGCAGAGGGCTACAACAGGCAAATCTCGACCATCTTGCTTATCGACAAGCCAACGATTGGCGTGTACTATTGGCAGAATGTCGAAAAATCACCGCACAAACGTATGTTGCTCAAGGCTATACTGGCGTTGCAATCAAAGATGCGTTATATGCGGCCCGTGTGGATTGCCTGAAGCGCATTCGCACAAATATGAGTGACAATGCATGAAATCAAATCAAAATTTAATATGGATTGACTTGGAAATGACCGGTCTAGATCCTAAAAAAGATCGGATCATTGAATTAGCAACCATTGTAACAGATTCTAATTTAGTCGTTTTAGCGGAAGGTCCTGTGTTAGCGATTCATCAATCTGATGAGCGTCTGGCTGGGATGGATGCTTGGAATACGCGGCAACATAATCAGTCTGGATTGGTAGCGCGCGTCAAAGCGAGTACGATTGATGAGCAAGCAGCAGAACGTCAAACCTTGGATTTTTTACGCAAGTGGGTTGACAGTGGTAAATCACCGATGTGTGGCAATAGTATTTGTCAGGACAAGCGTTTTTTATGTGAGTATATGCCAGATTTGGCGGCTTTTTTCCACTACCGACTCATTGATGTCAGCACTTTAAAGGAATTGGTTTCACGCTGGGAACCTAGTTTGCTGTCAGGTTTTGAGAAGCAATCTAAACATTTGGCTTTAGAGGATGTGAAGGATTCTATTGCTGAATTAGTATATTATCGACAACATTTTATCCGGAAAAAAGATGATTGAGCGCGAAAGATTAAGTTTGCCCAATGCGGCTGAGAAATTATTACTCCATTCCTGTTGTGCGCCTTGTTCGGGTGAGGTAATGGAGGCTTTGGTGGTTTCAGAGATAGATTTTTCTATTTTTTTCTACAATCCCAATATTCATCCCATTCAAGAATACGAAATTCGTAAGCAAGAAAATATAAGTTTTGCGAAAAAGCATGGGATTCCATTTATCGACGTGGATTATGACAAAGACAATTGGTTCGCCCGCATCAAAGGTTTAGAGAATGAACCTGAGCGTGGGAAGCGCTGTACGATGTGTTTTGATATGCGGTTTGAGCGCACGGCATTATATGCCCATGAACATGGTTTTCCAGTGATTTGTTCTTCATTAGGGATTTCGCGTTGGAAAGATATGAATCAAATTAACGACTCGGGTCTCCGTGCCGCTTCTCGGTATTCCAATATGGTGTACTGGACTTATAACTGGCGCAAGCAAGGTGGCGCAGCCCGAATGTACGATATTGCAAAGCGCGAAAATTTTTATAAACAAGAATATTGTGGTTGTGTGTACTCACTTCGCGACACCAATAATTGGCGTAAATCGAATGGCCGCGAACGGGTTAAAATCGGCATTCAGTATTATGGCGATGAGGAAGAGAAACGAGAGGAATAATTCTTTAAAATATTGTGTTTGAAATACCTAATCCTAATCGATAAGCACAGCAGGCTTCAGTTGGTTGGTCCAGAGCTTCCAATAGCGTGCCTAATGCATAATAAGCCCGCATAGACGGCTGAATCTGAATGCTTTTTTCCAAGTGGGTTTTGGCTGATCCCCAAACTTGCTTTGCAAAAAACAGTTTTCCCAAGCATAAATGCAATGCGGCAGAATGAGCGTCTTCTTTGACTAATGATTCAATAAAAGAAATGTTGGTATATTCATGATTGATCTCACTGTATAAAGCTAAGAGTTCCACGTTTATTGCGTGTTTTAAGCCGTCTCGAATATATTTTTCTGCCTGAAGATCTTGATGATTATTTAATAAATAATGGGCATAACACACTATGATATCGGGATCGTGTTTTAAATCTTTGGGTAAAGTCTGAATGGTTTGATGGATATCGAATCCCGGATTGGGTTGAGTCAGGCCTTCGTGTAACAACGCGAGATACGCCTTTTTTTTGATCGCATGGATATCTTCCGAGGAGAGCGTTTTATTCGGTTTGAGCTTGGGTAAAATGGCGATTAAATTAGTCCAATTATGGGTTGCTTGATAGAGCTCTAGACACAATTGCAGGACATAAGGATGATCGGGTGCGATAATTTGTAATGCGTCTAGTGTCGCATTGGCCCCTTGCCATTCTTGATTGTCTATTTGCAGTTGTGCTTGCGTGAGTTCAATTGCGATGGTCGCATCGGGTGCTGCAGTTTGCGCGAGGTGTAAATAATGGTCGCGCAAATGATGGTCGCCTAATTTCTCTGCGGCTTTGGCTGCCGTTAAATAGTTTACCAATGGTTGGTCCGTATTGGCTGCTCCTGCAATCAAATGTTTTTTTGCTGTTTGCCATTGTCCTTCACCAAACTCTATCAGACCCCGTTTGGTTTTGGCTTGAGCTCGGCTCAAGCGGTGGGTGGCGCGCCATTGCAGCCAATATTGAGGCATGCTGCTAATGCTTTTAATGATGGAAAATCCTAGCTGGAGTACGATGAGCAATATAATGATTGCAAGGATAGCGACCCAAAAACTGGATTCAATGGTCCAGTGCTGAAACATAATCAATACATAACCTGGATCGCGCTGTAACCAAATGCCTAGATACATCGAGAGGAGGAGTACCCCAAACGCAGCAATCAATCGTATTATCATGATGAAACCTTGGTTGCTGAAGCTGGTTCAGAGTTTGGCTCGTTTTGCTCGAAGAGCTGAGCATAAGGATGCAATGGGGGGATGGAATAAGCCACTTTCGTTGTTTTGAGCGCTTGCAAAGCTTGAATCAAAGCATGGGTCTTTGGATCGTTGGGATCAAAACTAGCGCTGATACTGTCGGAAGCGGCTTGTAAAGCCGATGTAAATAAGGCTTGGTGTTGCTCAATTAGCCCTATTTTGGCTTGTTGGAGATTCATGCGGATATTGTCACGTAACAGAGCAATCGTGTTGGGTCTGGGGGGTAACCATCCCTCATCATGATGTTCGATATTGATGAGGCCGCGTAATAGCTGCATATTGTCGTACACATTATCCTGCCAAGTTTTGGGTTCTGTGGGTTGGCGAGTGGGGTTATCTGTTGTAACTGCTACAGGATGAATGTGTAATTGCTCAACTTGCTGACGGATATTGTTTATTTTATCCAATATTTCGGTGGTATTAATGGTTGGAATTTCTGCAAGTTCAGCCATATCTTGTGCAATCGCATGCCGAATAGTGGCTAAATTGGGATAATTGCCTTGCGCTAAAATGTGATCGGCAGTCTGCAATAAATGGGTGGTGGACGTAATGTTGTGCGACCATTGTGCATTGATTTGAGCCAGTTCTAAATAATAGCGTGCTTTTTCTAAGTCCCAATCTTGGGTTTGAGAGGGTTGCTCTTGTATGAGATGTTGCATTTGTTGCTGATTGGTTGCTGCTTGTTCGTTGAGAGCTTGCTGCGATTGGCGAAGTTCTTGGATTTGTGCCTGAATAGTCTGCCATGGTGGATTTGATGAGTTTTGGGGTGTGATAACAGGCGCAGGAGATTGAGTCGTTGGATACAAGTGCTGGTAAGTGATTGTGGTCAAACTGGCGAGCACTGATGCGCATACTGTTATGGCGACAATCCCGCCAAAGCTTAACAAGGAACCTGATTTAGATTCTGGTTTCTGAGTTTGTGGTTCAGATAAAGAGGGCGGGGTATGGGTGATATTATCGGGTGTTTCGTCCATGCTCATGCGTTAGTCCCATCAATGTGGTTAAAATATCTTTATAAGGAGAAAGAAGAACGGTCTTTACGTGATAACGATGCGCAATGTCTACCAACCGTGGACTTATCACAATCCAGGGTTTGGATTGGAGCCAATTTCTGGCGTCATCTTCAAATAAGACAAATAAATTCTCAATCGCTTCCTGACTCAACATCAGTATAATATCGACTGCATCATCTTGCCATAATGCATGCGTAAATTGCAGATTTATTTTTGGTCGTGCTCGGCGATACACGGCAACATTTTGCACATGAGCACCGCGTTTGGTGAGTATTGCGCTCAGCAAAGGACGACTTCTTTCCCCTGTGACTAATAATACGGATTGCCCCTGAATGTCTTGCAATGTGGGCAGCGCTAAAAGATGCTCACTGTCTGCATGCTCAGGTGTTGTGATCTGTCTGACTTTTTGCTTTACGAGCGTAGCAGCGGTGCCTTTGCCGATTGCAAAATTGCGAATCGTATCGGGCCACGCAATGGATTGACTGTGTAATCCGGCAAAAAAATGGGTGACGGCATTGGCGCTGACAAAGACGGCGCTTTGGACAGTAGATAGTGCGGGAAGCGTGGTTAGCCAGTCTGTGGATAAAGACTCAATCTCTAGTGTGGGCAGTTCGACTGCAATGCCGCCTGCAGCATGGATCATCTGACTCAACATAGCAGCTTGATGTTGAGGGCGTGGATTGAGAATTTTGAGTCCCTGTAAGTCAATGTTGACCATATTAGTCATACCGACTTAGTAATTGTTCTGCTCCTAGTGAAAATAGTTGTTGGGCGCAGTCTTGTGCCAAATGCTTTGCTTGGTTTAACGCGCCTGTGCTGTGAGCGTTTAATACGGTTCGTCCGTCGGCAGACAGGACCTTGGCTTGTAAGCGAATCTGATCGGCATGGATCGGCTGACAAAACACGGCCACTGGGACATGGCAATTGCCGCCTAATTGTGCATTGACTTGGCGTTCAGTTGTGACGCAGAGAGCGGTGATAGGCTCATTCAAAGCGGCAAGATAGGTGCGTGTTTCGGTATCATCCAAACGGCACTCAATACCAAGGGCACCTTGTCCACATGCAGGGAGCATCAGTTGCTCTGGAATAATTTGCTGAATCCGATCTTGTAGCCCCATGCGGATTAAGCCAGCTGTGGCAAGAATTAGTGCATCAAACGGTGTTGTATGGAGCTTTTGGAGACGAGTTTGAATATTCCCGCGTACGCTCATAATCTTTAAATCAGAGCGGAATGCTAATAATTGCGACTGGCGGCGTAAACTAGAGGTGCCAATGGTTGCATTCAATGGTAAGTCTTCTATTTTTTTATACTGTTCGCTGATAAATGTGTCATAGGGGTTTTCGCGTTGAGTGATGGCGACGATACCCAATCCTGATGGGTGAGTTGCAGGTACATCTTTCATAGAGTGAACGGCGATGTCGGCACGATTTTGCAATAATGCTTCTTCTAATTCTTTGACAAATAATCCTTTTCCACTCTGGAGTTTGGTTTGGCTGCTTAAAAAACGATCTCCCGACGTTGTCATCGCGACTAATTCCGTTTCGAGCGAAGGATATAGCTGAGAGAGTCGATCTGCAATATGTTGCGCTTGCCAAACAGCAAGAGGACTGTTGCGGGTGGCAATACGAATTTTTGCAATCAATGCGGCTACCTGCCAAATTCTTTAGATCGGTCGCGCTGGGGTTGGGCATCGCTCTTTGTTGCTTCCGGCAAGACATTTTTGCTGAAAATATTGTGTTTAAAGACGCTAAATGCTCGTCGAGAGTTAAGCTCTTTCAGATCGTCTAACGCAGCTAGTGTTTCATCATCAGTTGAACATCTGAGGCTTTTTCGCAAAGAGATAATTGCTTCATTGAGATTGCCGGAAATTTTATGGCAAATAGCACTATTAAATAGTGCCAATGCTCTATCTATTGACGTGGATGATCTTCTATCTAATAATTCAAAGTAATATAAAGCGCGCTCAATTTTTCCTAGAAGTATCAAACACACGCCAATTTGGTTGAGCACAGAAGGTTCATCACAATCTAATTTGATGGCTTGAATATAAAAGGCCAACGCATCTGAGTGGTGTCCTGCTTTGTAGAGGCCATCACCCATGTTTGCCAAATTCCAAACATGCAAACGACGCAGTTGCGGCAAATAATCCCTATTTTTACAATCACTCAGCGCTGATTCTGATTGCTCAATTTCTGAGCGGAGTGTCCGATACTCTGTACTGTCTTGAATTGCCATATTCAACATATTCGTCAACAAGTTGTGCCATTATTTTGCCAGGTTTTTTTTATGGATACAATAGAAATTGTGTGTTTTGGACTTTTGCATCTCCGTACATGACAAAAAAATCTGTCATGCCCGCGCAGGCGGGCAACCATTTCTGATTTAGCACTGAAGTAAATTAAGATAACTCGCTGACATACAATGAAAATCATATAATCTCGATCG
>Ga0114972_10003066_pt1 | contig 12541 bp, 10 predicted proteins | sample M_140807_EF_Meta_FD_87354 | JGI IMG/M metagenome (GOLD analysis project Ga0114972, IMG submission 87354) | Freshwater microbial communities from Lake Montjoie, Canada to study carbon cycling - M_140807_EF_MetaG | ecosystem: Environmental > Aquatic > Freshwater > Lake | place: Lake Montjoie... | reverse complement strand
TCGGATTCCTGGGGCGTATCCACAATATCCGCTAATCGTTCTAGGGAAAGGGCTGTTTCCTGGAAGTTTTGCCAGAGTTGGGTTAACCGCAATACAGGAGAAGTTACGTAACCTGCAATGATGCGAAACGCGATTAATTGACCCAAAGTAAGTTGTTGATTGAGAACTAAATAGGCTCCGACCCACAACACCAGTAATCCTGAGAGTTGATTGAGGAAATGACTGGTCGATCCTGCCAGGGTTGAAGTTAAAACTGTCTTAAAACCTGCCGTCATATAACGGGAATAGCGGTCTTGCCATTGCCAACGCGATCGCAGTTCAATGTTTTGAGCCTTGACCGTTTGAATCCCTGACATGACTTCAACTAAATAGGATTGGGTTTCGGCATTACGCTCGGCCTTTGTCCGCAGTTGACGACGGATTAGGGGCGAAAAAATCACGGTCATCAGAATGAAAATCGGAATAATCCCCAAGGCCACCATCGTCAGGACGGGGCTATAAATAATCATGACGACAATGTAAACCACCGAAAAAATCGAATCCAAGACAACCGTTAGAGCCGTTCCTGTCATGAATTGACGAATATTTTCTAGTTCATTAACACGGGTCGAAATTTCACCCACAGGTCGTTTTTCAAAATACCGCAAGGGCAATCGCAGGAGGTGATCAATAATTTCTGACCCCAGGCTCATGTCAATACGATTAGTCGTATCCACAAAAAGATAGGTTCGTAAGGTGCTTAAAACTGCTTCAAATAAGGCGATAATCAGCAAAAATACACCCAATACTTGCAGGGTATCCTGGCTATTTTGCACGATTACCTTATCAATGATCACCTGGATCATCAAAGGATTGGCTAACCCAAACAGTTGAACAAAGAAAGATGCAACAAAGACTTGGATTAAGACCCATTTATATTTAATAATTTCGGGTACAAACCAATTTAAACCAAAGCGTTGTTGAGGAGTTTCCTTACTCAGTTGTAATAATAAAACTTCGCCCTTGGGAGGCTGGCCATCGCTCGATACGCCCCAGGTTTGCAGAAAGTCCTTCGGTTTACGGCGAACAAGACCAATCTCTGGCACGGCAATCACTATATTGCGATCGCTGACTTCATAGACTACCGCCAGGCTATCATCCAAACGAATGAGAAAGGGAGGGGTGAGTTGGGTAATATTTTCGGCGGGGAGAGCAACCAACTGACTGGTAAGACCCATTAACTCGGTTATCGCACCAGCAACGGGCAGGGATAAATATTCAGAGCGTTGCAACTGTTCTTTCACAATGCGCTGAATGACTTCTTTGCGGAAGGGCATCCCGAAGTATTGACTGATCATCTGGAAACAGGCGATCGCCGATTCTGCGGGGGACTTACCCCGTACAAAGGGATAACTCTTTCGGGCTTTGCCAGGGGCGGGAGGACGGGGGGCTTCTCCAATCAAATCCGCTTCTGCATAGGGGATATCGGCGTAGGGTTCATCATCGGCGGGCATCACCGTCACCTGGGGAACGGCGATCGCTTCCGTTGGGGTGATCTGGGCTAGGGCTGGACTCGCAGATTTGGGGATACCGACTAATCTGGCACCTTGGGGGCCAATGACTTCTAATTCCGTGCTGGCAGGAGAGGAAGGCAAGGCACTACCGACGGAAAATTGAGCAATTTCCCCCCCACTGACGAGCCAAAGATAGTTTTTATCCTGCAAGGAAAGATGGGCCGAAAGTTTATGGCGACCTGGCGGAACATAGTAAACCTGACTCTCACTAATAGTATTCAGGGTTAATTCCCGTAAATCAGTTTCTCCCTGGGCTTGCCGTTCGAGTTGAGTCCCCAAAAGGTCAAAAAGTTCAACTAAACCACATTGATCCTGAAAGGCGGCTTTAAAAGCAGGATATTGTCGAATCAGGTCTAAAAATTCTTGATTATTCAGGCTTAAACAAACGGATTCCGTCGAGGCGATCGCGGTTTCACAGGCAATTCCCCTAACCACGTTGACTCCGCCTAAAATCGAGCCTGGTTGCAAAAGTTTGAGGGTAACAGGTAGTTCTGTGCGAGGATCGTAACCGAGGGAACGAGCTTGTCCTGATAAAAGAATAGAAACATAACTCGAAAACTTACCCCGCATCAAAATAACCTGACCCATACGATACCGCCAGGGTTGGAATGTGTCGGCTAACCTGGTCACAACTTCGGGCGGCAGTTGATCAAAGGGAGCAACATCTAATAGGAAGGAACGATAGTCAGAGACGGTATAAGTCATGCCACGATTAATGAGGGAATCCCTAAGTTGATTTTATTAATACAAGATTTTAATGGAACTTGATTTTTAACTATCCCATGTTAATGGGTTTATTTTAATTTAATAACCTTATCTTAATAAGAGTTTAAGAATCGAGAATTTTATTTTAAAATAATTCCACAAAGGACTATCTTTTGGCAGTTATTTGAAAGAATATTCAGGATTTTCACTCTTTTCAGCATCTTCTGTCGATAACTGAGAATCTTCTATTCCATGAGAAAAATAGGTCACCTGATTTTGTAATTGGTTCATTAGCCATTTTTGAAACAGATCATTACGTAGGCGTTGGCGAATATTGTCGTCTAACTGGGTTGATATATATTTCTCCAGACGTAAAAGAATCCACCATTCACCAATTTGGGTCGGCGGAGAGATTTTTCCCACCATTCCCGTCGTTAGAATCTGGACAATTTGGGGATGGGGGACATTGAGTTCAACAGGGCCAATCAGTCCACCCGTTTCCGCTTCGCTCCCTTCGGAATACTGTCTTGCGAGATCGGCAAAATCACCTTCATTTTCTTGGATACGAAAATAGAGTTCCTGGGCAATGCCAGGTTCTTTTGTCCGAATCAGGGAATAAACAATCTTATCGAGTTGATTTTTACATTCTAGAAAGTGGGATTCTAACAGATGATCCCATTCGGCCTGTTTAAATTTTTCAAGCTTCAAATCCCGAAGAATGTACTGTTCAAATTGTTCTACCGTCATGCCCGATTGGGTCAACCAGGATGTGAATTGTTCCTGATTGGTAATTTGGGCCTGTTGGAAGAATTGTTCCTTAACGGCGGCTTTTTCCTCTGGAGTGCATTGAATATCGGCGATCGCTTGGTCAATAATCAGTTCCCTAGCGAGTCGGGGTAAATATTGATATTGGGCAAGAAGATTATAGAGTTCATCCTCTTGAATCGCTTGTTTCCCGACTTGTAACACCGTTTTCATGGTCTAGTGTATCCTTTTGTGAGTTCTCACGTTTTGTAAATGCTTAACCAATTTTACCTGATTATATTCACTAAGGAGTCAAATTAAAAGCGATCGCGTTACAGAAATAACTTTTTTGCGGAAAGAGGCCGATCGCTTTCATATATTTAAAAAATAAGTTCTAAGCTTTATTCTGCCGAATTTTCTCAAAAGATTGAATAACAGGAACCAAAGTAGTGGCCACAATCCCTGCGGCAAAACCATTATTGTAGAGATTCAAACCTCCATGCAATACCCCCACACTCTGGGCCGCCGAGCAATGGAGAAATCCTGCAATGATTCCCCAAGACCATCCATACTTACCCGCGATCGGAGCTAGGGTTGTGCCAAACAAAGCCGTTAATTGTAAAGAAGGATCATTAGCATTCCACTGTTTGCCCAGGCTTCCTAGATAGATGCCCATTAAAATAGGAATAATATTTTTGGGATGTTTACCAAAAGCAGAAAATCCCACGATAGTTAAAATGCCCCCTACGGTTGGGCCATTGAGATCACCTTTGACGAGAATGATATAAAGGCTAGCAATCAAGCCATTCATCCCCATATTAATTAAAGAAGCCCCAAATCCTTCCATTACTACAAAATCTGTCACCAATTGCCCCGAAGAAGCCCAAATCCGTCTAATTTTTTCGAGAGGATTACTGGTCAAACGTTAGTGTCACGAATCTTTCGCGCTGGGCCAAAGTCAAAAAATCGAGCCTTACTGCATAAGGATTTCAGAAAGCCTAAATCGGTTGTGCGAATAAATAAAGACACTAACGGTCAAACGGATGCCGATGATCAACATCGATAAAAAGATCAAGCCCAGATAGGAACCAAGAAGGAGGTTATTTCCCCTTGTCCAAATCATTTGAGGAGCGGGGACAATTCCATAGGAATTCAGGAGCGACACCACCACTGTTCCGACAATGCCTGCGGTAAACCCCATGTTGTATAGGCTAAAACCTTGATGAACTTTTAATAAATTAGCGGAAACGGGGGGTAAGATGAAGCCGATCGCGAGACTAATGCCAATGCCCAAAGGGACTCTAACCCAAACAACAGAATCCGTACTAAAGATAATTTCCGTGATCACTGGCGCGAGGGCAGTGCCAAAAAAAGCTGTATAAGCTAGATCTTTGAAGGGTTTCTGGTGATATTTCCCATATAAAAAGACTCCTGCCACGATAAACCAGACATTAAACAAATTTTTCCCGAATAAAGCACACCCACTGATGATGAATAGGCAAGCAATCATTAAACCAGTCGGTGCGAGGTTTAGACGATAAAAAATAAAAAGAACAATTAAGGTCAACGTTCCCGAATTAACCAAGGTGGCTCCCAGTCCGCCAACGCCGATGTAGTCGGTAATCAGGGTGTCGGGAGAGGTGATGATTTTTTGCAGACCAAGGGCAATTTCTTGGGGCGTATCAACCAAAAAACCAAACAGAATTAAAGAAAAAGCGTAGGTAGCTAATATTAAAAATTGACCGTTGTTTGAGAGTTCTTTCTGTTTAGTTGATGAATAGTCCATTCTTTTTAATTATCTGCACTGAATCTTTTGTTGCTATATATAATTTTTACCTTGATAATGATCAGAATAAGGGGTAGAATATGAGGCTGATGGATCTATGAAGATCTGTATTGAATCTTCTTTGCTAAGAGCAAGCTTCTTTGCATCTAGATTATTTTCCTTATCTTTTATGAGATATTTTAGAAAATCCTGTCCACATTCACTGAGTTTTATATAGTTCGTTCCTCCGTTACCGTTTTGTTCAAATATAATTAATCTAAATTCATCAATCTCATCAATCATAGGATCTACAATTAATTTATACCAAGAGTAAGATAATGGCCTCCCAAATAACTTTCTCATGCTCCAAAAGCAATGAAGAGAAGATACTTCTGAGTCACCAAATGCTGTAGAAATTTGCTGTAAAATTTCACGTGGTTTTTCTTCTATTTTTGGCTTGCAAGTATCAAAATTAAATTTCACCAGATTAAGCTCTTGGTACATTCTTTCATACGTTGATCGATTGAAAATTGATTGATCGTTAGCTAATTGAGATAATAGATCATTTACCTGTTTGCGCAAGTCAGAATTTTCCTTGCTTAATCGTGCTAATTCTTCCGTATTGACTTCCTGATTACCAGGAATCCAACCAATTAATTCTTCACGACGACTAAAATCCGATAAGGTTCTCGTAATCTCTAACTCAATATCTTTTGAGTCGCTCCAGAATTTAACGATTTTATCTGAACAAACTAGCTTCCGAAATTCTTTAAGTTTAGGTTGATTGTCTTGCTCAATTAATTGAAAACCAAGTTCAGAAGTTTTTACTCTTTCTTCTAAAGCTTTTTGATCGGTAACAACTGCAAATAACGCTTTACCTTTTTTTAAAGCATATTCATATTCTAGATGAGTATAACTTTTTTGCTTTTCAGGTTCAATACTGCCATAACGTCCACCTAGAATCAAAAGAAAAACATCCGATTCATCAATCCATCGTCTGATCTCATCCATTAAAGTTTTATCACCCGCACGAAATAATTCCATTCCCGCAGGAATATGATTCGCCTTTAAAATTGCTGCTACTGCGGCTTGCCTCTCTTCTTTTAGATCAATATAAGTAGAAGAAACAAAAACTTGAAGCTTTCTTTTTTCAGTCATATATCAAACCTGCCTACGATAGAAAATTACTTATTCAGTATATCAAAAAAATTAAATTTTAAACTAATTTGATAATTCTAGAAATAATTTATTTATAAATGGCTTTTTGGTTATACATATTATCTATAGCAATAGTTACATGACTTTGATATTCTTGCGGTATGTCATGAACTTAATAGGTTCCTGAATTTTTCTTGGTGATTCATAAAAATTATCTTCAGAAAATAGTTTTTGTTTGAGAAGTTCTTTAGCGATCGCTTCAATTAATGGAATACAGACAGAATTACCTATTTGTTTATAACATTCTGCTAGACTATTCGCTTTTTTAAAATTATCAGGAAATCCCATAATTCGATAACATTCTTGAATAGTTAACTTTCTGACTAAATTATTTTCAGGAATATAAATAAAAAAACGTCCTGATGTTTCTTGAGAAGGTAATGTTGGATGAACTCCATCTACTGAATAGATTCTATTAGGTTGTCGATGTACTCTAGATAAATGTTCCGTATTGGGTCGAACGCCTGTCTTCCAAATTCCTTTGTTACGATATCCTACAAATATTAGTTCAGATTCCTGTTTTTTAGGAGAATCAATTAATGTATATTCAGATGAGTCTAAAATCTCAAAATTTCCTTCTTTATCTAAAAAATCTCTTAGTTTTGGAGTTGAAGTATATTTTAATTTTGAAAAATCAAAGGGTTTTAACTTAGTTGCAATAATAAATAAACGTTCTCGATTTTGGGGAAGTCCAAAGTGTCTAGCATTCAGAAGTTGATTTTTTACATGATATCCCAAATTTTTTAGACTCGATAAAATAACTTTTAAGGTATTACCTTGGTCATGATGAATTAAATGTTTAACATTTTCTAGAACAATAACAGGCGGCTGTTTAGATTCAATGATACGACAAATCTCAAAAAATAGTGTTCCTCGTATGTCTTCAAAACCTTGTTTTTTTCCACAAATACTAAATGGTTGACAAGGAAAACCTCCCACCAAAACGTCAAAATCATCAAGTTTATCAGGATTTATCTTTCTAATATCTCCAAAGGGTAATTCCCCATAATTTTTATGATAAACTTCTTGGCAATTTAAATCAATTTCACTAGAAAAAATACAGGTAAATCCTGCTTTCTCAAAACCTGATCTAAACCCTCCAATTCCTGCAAATAAATCGATGAATTTCATAAGCTTTGGATACCAGTCTTCTAATACAGCACTAATCAGAAGATTCTAACAATAATTTATAGGCAGGATTTTCGCTTTCATTACAGCAAGGATAACCCAAACTATCCACAAAAGCTTGCCATTCAGACTTTCCATCGGGCGTAATCTACATTCCTATCACAATATGCCCATAATCGGCTCTATGATTACGATAATGACAAAAACTAATTTCCATCGGGACTAATACTAGAGAAATTTTATCAACGTCCCAACTCGCTTGGGAAATTCAACTCTTTATTCATATAGCGGTCTTCCCTGAGTAAGGTATTCCCGATATTGATAAACAAGGGGTTTAAGCCCCTTGCCTGTAGATTATTCCACTACATCCTGCGATAGAATCATTTTTTTAGATCTTTTGCCATTTTACGAAACATATCGAGGCTATCGTCACCACTACGACGTTCGTTTTTGACAGGTTCCGTTGGGGATTCTGGCACAGATGACGTACTTGGACTAGGAGTTGAAGAAATTTCACCCTCTTTTGTTTGTTTTTTAGACAGAGAAGAAACTTCCTGAACAATTGCAGCCCCCTTACTGGCGAGTGTTTTTGGGAAAGTCCGTCTGGTTGTGATAGGGGTTCGCATAAATTCCGCGTCTCCTAAGCTTTTGGCAAGATCGGGTTCTAGAAAAAATGCTTCTTTGTTTTCTGCTTTGGGAGTGACGGGATCGGGTTCATCGACGAATTTTGTTTTACCCCCAAAAATTCCAAATAGTCCAGCCATTGTTACTTTTCCTCTTGTTAACGATATATTAAATTTTAGCAATAAAACTTTACAAAAGGAATAGTTTTTGCAAACTTTACGGACAAAAGATCAAGATTCATTGCAAAAGGTTAATTTTTTTATTCCATTAGGGGTTTTATGACCGATCGCCTACTCCTTGAGCTTTTCATGAGTAAAATTGCGTACAATGGAGAGATCCAAACGTTATGAGAGATTCAGAGATGGTCGAAACAATTGCGATCGAAAAAATAACCCTCTATGATCTCGAACGGCGATTTAATCTACAGTTAGTCGAAGATCCGACTTTTTTCTGGGAATGGCAGACTGATTTGCCCGTTTTGACGATCGCGGAACAGCAACGATTAGAACGAGTTCAGGCGGCCTACGCTAATTTAGAACGGCGATCGCTATTGGAAAATACAGTGAAATTGGCCGTTCTAGCTCCTTTATTAGATTTAGCGGGATTTTTCCTACCACCTTTTTATGTCGATACAGAAAAAACCGTAGAAATCATCACCGAAGAAAATGGGGTTGAACTACGGGGACGCATGGATGTTTTGGTCTTGATTGAGCAAATCTGGTTACTGGTAATCGAATCAAAAAGAGCAGAATTTTCCCTAAAAGTAGGTATTCCTCAAGTTTTAGGGTATATGCTTTCCTCTCCCCATCCCTATCAACCTTTGTTCGGTTTAGTGACCAATGGCAATAGTTTTATTTTTGTAAAATTAATCCAGCAGGACATTCCCCGATACGCAAAATCCAAAGAATTTATCCTAGATCAAGATAATGGACTCGCCTTAACGCTACAAATTCTTAAAAAAATTGGGCAAAGAACGGCCCACAATAGAAATTAAATCCTTTTAATAAGCTATGTTCTGGAAACTGAAAAATAAAAATCTGCGATTATCCATCAAAAAATGCTTAAAAAATATTTTTTTGACTCCCTTTGGTCTTTCTTTTATCCTTAGTCTCTTTTTAGTTCTGATTTATGGCTTATTCTTCAATTCTTTTGCGGTCAAAGCCCAATCGTTTCCCCCGCGATCGCCCCAATTATCCCAAACTCTCCAGGGATTCTTGCAACAAGGGAATACCATTGCTCTAGATAATCGTAAATTTCCTGTCGCTTGGATTCAATGGACAGAAAATAATGTTGTTCGTACAGGTATTAGTGATACGGGCGCGATGCAGATTTTTGGGCTAGAACTTTTGAGTACGAATCAGCCGACGAATCAGCCGATCGCTTGGTTTTCGGGAGAATCTACCTCAGTGAAAGCTAAATTAATCCCGCCCTATCGTTATTTGGATTTGACAGATTTTTTGCAAAATTCGGGAGGACAATTGCAAGCGAGTGGTGACACTTTGTTAATTAATTCACCGATCGCTGAAATCACTAGTATTCGCGAGGGAAAACAAGCTTGGGGAAAAAGAGTGGTACTAGAACTCACTCGTCCGACTTTTTGGCAAATCAGTCAAGCTCCGACGGAAGGCGTGGTGATACTCAATGGCACGGCTCAAGCCTCTTTAGTGAATCAATTTTCTACAAGGTCAACCGCCAAAAACATTGCTAAAAACAAAGATGAAGATGATCTCGGTGGGGGAACGGGCAATGCGTCTTTTCGAGTGGAAAATAATGGATCTAATAGCAAAATAATATTCAGTTTGCCTACAGCTAATAAATTACAGGTTTCTAGTTTAAATAATCCTGCTCGTTTAGTGATTGATGTGCGGGCCGATGCACCAACTGAGAAAAAGATTGCTTGGGCAGAGGGGATTACTTGGCAACAACAATTTATTCGTTTAGGAAAAGATACCTTTCCTGTAACCTGGTTAGAAATTGATGCCAAATCTCCCAAAATTTCCCTTAAACCGATCGCGACCAATTTAAACGGATTGGAGGGGACTGGCTCAGTGGTGAATATGGCTAATCTTTGGCAAGCCTCTGCCGCCATTAATGGGGGATTTTTTAACCGCAATACCAAACAACCCCTGGGCGCAATTCGACAAGAGGGGCGTTGGTTGTCGGGGCCAATTCTCAATCGGGGCGCGATCGCCTGGAACAATCAGGGAAAAATCAAAGTGGGGCGACTCAGTTTACAGGAAATTTTAACGACTTCAACGGGACAAAAATTACCTATTTCTCAGTTAAATAGTGGCTATGTCCAAAAGGGTTTGGCTCGTTACACTTCTGCTTGGGGGACAAGTTATACACCCGCAACCGATAACGAAGCGATCGCGATCGTGCAAAATAATCAGGTCATTTCCCAACAATCGGGTGGAAAATCAGGTCAAATTCCCTTTAATATCCCGACCGATGGCTATCTTTTAACTTCTCGCGGTAACGCTATTTCTACCAATACTTTACCAGTGGGAACTAAAGTTAGCTTGGAAAGTAATAATATTCCAGCCGATTTTAACCAATACGCTAACATTTTAGGGGCTGGCCCTTTGATGATTGAAAATGGTCGGATCGTTCTAGATTCTGCTTCTGAGAAGTTTAATAAGGGCTTTCAACAACAAAATGCGTCTCGAAGTGCGATCGCGGTTCATCAAAACGGAAAATTCCTGATGATTGCCGTTCATAATCGAGTGGGTGGAAAAGGGCCGACTCTGACCGAAATGGCGGCTTTATTGAAGCAATTAGGGGCAAACGAAGCTTTAAACCTAGATGGCGGAAGTTCTACCGCTCTTTCCTTGGGCGGACAGTTAATTGATCGCTCTGCCGTCACTGCCGCAAGGGTTCACAACGGATTGGGAGTCTTTGTTTCGCCGTAAAAATCAGACAGGACTGTAGCCGATCAGAGCTTTTACCGTTATACTTAGTCGAAAAAGTTTGTTCTAGCTTCCTTCATTAGGGTTTGAAAGAATAACTTTTAAAAAACAATCAAATTTTAGATAAAGGATGATTAAGCTCAAGAATAAACCTGATTTACTCATGAATGAGCTTAAACTTACTTTTACTAAGTCTTTTACTAAATCTAGTGACCCAAGGAGATATAAACAATGACTGTAGCCCAAGCGATCCCTACTTCAACAACCCTTCCTTTTCCCATTATTGGCCCTACCGAAACCGAAAATCGTCCTTGGGGTTCCTTTACCACCCTAGAAGAAGGACCTGGTTACAAAATTAAACGCATTGAAGTTAATCCTGGCCATCGTCTCAGCTTACAAATGCACCACCATCGGAGTGAACATTGGATTGTGCTTTCGGGAACGGCTAAAGTAACCTGTGGCGACAAAATAGAAGTCTTAGAAGCGAATCAATCCACCTATGTTCCCCAGTGTAGCGCACACCGTTTGGAAAATCCTGGGGTTATTCAATTAGTAATTATTGAAGTGCAAAACGGAGAGTATTTGGGAGAAGACGATATTATTCGTTTTCAGGATGATTATTCTAGAGGTTAAGTTAACAGGGGAGAGTCCAGCTATTTGGATAAATTTTTCACAAAAAAGCAGAGCCTTCTCCCCGCCCAACTCAAATAAGATTAATCAAAGTGTAGAAAAATTTTTGCTTGCATTTTTTCGGCAAATTTACTAAAAAATTGGCGATTGCTATTTTGTAGAGAAGAAAAGGCGATCGCGTTTTTATGGAAACTTTAAGAATGTAAAATCTTTGATAAAAATTGTTGCGCTCTAGGCGATCGCGGACTCTTAAAAAAATCTTCCTTGGAACTATCTTGTGTATATTTTATTCTTTAGAGTTGTTGGGAAATAAGCTCAAAATCCTTAAAACCCTTACCTAGCAAGCTTTTGAGCGATCTTCTATCATGATCGCTGAAACCCAGACTACATAAGGCTTTGAGCCATTTTAATAGTTATATCCCAACAGGTCTTTTCATTAATTGCAGAAATTCTCCAGCCGTTAATTTGAAATTGCGATTATTTTCTTAACTTCTGGGAGAGGTAAATCTAACGCTTCGGCAATTTGTTCTGCGGTTAATCCTAATTTGACTAAGCGGGGAATCGTTTCTCGTTTGATTTTCTTTTGTACTGATTCAACAATAATTTGATCCTCCCTAATAACATCATCATTTTCTTCTATATCAGGATAAGAGTTAGAACACAAATTAATATTTTTGACCTTAACTTTATTACCAACAATTGGAGATTTAAAATTTGCAACTCCTAATCGTTGAACTGTTGCACAAAAATTAGACTTATTTACCTCTTCACCTAACGCATCTGAAAGAGTCTGCCAAAGTTTATAGGCTTCATCCTTTGCATGACCCGCACTACAGTTAAATTCTTGAGCAATATCTGCGTATTTTTGACCTTTTAGGACACCTTTGAGGATCGCGACTTGCAAACTATCAATCCGTTCTCCCGTAGAAGAAAAGAGTAATTCGTCCAAATAGCTAACCAATTCCTGAGTATCCATAAACTATAGTTTGGGTTTGTCGAAGTCTTTATCCGCTATTTTCCGCTAAAATCCGTCTTTTGTAAAGATTGTTTATAAAAGTCCCGTCTTTATCCGCCTCAATTCCGTATTAACCCGTCTTTATTTTTTATGATTGCCTTGCTATGCTGATATAGAAATTTCATCAATCCGACTCTCCGCTATTGTGTGTGATAACCCACGCTTATGGATTCATGGAATCCTTTCATAGCAACCCTTTCGCCGTTATCTTTTCTAGGTTAGTGATTACTATGACCCATTTTCCACACAG
>Ga0114972_10003060_pt1 | contig 12551 bp, 12 predicted proteins | sample M_140807_EF_Meta_FD_87354 | JGI IMG/M metagenome (GOLD analysis project Ga0114972, IMG submission 87354) | Freshwater microbial communities from Lake Montjoie, Canada to study carbon cycling - M_140807_EF_MetaG | ecosystem: Environmental > Aquatic > Freshwater > Lake | place: Lake Montjoie... | reverse complement strand
GAGACCCGGCGGACCCTGAGCATGATGTAATGGGTTTGAAAAAATATCCTGTCCAGGGGTTTAACTCAGACATGAGATAAGCCCCACCAATATATGGTTCAGGTGCGGGTATCAGACTGACTTTGGCCATGCAGAGAAAACAATTAGCTAAGACGCCAAATTCAATTTCATCATCATTATAGTTTTAACAGGCTTTAGCCTTTGCACTCAGCATGCCGCCCCTCATTGGAGGACGGTATGAATACGACTCACCTATGCCGCCAACAGCTTGCAAAGCGGCTCAACATATCCGTGCGCAGCGTAGAGCGCATGTGGCAAACAGGTACTGGCCCAAAGGGTCTGCGCCTTGGCATGAGGCGCATCGCGTATCCGATCAGCGAGATCGAAGCCTGGGAGAAAACACGGCTTTTTGCCAGCCGTGCAGCCGAACTGGCAGCCAAGTCATGATGCCGCCCATCCGCTTTTCGTTGGGACAACGCATTGTCCAGACCACCAAAACGGGTGGCTGCTACGGCTACACACTGACAGCAGCGGACCCATACCTAACCAAGGCTGGTGCACCTTCTGCAGTGCTGACCTGGGCCGGCACTTGTGCCGTGTGCGGCGAGGTGTTCAGCGCAACTTCAGGGCGGAAGCCCCGCGAGCTGGTAAGGACATGCCTCAGCCATCGCGGCATGCATCGGTATAGCAGGAAGGCGGTGGCCCATGCCTGATGGAATCGATTTTTCTCCCGCCATCACCCTGGCGGGGCTGGCACACTTCCAGCGATGGGTGGCCTGGGAGACCAAGGACAGGCCGGGGGCTGACAAGCCGACCAAGACGCCAATCAACCCAGCGACGGGGGGCAATGGCGCGGCAGATAGGCCCAGCACATGGGGGGACCGTGCCGCAGCCGAGCAGCGGGCCAACCAACTTCCCAAGCCACACGGCGCGGGCGGTGTGGGTATCATCCTCGGTGTTCATGAGGGGCTGGCCCTCGGTGGCTTGGACCTGGACACATGCCGCGATCCTGAGACCGGCGAATTCGCCGTCTGGACAGAGCCGTTCCTGGAATTGCTGCCCACCTATGGCGAGGTGTCACCAAGCGGCACCGGGATTAAGCTGTTCTTCCGCTATGACCCTGCCGCATTGCCTGAACTGCAACAGGCCATGGGAACGAAAACAGGTAAGCAGTGGAAACAGCAAGGCGGTGACCATCCGCCTGGAGTGGAAATATATCTGCTCAACCGCTTCTTCGCGGTCACCGATGACGCCATCGGTTCAGATGAGATCAGCCTGATCACAACTGAAACCCTGCTGTATCTCATACGGGAACTGGGGCCTGCTACTTTCGCAAAGGCAAAGCCCAGCGCCACCTCTGGGCTTATTGAGAAGACAGGTCCTAGCGACCAATCCCGCAGCGCCAAGGCCATGGCCACAGCGGCGCGGGTGAAGGGGCGCGGGGGCAGCTACGAAGAGTTTGTGGTGGCTCTAGACTTCTACCCTGACACCTCCGCCTGGAAGGCGGAGAAGGGCATGGCGAATGGTGGCCGGGAGCTGCGCCGCACCTGGGATAACTGCCGGGCAAAGCCTGATGTTGGATGGCTTCCACTGTGCCAAACGGGCCAGCGTGGCGAACCACGAGGCAACCTTCACAACGCCATGATCGCGCTGCGCCATGAAAACTCTGTGAGCACTCGCTTCCGCCTGGACGAGATGCTGCGCGCCCCGGTGATCGCCACCCCTGAGGGCCTGCGCGTCGTCACTGATGCCGATGTTTCCCGCTTACAGGTTCACTTGCAGCACTGTGGCTTGGAGACACTGGGCAAGGACACGGCCCATCAAGCGGTTGATATGCGTGCGGCCGAATGCGCTTTCCACCCGGTGCGGGATTACCTCAATGCACTGCGATGGGATGGCGAGCAACGTGTTCATAAGTGGCTTCACAGCTACCTGGGTGCCGCTGACGAAGAATACGAAAAGGAGGTCGGCACCATGTTCCTGGTCGCCATGGTGGCGCGTGTGATGGAGCCGGGCTGCAAGGTCGACTACATGATGGTGCTGGAGGGGCCGCAGGGCGCGCGAAAATCCACTGCATGCGCCATCCTCGGCGGCCCTTGGTTCTCCGATGGAATGCCAGACATCGATGGCGGTAAGGATGCTGCCCAGCACCTGAATGGGAAATGGTTGATCGAAATTGCCGAACTGGCCGCGTTGGGCAAGGCCGAGAACAATCGGCTCAAGACTTTCATCACAAGGCCAGTCGAACGCTATCGGCCCAGCTATGGCCGCAAGGAGGTGATCGAGCCGCGACAGTGCGTGTTCATCGGTACAACCAATCAGTCAGAATATCTTCGCGATGAAACCGGTGGCCGGCGCTTCTGGCCGGTGGTCGTGGGCAAGATCGATACTGACGCACTGGCAAGGGACCGGGATCAACTCTTTGCTGAGGCCGTGCAGCTATACAAACAGGGGGTAGAATGGTGGCCACACAGTGACTTCGAAGCGAAGTACATTCGGCCCCAGCAGGAGGAGCGGTTCGTGGCCGATGCCTGGGAGGAGCCGATAGCCGATTGGCTGGCCGGCCGGCCCAAGGTAACGGTGGGTGGGGTATTACTTGAAGCGCTGGGCATCGACGTAGCCAAGCAGGGCAAGGTGGAGCAGAGCCGGGCGTTAGCAATCCTGAAACGGCTGGGCTGGAAATTGAAGCGGTCAAATGGCGTCCGCTGGTATTCCAAGGGGCCTGGGCAGTGACGCACAGCCCAAAGTGCGGCACTGTCGTGCCCAGCAATATCAATATCTTAACTGCACAGTGCCGTACAGTGCCGCACTTAGCTTGAGACCCCTAGAACATCGTGAATGGGGTAGCAGGTGGGCAAGTGCGCGTAGGCGCTTACCGCTGCCGTACATCGCGTCAAGCAAAGCGAGGCAGCGCGCAACTTGGCGCGAATGCTGGGCATGGAGGACGGCCGATGATGGACGCACTGCCCGATCCATTTGCCCCACTGTCGGATACAGGCAGCATGGCGCAGGCTTCCAGCAGCGCTGCTGATGCCAGCCCCCATGTCATCTTGCCGGCGCCGTTGCCGTTGCCCGAACATATACGCCACCGCCGGCACGGCGCTGCTAACAGCGGTATGCAGGCCCTCGCTGCGTCTAGCGCCCGCCCTGATGGTGCATGCGCCTTCCTACTCTGGCGCTGGCACCGGCAAGGGGCTGCTGGTGCGGATACTCTGCGCCATTGCTTATGGTCTGGCGCCGCGCGCGATGACCGCGGGCAGCCAACGAGACGAACTTGACAAGCGGCTGGTAGCTGCCTTGATCGGCGCGGAACAAGTGCTTTTCCTCGATAACGTTAATAACACAGCGCTCTATTCCGATATGCTGGCCAGCGCCATTACCGAGCGGCCAGCCTATGTGCGTGTACTGGGCAGCAGCAAGATGGTGCCGCTGAACCCTAACGCCTTGGTGACGGTTACAGGAAACGGCTTGGACCTATCAGAAGACTTGGCTCGGCGCTTCCTGATGGTGGAACTTGATGCCGGCATGGAAGATCCCGAAGCGCGTGACTTCAAAGGCGACATCCTACGCGATGCCATGGACCGCCGCGTCGAGTTGCTGCGCGACGTGCTGATAATCTGGCGCTGGGGCAGGCTGGCAGAGGCTGAAATAGGTCTGGGGCGCCCACTAGGTAGCTTCCACGACTGGGGGCGGTGGTGCCGTGACCCGCTATTAGCACTGGGCTGCGCAGACCCGGCAAAGCGTGTCACCGAGGCAAAAGGAAAAGACCCCCGTCGAATGCAAATTGCAGAATTGTTCGCCACTTGGTGGGACTGCCATCATGACCAGCCTATGACCGTGGCAGAATTGCATGCCGATGTTCGTGCCGTTGCGGATTCCGACGACAGGGGGCGCCAATTCCTAGCCAATTTCATCGCCAAGCTGGCAGGAACTCGCGCCCATGGCTTTGTCCTGACCCGTACCCCTGCGGAAGGGAAATGGTCTCCTGACCGATACACGTTGAAGCAAGCGGATGCATTGCCACCCCAGAAAACCATAGGGACCATAGGGGTCATAGAGGTTCAGGCCGCCGCACCCCCGTGTGAAGGGGCAGATTTTGAAGCTGGGCCTCCCCCGTATGGCGCCCTGCTGTTCCCGACCATGGATGAGCAGCGGGGGGCGCGCATAGAGGAGACATAGTTGCCTCGAAACCGGCAGAAAACCATGGCTCCAGCCAATACCCCCTATGACCCCTATGCCATCAGGGCCCCAACCAAAGAGGTGCTTACATGATGCCAACCACGCCTAAAACTACAGGCGCAAAACAGGCGAGCCGCTTTCAGCCCGGCCGTAGTGGTAATCCCCAAGGGCGCCCCAAGGGTGCCCGACATGCGGCATTGACGGCGCTGGACGCTATCGGCGCAGATGGCGCGGCTGAAGTAATGCGGGCAGTGGTCGCCGCCGCGAAGGAGGGCGACATACGAGCATCTGAAATCCTGCTGCGCCGCCTATGGCCCGAGCGAAAGGGCAGGCCGGTCGCCTTCCCGCTGCCGGAACTGCGAACCGCCGCCGACATGGTGGCTGCGCTGGGGGCGGTGGTGCAGGCGGTGGCCCACGGCGATCTCAGCCCGGAGGAAGGGCAGGCAGTGGCCGGGATGGTGGAACTGCACCGCAAGGCAATCGAAACCGCGGAGTTTGAACGCCGGCTGGCGGCGCTGGAAGGAGCGGCCAATGCGCGGGCTTGAGAGGCGGCTGGCGACGCTGGAAGCCGGTAATAAGGCGCCGAAACTATTGGTGATACATGTCCAGGGGGGCTTGGGCGGGGAACCTCAGCACGCCAGTGGTGGTGGAATGGAGTGGCATCGCGGGTCGGGCGAAGGCATAGAAGCGTTCAAGGCTCGCACTGTCGTTGGTGGAAAACAGGCGGGCGCGACAGTGCTGGTGCTGGGTGGGTTGCCTTAGGCTCCTACACCAGCGACCGGGACATGACCCAAAACACTGGTATCCCCCGGCTAATCGAACATTGAACGATTTGATGCCCTATTACCTCCCTGCGGCGCATTCGCAGGGCGAGGTGCCGATGGCGGGCTTGGACGCACAAGCGCCTCGGAGCCACCCGGCGGCAGGCGGCCGGAGACTAATTTTGCGTAAGAGAGCCGTGGATCAACCCGCTGGATTTCAATCTCGCCAAGGTCACGCTCAATTTGCCCGAGGCTCTCGTTGGTATATGGATCGCGAAGTTCGTCACCCAGAACCATGAGCCGAAACCGTTGCCCGACGCTCACCGTCACGCCGCCCTGGTTCAGAATGATCTCCCCCGGAGCCTCTGCCCGAATTACCCTCAGCGGATAGATGGTCTGTGAAATATCCCGCCCAACACGGGTAGCGATGTCCTCGAGCACACGCCGCAAGTCTCCTCCGCTTGCCGCTGACGCGCTTCCTGCCCAGCGCACTTGGCGGGTAGCAATCTCAAGCACCTGAAAGTCAAACGCACCCCGTGCCGATGTCCGCACCACTGTCTCGCCGGTCAAACTGAGCTGCTGCTCGCTACGCTGTGCGCCGACACCTCGGATTGTGCCGACCACAATGAAATCAGCACCAAGAACCTGTCCAACGCGGACTTGTTCGACGAGAGGCGCCGACCGCTGCAACAGTGCCATTTCTTGCTCATAGGCGGAGTTAGCATCCCGATCTAGGATGGCAAATCGGCGAGACTGGGTGAGGTGTTGCAGTAAAGCCTCGCGCAATTGCCGACCGAACTCGGAGGGGCGGCGCTGTTCGTCAAGAAACTCCGAGACAACGAGCCTGCGTCGGGTATCCCCTGCAGTCGTTGTTGAACGAAAGCGCTCGACCTGGACCCATACCTTTGCGACGTAAGACCCCGTTTCATCTCTCCCTACCGATAGGATACGATAGGAGCGAACGGTTCCTCCGCCCTGCTGCTGTATCGACGCTCTGACCTCAGCCGAGAGTTCGACCCGAGAGCCGTCGTTTGTCGCAATCTGTGCCGTCGCCTGAGCCATGACGGTATCAGCCTGGATCGAAACCCCGTTAACCTGCTGGACGGCTGACAAGACCGCACGCGCAACAGCCTGCTCCCGGTTGTTGCCAGTGCCCTCTGCCTCGACCTCGACCGGCTGCGCAAATGCCGCTCCCGCCAGACATATTAGGAAGACGCAGGTTCTCAATATCATTTTAGAAGTCTCGATTGTTCATCATGTTTCGGCCTGTACGCACAGCACCATTTTCGGCAGGCGCTGCCGCCGCAGGGGGGGCACTGACAGCAGGTGGGCGCCCGTCCCGGATTACCCGAGCATTGGCCTCAGCCGCAGCCGACCATGAACGGACAACGCCATATATCATCTGGTTGGCAACAGGATGCCGCTGAGCCCAGTTCCGGCGGGTCGTAATACCCGCCAGATTCTGCACGTCTGTGCGACGTTGCATGGTATCATTTCTCCCATTCAGGAAGCTAACAACCGCATCCTGCTGGCTGACGAAGTTATCTGGCATCCGTCGGGCCATTCTCTCGGCAGTCTGGCCGACTTCGCTTGCCTCAGTGTAAGCACCGCTGGCGCGGATAAAGGCTGCAATCTGCACATCGGCGAGGGTGATCGCCTGCCGCATTGCCCCGTCTCTCGCCAATTGTTGGGAGACGGCGTCGTTGCCGACATTCGCAGCGCCAGCTTGGCCGAACGAAAGGATGACAGGCAGACCCTGTTGATCGTAGAGCAAGCGTACACCAAAATCGTCTATCAGAAGTCGTGGATCACGCAAAAGCTCGTCCGGGTTGCCTGCCCGCGCGAGGTCAGGCTCGAACGGGCGTCGAGCCGCGATTTGTGCTGCTACATCCCGTAACCGCTCTGACCCCACGAGCACAACGCCAATGGAATATCGGCCCTGACCGTTATGCCCCTCGAAAGTCGCCGCTGGCTGATAGGCGGACAGGCTCGCGCTTGCACGGATGACCGACCGAGACCTTATTGCCTGCCGGAACTGGAGGTGTTGAACCGGCTCCGGCTGCCTGTTGAACTCCTCTGGGTTAATGCCGAGTTCCCGCAATTCCGCATCGAGACGCCCACGCGCTACACCGAGAATGCGCCGTGCCAAATCTGCAGAAACATCGGCTCGGTCCAGTGGGTTGGCCTGTAGAGGCGGCGGCTCCAACTCGGCTGCCTGAAAGAAGCGGCTAATTGTCTCATTCTGGATGCTGCTGTTCAGAGTGCGGATTGCAGACACCTGGGCCTGAATTACAGCCTGATTGAAAGTCTGAACCCTCGCGTTTACCCAGTCCGGATGCGTCACCGGCACAGGCACATCGGCCGTGCCAATGTCCACCATCGTGCCCTGCCGGCTACGGAGATCATTGGTGGCAATGAATTCCTCCATAGCCTCCAGCAGATTTTCTTGGACGTTGTATTGGGGTTGGGTTGGCGAGGCCGCCTGCCGCTCAGAATTGGCCGGCGGTCCGCTCTGACCTAACGCTGACTCGGCAAAGGAGTTGGCCGCGAGGCCGGACAGAACAGCCAGTCCTGCACGCCGTTGAATGTTCATTGTCCGATGACCCTCTCGGTTCTTAATTTTTATCGGGCTACCAGCTTACCGTGCGACCATCGCCAACACGGGAAATCCTCTCTTCGCCTTCCCAGACGGCTATGCCGGTGCGAATATTGGTCAACGTCAGTTGGAAGGTGTAGTCCATACGCTGGGCGCCGCCATCGAGCGCTGTCCTGCGTCCGATAATCTGGCCTGAAAGGCTCAGGTCGGGGGCCGCCATCTGGCCTCGCCCTGCAACTGTGCGCTGGTCAAATTCGCCCGATTGCCTGAGTTGGCGAGCCTGCATCGCCATCGGATCGGACGGCCCTTCGAGGCCAACGGCCGTGGACGTGACGATACGGCCCGAATTGCTCAGTTCACGACGGATAGTCTGCAGCAATTCGTTCGTGTTGATGCGCAGCGTGGTGTCATTGGTAATGCGCGAGATGGCCATAACGCGCGGCTGGCCATCCGGACGTGCCTGTAAGCGATCGCTTTGCAGCATGCTACGGACCATGCCTTGCGCCGCTTCCTGAAAATCACGACTGTCTAAGCTCATGCCGACTGGCGTGCGGTCATTGCGGGTATCCACGCGCTGCGTCGCAATAGGCTCAGCCGCGCAGGCGGCTAGGCTGACCACAAAGCCGAGTGTCAATAGGCGTTGGTAAGCTGGCATCTCAGTTTCCTTCGACATCTAAGGTCATACGAAAATCCTGTGCGCGCAGGCTGGGCGCATCGGCATCCAGAGTTGTCACTGTGCCGCGGGCTACTGAACGAAACTGGGGGAGCGCGGCCGCGGTGCTCAGCGCTGCGCCCGACGCGTCCAGCCATTCGGTCTGGATGCGCAGCGGAAAGTCAGTCGCTTGCGGGTTTTGTACATTCAACACCACACGCATCCGGCCATCAGCCAACCGGGACACTGAGGGCGCCGAAACCCCTAGGCTCCCCAATACTGTGGGCGTCACGACGACCCTGGGATCGGATGGAGGAACCACGGGCAGCGCTGCAGTGCACGCCTGCAGCATCGCAGCGCCAGCCAGCAGCACTTTCTTCACAAAGGCAGCACCTGAGCGACCAATGGGCTCCCAGGCTGTTGGGCCTTCACCAGCACAATTGATGAGCGGCCGGTCGGCACAGACAATGTCAGGCTCGGGCCACCAGGAGCTGCAATACTGATGCTGCCCGAAGGCGGAGTGGGCACTCGTGCGGCCTGAAATTCTCCGGGAAGCGCCTGCCAGGACCGGGTATCGGAAACCGTGATGTTTGCTGCGGCGACCGCACCAACTTCCAAAAGAGCGCCAGCGGCACCCATTCGACTACCGACAGCGTTGGCGGCACTTACCCCAACGGCCTTAGCCACCGCTTCCAGAACTGCGCCAGCCAGCAGGTTGTTGAAGCGCGCGCCATACTCGCTGGCCATAACACCTCTCATGCTCGCGACCGGGACGGTGCCAACAGCAGGGCCTCGGCCAGTTACCATCAGGCGATCATAGGCATTGGGGCGGACTGCCAGCCGGGGCATCGAAACCGTGATTGGCCGGACGGTCACGCCACCTTGACGTGCCAAGACAGGCATGGGGACCGTGAAATTCAGTTGCTCAAATTCGGAGCTTTGGCCATTCTCAAAAATCACCCAGACCTGGGGGGCAGGCCGGCGCCCATTGGCGGCTTGGCGAGCTAAATCAATATCTTGCAATACAACCGGCGCCGAATTGGCGACCGCCTGAACCTGAAGAAGGGCGCGGCGGGCCTCTTCGGCATCACCTGGGACGCCCGTATTCAACAAAAATATACCACGGAGATAGGTGCTGGCAGGATTAACGAATGGTTGGTAGGCCCTCCACTCGGCATTAGCTCGCAGCAAATCTTGCACTTCTGGTGCGTTTTGGGCTGCGGTTATGCTTTGTCCCTTGGTCGGGTCCTCGCGCTGCTGAGCGTTAATATTGTCCCGCGCAGCAGCTATTTCCGCCCGATAGCGTTCTGCGATCCGTTGAAGCCGCTCTTGGGCACGGTTGATCTCAACCCGGGCGCCATCTCGATCGCCGCGCGAAAGGGCCGCGAACGCCTTGTAGGTGTTGACCATTGCTGCGTCATAGCTGCCGAAGCGATAGGTCGAGTTCCAATTAAAATTTGAGCCCTCAACCGTCGTCATATTATTTTCGGCTGAATCAAGGAATGAGGTTGCTGCAGCGGGGTCCGGCTGGTGCAGCGCTGTTGCGCCAGCATTCAGGCTCCACAAGAGTTCACGTCGTTCAGTGGGGCCGGCCAAGGACCCGGCTATGCGGCTGGCCGCTGCGAAGTCGCTCGCAGCCACCGCGTTCCGGAAGGCGAAAGCCTGATCCTGAGTGCCGGATTGGGGTGCGCAAGCTGCAGCACCAAAGACAAGCGCGAGGGAGGTAATCAGCCGCGGCAATGATTTTTGGGTCGGCCTGCAGCTTGCTTGCGTCTTTTGCGACGCGCGCGACACGGCTCGATTGAAGCCGTCGTCGTGACTGACTGGGACGGTGAGTGCATTTGAGGTCATGCGGGGGGTCCAGGATGGAATGAGTAGCAAGTGGTTTGATAGCGATCAAACTCACTGTTTCATTCTGTGCATGATATATAAAATATTTTTTGCAATTCACGCTAAATTTTCATAAGCGACCGTCATGGGGTGCTGGGCTTTATGGCCGGCGGCCTGGGAAGGTTTTGGATACGAGGCCACTGCACCTCCACGGCAAAATGACCACGGCGGTGGCGGGAGGCTATTAACCCCACAGGCTGGCCGCGTGCGACATGCCACCCACCGCCGGGCAGCATGGTCGTTGTGACGATTGCGATATGAACCCCCTATGACCCCGATGAGCCCTGTGCTTTCCTCCCCCTTACGTGGGAGGTTAACGCTGTATATGCGGGCGACACTCACAGACACATCCATGCGGCAGACACACCCAGACCCTGACGCGCGCGTATAAAATGGGAGAGAAGAACATAGGGGTCATAGGGGTCATAGGGGGGCAACCACTACGCCAACGCCGAACTAACCCAGCGGGTCCGCTGCAGGTCCGCGCAGTTTGGGTCCGCAAAATAAGCGGGCAAAAAACGGACTCAAACCATTGAAATTATTGGTGTCCCCGGCGGGATTCGAACCCACGGCCCCCAGATTAGGAATCTGGTGCTCTATCCTGCTGAGCTACGGAGACACGCCAACCACAGATATGTCCCGCCGCATCAGTAGTTGTAAACCCATCCCAGCGTGTAGCTGTCGCCCAGCGCCACATTTCGCCCGCTCAGGTCCCGCGTATAGGCCGCCACAATCGAATGCTGCGGGGTAATAGTATAAGACACCGCCAGCGCAGCCTTATAGACGCTATAATCAGACCCGCTCCCCGTGGCGTTGCGCATCCCCAGCGTGTTCAGGCTCTGCGCGAAGACAAACCAGCGATCCGCCGGCCGAAAGCCAATCGTCGCATCCAGCCGCACCTCATCCGCATTGCTGCCGAAACGCAGGCGATAAGCCCCTTCCAGCCCCATGAACGCATTGATATTGCCAATGGCTCGGCTGATCCCAAACAGCGCCCGCCCCTCAACCGAGCCATTCGCTTCAGCAATGCGCGGTGAATCGGTGGAGGCCGTGCCTGGCGTCACCGCCGTGCCCTGCAGTGAGAGCACCATGCCATTGTCACGCCACACCGCGTAGCGGGCGAAGAGCGCAGCATCGGCCAGCCCCACACCATCGCTGCGCCTATAGCCGAGATCCATCCAGGAGGCCTGCAGGCGCGGCTGAATCCCTATGGTCCAGCGCTGCGTCAGCCCATGCTCCCAATAGGGCGAGACCGACAATTGGTCCAAACTGCCGCGCCCTGAGGGCCGGCCCTGGCTGTCATAACCCTGCACATTGAGGTGCTGGAAGCTGGTGGAGATAAGAAACTGCCCGCCGCCCTCAGCCTGCGGCCATGGCCCGGCACTCGCACCCGGCGCCACCACCATGAAGCCCAGCCCAAGGCCCAGCATAACCAAAACCTGTCGCATGATCGCTGCCATATCTTCGCCTCGCCGCATGCGCATAGCGCCATCGGGACATCCCCGCAGCACGGCTCGCCTTATGGCAGCCGTCGAAGAATTGACAAGTGTATCACGAGGTAAGACCCCCTGGCCGCCCTACCCGGCGTGAATCGCCGCCGCCAGCGCCCGCACATCGTCCAGCACCGTCTCCACCGTGGCCGGCGTCGCCTGGCCCTGGGCGTCAAGGCTGGCCGCCATCCGCTCGATCAGCGCCGAGGCCACCACGGCACCATCCGCCACCTTCGCCGCCTCAGCCGCCTGGGCCGGGGTGCGCACGCCAAAGCCGATGGCAATCGGCAGGCTCGTGTGCTGCCGCAGCCTGGGGATGTTCAGCGCCAGATCAGCCGAGGTGGCGCTGCGCGTGCCGGTGATGCCGGTGATCGCCACATAATAGATGAAGCCCGAGCATGAGCGCAGCACGCTTGGCAGCCGTGCATCGCCCGTGGTGGGCGCAATCAGCCGGATCAGGTCCAGCCCCTCCGCCGTCGCGAAGGGGGCCAAATCCTGGCTTTCCTCCGGTGGCATATCGACGACGATAAGGCCATCGGCACCCGCAGCCTTGGCGTCGGCGCAAAACCGCTCCGCGCCATAGCTCAGTATGGGATTAAGATAGCCCATGAGAATGATCGGCGTGTGGTCATTGCCCTGGCGGAAATCCCGCACCATGGCGAGAATCCCCGTCAGCGTCGCACCCGCCTTCAGCGCCCGCTGCCCGGCCAATTGCACCGTCGGCCCATCGGCCATCGGGTCGGAGAAGGGGCAGCCGATCTCGATCAGATCCGCCCCGGCAGCCGGCATGCCGCGCAGAATTTCGGCGCTGGTCGCCAAATCCGGGTCATAACCCATCAGGAAGGGCATCAGCGCACCCCGTCCCTCGGCCTTCAACGCCGCGAAAGTCTGGGCGATGCGCGACACGCCGCTCACAGCTCCACCCCCAGATGCTTGGCCACCGCGAAGATGTCCTTATCCCCCCGGCCGCACATATTCATCAG